>JAEEGK010009276.1_pt1 | contig 23016 bp, 19 predicted proteins | sample 8958771 | NCBI WGS metagenome assembly JAEEGK01 (sample SAMN16246547, study PRJNA631951) | gut metagenome | biome: gut microbiome; feature: rumen; material: SC-attached | host: Bos | place: Iran: Karaj | collected 2018-10 | reverse complement strand
CAGCTCCGCAAGGCGGTTGTATGTGCAAACCATGAAACACGCCTTCGTGCCCAACAGTTCGTTCTCGGGATAATGGCTCTCCATCGTCCGCAAGGCAAAGAGGTATTCCCCACACGCCTCAACCGCGCTGTCCTTTTCAGCATATCCCACACCATTAATATAATGCGCCCGTGCCGCCAAAAACCCGTCATCGATGGAATCAAAATACCCCACCGCCTTCAGCAGATCCTTTCGGTTACTCTGTCTATAATAATTCTTATACAGCAGCTCCGAAATCAGCACCTGGCAGTAATGCCCGTTAAACTCATCCAGACTATCTGCTGCCGCACTTGAAGCAAATTCCTGAAGCATCGCAAAAGCACTATCCGGCTGCTGCCACATCAGGCTGTCGATGGCTGCCAACTCTGGCGATACATTATAATCTTCTTGGATATCAAGCTTCACGCATGAAGTGGCAAACACTGATAACCATAATAGAATGATAATATGTAGGCGGCTTTTTTTCACCTTGCAAAAATAGTCAAAATCTATCCACACTTAGCGAAATCATGTCAGCATTATTTGTTATTCAGCACCCACGAAAAGGTCATCCATCTTTACTTGCGACTGCATAATGCCGCTGTGGGAGTTTTGTCGGACACCGTAAGTGGTAATCATGACTAATTGTAGGGCTTTGCGTGACTTGGTGGCTTCTCGGAACACTTGCATTTTCTTGCGAAGCTTGTCCTCGTAGTCTTTGTCAATGGCAAATTCACCGACCGAGAACTTGATTTCGCAGATGTTCGTGATGCGATCGCGACGGTCGATAACAAGGTCGATTTGTGCTTTGCCCGTTTCGGAAATGCCATTCCATGAAGAGATGTCGGTTAGCACGGCACTGATTCCGATGGCCTTTTTGACTTGGTTGATATGGTCTTTGCAGACTTGCTCAAAGGTTTGTCCTGCCCAGCTACTCTTGGCTGGATTATCGAGATAGTGTGTCCAGAAATGCTCGTCAGGGTTTTGTTTGCCCTTCATGAAACGCAGGTAAAACAAGGTGAAATAATCAGCAAGCTGATATACGAGATTCTTCTCATTATAGCCAAAAGTGTTGTAAACCCGTACGAATTGGCTGTCTTTCAGGTTTTTCAACATCTCGGTGAGAAGACCATTGTCTTCAAGATGCGTTTCGTTGATAATCTCTTGTCGAGTGAGCCCCGCTTTCTTTGTTGAAAGGGCTTCGATGATTTTCAGATAAGCTTTCGAGTTCCCAAAAAGAGTTTCGTACAGATGGTCGAACTCGTCCCACAAGAAGCCGTTTCGCTTGAAGAAAATGTTGTCGATGTTGGTTAAATACGGCAGCTCGTTGTCGAGTAGCTTTAAATAATAAGGAATGCCGCCCATGGCCATATAGCACTCAACGATGTCATAACGGCTCCAATTGATGCCTCGTGAAATCAGGTACCGCTCGGTTTCCTGAAGCGTGAAAGGCATTAGGAAAAGACGACGGGCAGCACGGTTGAACAGCCCACCTTTGTCGGAGAGAATCTTCTTGGTGATCCAAGTGGTGGCTGAGCCGCAAACAACCAGCATGATGTCGTTTTGCTGTGCTCCCCAACCGTTCCAGAAGCCCTCGAATGCCCCAAGAAACTCGCTTTGACGCGTGTCGAGCCAGGGGAGCTCGTCGATGAAGACGATTTTCTTGCGATTTTCTTTTATGCCTTTCAGAAGTTTTTTCAGTTCGTCGAACGCTTCAAGCCAGTCGGTCGGCACTTTTTTGATGTTGGCGCCGTATTCCTGAAGAGCAAGATAGAAGTTTTTCAGCTGCATCTTTTTGGGCTTTTTGTACAGCCCAGTGACATGGAAATCGTATGTGTCATCGAAGAATTCCTTGATGAGGAATGTCTTTCCAACCCGGCGACGACCATAAACAATAACAAACTCCGACTCCTTGGAACTGCGATACTTTTCAAGCTGACGGATTTCATATTCGCGTCCGATAAACAGGTTTCTGTCCATAATGAAATTGTTTTTCCAACTGCAAAAATACTAAAAGTTTTCAAACTCAGGTGCGGAAACTATACTTTTTTACCCACTTTCCGCACCTAAGTTTGATTATTTTTGCCTAAATACACGAACCTCAGGTGCGGAAACATAGTTTTTTACACCACTTTCCGCACTTGAGTTAGCGATTTTCAATCAGCGATGAGACAGGAAATCGAATCGGAATAGTAGTTTTTTATGTCACAACCCACAAAAATTCCTATCTTTGTCCATCCCTAACCACTAATACCATGAAAAAGATACTCTTACTCCTGCTGCTGCTGCCTATTTTCCTCCTCGCCCAAGTCACCGACGACTTCTCCGACGGCGACTTCACCCAAAATCCCACTTGGTCGGGAACGACGGAACAATATACGGTGAACAACAGCAAACAACTCCAACTCAATGCGGAAGGGGAGGGCACGGCCTATCTTTCCTTGCCCATCAGCGAGTATGAGTCGATGGAATGGCAGTTTTGGATCCGAGAGGCTTTTGCCCCTTCGGGAAACAACTATTCCGATGTCTGGCTCAGTGCCGATAACGCTGACTTGCAATATGTTACACAAGGCTATTTCCTCCGTTTCGGCGAAGGCGGCAGCAACGATGCCATCACCCTGTTCCGTAAGGATGCCGACGGACAACAGCAAATCTGTCGCGGCACGGAAGGCGCCATCGCCGCCTCGTTCGCAGTTTCAATAAAAGTGACTTGCGACCGAGAGGGCAACTGGATGATCCAGACGTGCTATGACAACTCGGGTATTTATCTCATTGAGGCTCAAGGGACGGATGACACTTATGGTCGTGGAGGTTATTTCGGCTTCTGGTCCAAATTCACGTCGAGCAACGCCACAAAGTTTTATTTTGATAATGTCTATGTCGGTCCCCGCATTGCCGACCACGAGCCACCCCAACTCATGACCTGCGAGGTGCTGGATGTGACGCATCTGCAACTCTCCTTCAATGAAGCGCTGAATGAAACCGCAGCATTCAATCCCGACAATTATTCCATTGACAACGGCTTGGGTCATCCGGCTTCTGTCAGTTTTGGTGGCAATCCAGCCGTTGTAGTGCTCGAGATGGAACGCGAAATAGGCAACGGTATTAATTACACGCTTACCGTCAGCGGCATCAAAGACCTGTGGAACAACATGATGGAGCCGACGATTATGGCCTTTTCCATCTACGAAGCCTCGGAATACGATATTGTCATCAACGAGATTATGGCGGATCCCAACCCCGTGGTGGGTTTGCCCGAATGGGAATATGTGGAACTTTACAACACCACGGAGTTCGGCATCGACTTGAAAGACTGGCAGATACAAATTGGTTCAAACGACAATACCTTTGGCAACTATGTCCTTGCTCCACACGGCTATGTCATCCTTTGCCATAATGATGCCGTATCCGAACTGCGCCAATACGGTGATTGCATCGGCTTCAGTTCTTTCTCGGTGGGCAACAGCTCTTCGGCGATGTACCTCTATAGTAAGGAAGGCATCTTGATTTCTCGCGTCAACTTCAGTAACATCTGGTACCACGACCCCGACAAGGCCAATGGCGGCTGGTCGGTGGAGCAAATCGACCCGTTGAACCCCTGCGCTGGTGCCTCCAACTGGACAGCCTCGATGGATGCCTCGGGTGGCACGCCAGGCCGCATTAATTCGGTGAACGGTGAGAACAACGTTGCGCCTAAAGTGGAGCGCGTGAGCATGTTTGGTAACCAAATCATCCAATTGTGGTTCGACCAACAAATGAATCCCGCTGAACTTCTTGAAACGCAACACTTCCTTGTGGAAGAGACAAACGAGCATCCCCAACAGACGGTCATAAATCCCATGGACGGCACCTATGTGGAGCTCCAATTCGACCGCGGATTCGAGCAAGGTTTGGTCTATACATTGATTATTAATGGCGTGACCAACTGCGTGGGCACAACCATTGAAGCCGATACCCATGTGCAATTTGGCATCCCAAACGACATCTCCGAAGGCGAGATCCTGATTAACGAAATCCTCTTCGACCCCATCGCCCCAGGTGTGGATTATGTGGAGCTTTACAACAACACTGACAAGACCTTCGACCTCAGTGCTCTGATGCTCGGCGTCATCAAGGAGAGCTTTCCCAATCCTGCCGATACGACTTTGAAGGAAATCACCGCCGACAGCCGTTTGTTCCTTCCCAAAACTTATGTTTTGCTCTCCACCAACAGCGAAATCGTTGGCCAACAATACGACTGCCAGACCGACAACTTCGTGCAGATGGCATCCTTCCCAAGCTATGCCAACGCAGGCGGTACTGCCATCTTGATGGGCAAGGACGGCACGGTGGTCGACCAGATGACTTTTTCCGAAAAGATGCACTATCCACTGCTCAAGGTCACGAAAGGCGTGGCTTTGGAGCGCGTCGCTTTCGACCAGCCTTCCATGGATGTCAACAATTGGCATTCCGCCGCCGAAAGTGCGCATTTCGGCACGCCGGGCTACGAGAACTCGATGATGCAAACCGCTGAGCCTTCCAATGACGCAATCTCCGTCAGCCCCGACATCTTCTCGCCCGATGGCGACGGCATCGACGATGCCTGTTTCATCAACTACCATTTCGACGAGGCGGGCTACACGATGAACATCTACATCTTCAATGTAGCTGGACAATTAATACGCCACCTGGCCAAAGGCGAGCTGGTGGGGCAGGAGGGCAGCGTCCTCTGGAACGGCCTTGACAACAACGGCAATAAGGTCCCCGTCGGCGTCTACGTCGCCGTGACGGAGGTCTTCAATTTCGAAGGTAAGGTAAAACAATTCAAAAATGCAATCGTCGTCGGAACGCGTTAATCTGTAGAGACGTGCCATGGCGCGTCTCTACAACATATATCCGTGAAAATCCGTACAATCCGTGTTCAAAAAAACATCCGTGTTCAATAATCCATATTACTCTGAGCCACAAGTTGTTTTGTGTCTGGATTAAAGGCTGTGAGGTTGCCTAAGCTGGGTTTGTCAGTCACATAAACTCCATTATCCAAGGCAATGAAATCATAGTTGTCGTTGTTCTCGATGACTAAGCTCATGAAGCTATAGTCGACAGGAATGTGCCCATGAATAATCTTCTTACCGTGTGATTTGCTGAAGTCGACCTTGAACTTGCGGGTCCACATCATACTGCGTTTGTCCTCAAACGGGTCGGCGATGTTGAAGTTCATGCCCGCATGGACGAGGATGTATTCCTCCAACTCTACATAAGGCAGACAAGCATTCATCCAGTCAATATAAAGTTGTGGAATCTCGCGCGGATGCTTCACCCCGAAGCTTTCCAATGTCGCTTTGGCTCCCACGGCTTCCCAATCCTTTTGTTCTTGGTGCTTGCCACCGAAAAACTTCTTCTTTTGGTCGGCCAAAAAAGCTTTTACGCACATATCCTCGTGGTTGCCTTTCAACAAATACACGTTGTATTCTTCCTTTTGCAGGTGCATTAGGTAGTCGATGACCCCTTTTCCGTCAGGGCCACGATCAATGTAGTCGCCTAAGAAATAAAGATGGTCATGCTTTGTGACCTTAAGCATGTTTTCAAGAAGCACCTTCAAGGTCTTGGCGCAGCCGTGAATGTCGGGGATGATCCAGCGTTGTGACATTAGAATAGGTTATTGAGTTTCAAGGATTCGTATTGCTTACGTAGTTTCTTTTTGAAGGTCCAGCGCACATCTGAAATCCAACGGCGGCACAGCTCGCAATAGTCCACGAAGACCCTATAGGAGAAGAAGAGCAACACGGTGCCGCCTAAGGCCCAATACCAGGGCTTAAGATAGCAGAACAACAATATGGTGCCTACAATAAAGATCAGTGGGAAGAGTACAAACTCTACACCGAAACTAACGGTGTTGCTGAAGGCTTTGTCTTGTAACTTCCCTTTGATAATCAGTGTGGTGAGCCAAACGGGTAGGTTGACGACGGCCGATGCGGCAAAGTAGGGTAGCCCAATGAGGAGTACTGCCAGTTTCCAGATGAAATTGATTAATGGATACTTCTTCGCTGTCGACATGACGGAAATCTTCTGCCGTTTTCGCTCTTGGGCAAATGCCATCACGCGTTCGAAGAGATTTTTGGCTTGTTCGGGTTGTTCTTCCTTGTATTTCTGCACTTTCTCAACGGTGGCGCGATTGCGAAGCATCTTCTTGTAGAGTCCTCCGGCTCGTTTTTCGTTTTTCATCTTGACAATCTCCCAAATGGCATCATAGTCCTCGTCATCAGGGATATAGGTGAAGAGTTTCGAAATCTCTTGCCCGAGCATTTCCTTGAGTTGGTTGATGGTGACGGCTTCGTTCTCCTCGGTAGTGTTTTTGATAAATTCGGTCACGTTGATGGGCTGGCCAAAATGAATCATTGCAGTGCTACGGTAACGGAAGTAATCACCATATTCGATGGCTGTGGGGATGATGTAGACAGGGCTCTTTTCGCCGAATTGCTTGTTGGCGTCCAAGGCGATATGGAATAGTCCTTTCCCCATGCGCATCAGCGAGTGCTTGGTGCGGTGAGTGCCTTCGGGGAAGAGATAAAGGTCTACATGGTCGTGGATGACATCAACGGCTTTGTTGAGTGAGTCGTCGTTTTGGCGCACGGCTGCCACACCGTTGCGGATACGGAAGATGGGCAGGATGCGGAAAAAGTTCAATAATTTAGCTACGGCCGGGTTCTTGAAAATGTCGCCTCGCGCGATAAACACTTTTTTGATGTTGTCGGCTGCAAGCAGGACTAAGGCATCCATCAGCGTATTGCTGTGATTGACGCCAAAAATGACGGCACTGTTTTTCGGGATGTTCTCTTTCCCATGCACCTCAAACCTGCGGTAGGCTATGCGCGTATGCCAGTTTACGTACGGCAGCAGGAAAGAATACCAAAAGTCGGGATCTTGAATTTTTTTGGCCATTTTTCAGTCATGAAAGAATGGTGCGAAATTACAAAAATAACCCGAACGGAAAGTTTTTTTCATTCAAAAGGAGAAATTTCTTACTTTTACCGCCCAAATAGTGAATAACAATGGTTAAAAAAACATTCTATTCAATTATTGCAGTTTTCCTTTCTTGTTTTTTGTTGGTTGCATGCCATGGTGGTGGTTTGAAAGATAAAAATGCAAAAGAAGGTATTGATATACAAGGTGATACATTGAACATGCAAGATTCGCTTTTACTAGCAGACACCTTGACGGCTCTTGAGCATTTGCTGGAGAAAGGAGTTTTGGTCGCCGTGACCAATTGTGAGGATTTCAATTACAAAATGTATAAGGCGCATCCATCGGGCTTTGAGTATGACTTGCTCAAAGACTTTTGTAAGATGAATCAACTACGCCTCGAAATGAAGGTCAACGATAACTTGGATTCATGTTTTTTGTTACTTGATTCAGGTGAGGTGGATGTGATAGCCACAGGTGTTGGATTGACAAAAGAATTGAGGGAGCATTATGGACTAACGGATCCGATTTTCACGGCCCAATGCGTTTTGGTGCAACGAATGCCGAAAAACTGGAGCTCGATGTCGACCGATAATGAGGTTGAGAATCAGTTGCTTCGTTCTCCTCTTGATTTAGCCGAAAAAACCATACATGTTTCTCGAGGCAACTATGCGGTCAAAGTGTTGGAACACCTTTCTGAGGAAATAGGAAAACGGATTAATGTGGTGGAATGTGATACACTGAATGATTTTGAATTGATTAGCGCTGTGTGTGATGGGAAGATCGATTATACTGTAGTGGATGATTATATTGCAACAGCGGGTTCATATGGACTCAAAGGCTTGGACACCAAACTTGTCGTCGGTGTGGAGCACCCTATCGGTTGGGTGGTCAAGAGTCATGATGCTGATTCATCGTTGCTTACGGTTTTCAATGATTGGATTGACAAAGCGGAACAGAAACAATTGAGAATCGTGATGACCAGGTATGTCAAAAATCGACGGCTGTTTGCCCAAAAACCAGAAGAAGCGAATGGGCATATTTCCCCGTTTGACAAAGCCATTAAGAAAACTGCGGCCAAAATCGGTTGGGATTGGCGTCTACTGGCTGCCTTGATTTATCAGGAATCGCGCTTCAAGGTTGATTTGGAGAGCGATAAAGGGGCGTTCGGATTGATGCAACTTATGCCTTCTGTGATGCAACGTTATAATGTGAGCTACGACTCCTCTCCTGAGGAGCAGTTGGAAGCCGGTGGAAAACTGATATCGTATCTCGACAAGACTTTACAAAACAAGGTTGCTGACAGTCTTGAACGAGTGAAGTTTGTGTTGGCTGCCTATAATGCTGGTCTTGGCCATGTGTTGGATGCTCAACGGTTGGCTATGAAATATGAAAAGGCTCCTGATGTATGGGAAAACAATGTGGATTACTTCATCCTCAACAAATCCAAGCCTTTATATTATAGGGATACTTGTTGCCGATGTGGTTTTTTGAGGGGAACGCAGACTTATCGTTTCGTGGAGGAGATCATGGAGAGATATCATCATTATCAAAACTTGGTAGATTGAAAATTAACTGAATAATTATGAAAAAACTGTTTTTTTCCTTTTTGTGTGTTTTCTTTTTTGTGGGCGTGGAAGTGGCCACAGCCCAATCGTTTAATGCCGGTCTTATCGCGGGAGCTACTTTTTGTCAAGTGGACGGCGATAATTATGCTGGATTTCATCAATTGGGCTTCACAGCTGGAGCCTATGTCAATTTGCCAATGGACGACTACTTCTCCGCACAGATGGAATTGAAGTATTCTCTTCTGGGCGCGCATTCGTCTGATAAAGAGGTGAATGAGTATTATTACAATCCCTATAGCCTGCGCCTGCATTATGCCGAAATACCATTAATGCTGCGCTATAATTTGGGAGTTTTTAGAGTTGGTGGCAACCGTTTGGATTTCATTACTTTAGAAGCGGGTGCCAGCCTTGATTTTCGTTTGAAAGCTACAGAGGATGTGGATGCCGATTATCAAGTGACCACAGGTCGTTGGAACTTCTTCTCTGCCACGGCCAATGCAGGTTTGCATTTTGCTTTCAATGAGCATCTTGGTCTTGGAGCGCGCTTTATGTATTCTGTGGTGCCGTGCCGCTTCACAGGCAATCCAGGTTGGTTCTATAACCATTATTATAATAAGGTGGTGCTGTTCACCTTGACTTACAATATCAACTCCCCCTTGAGATAAAGGAGTGCTTTTCATTGTCATGAACTGCGTCCTCGCAGTTCATCATTAGAGATAAACTCAATATTCCTTTTCAACCCTTCGTATCCCGCACGTTGAACAGCGGAGTGTTTGAATAATGCCTTAAATTCGGTATTAGTCAGGTTTTTCCAATCGTTTTCACGCATGGCCAATAGTTTTTCCGAGGGCTGGAACTCGGGCTCCATGTTTGGCAGTGAGAATCGGTTGTAGGGGCACACGTCTTGACAAATGTCGCAGCCATACATCCAACCATGAAAAGCGTCAGGGTTAAGGCCGGCGAGACTGCCTTTGTATTCGATGGTCAAGTAGGATATGCACTTGCGGGCGTCAATGTGGAAGGGAGCTTCCAAGGCTCCTGTGGGACAAGCGTCTAGGCATTTCGTGCAACGTCCGCAGCGGTTGGTCATGAGGCGACCTGTTTCTTCTAATTCTATCGGCAGGAAAAGATGCCCGATGAAGAAAAATGAACCTCCACATTGCCGCCGACTGCGTCTCGCAGTCGGATTTATATCAAGTTCCTCTTGATTATGTTGACTGCGAGACGCAGTCAATGACAATGGAGGATGAATGAGTGTGGTGTTTTTTCCTATGAAACCCAAACCACAACGCACCGCCCAAGCTCGATCAAGCACAGGTGCTGAGTCCACAAAAATACGTGTACCCTCCAATTTTCCCGTTTGTTCCTCAAAGTGTTCCAAAAGCATCCGCATCTTGCGCTTCAGCACATCGTGATAGTCGGCACCATAGGCGTATTTGGCAATTTTGAAATGCTCACCATCGCCTAATTGTTGCTCGGGGAAATAGTTGTAAAGTACAGTGATAATGGATTTTGTGCCTTCCACCAAAAGACGGGGGTCGTAACGCTTTTCTTTGTTTCGGGTCAGGTAGCCCATCTCACCTTCATGCCCGTCTTTGAGCCATTGCTCCACATGTGCTGATTCTTCTTTCAAAGCCGTCGCATTGGCAATGCCACAAGCATCGAAGCCCATTCGCTTGGCTTCCTCGATAATCCATTGTGACACGCTTTGCGTCATTGCGAGGCACGAAGCAGATCGAAGATTCAACGAAGTTAATTCAAAAAATGGTTAGAACGGTGCAAAAGTCACACCCACCGACAGCGGATGGAAAACAGGCGCCTCATGGCCCACGGCAAATACTGGACTGATCTGGTAAGCGGCAAAAGCACTCACCCATTTCCAGCCAACACGCAATGTGGCAGAATAGGCCAAACGCTCTACATTGTTGATATAGCAGAGTTTCTCATGAACGGTCGCACCGCTTTCGCCTGTAAGTGTTATGGTGTTTTCATCATCAACAGCGAAAGTGCCGATATTGTCGGGACCGACATATTTGGTCTTCGTAGCAATCATTACTCCGACTTTGACACCTACGCCAATCTTCACTGCATCCTTGATGCGGAAACGTAACTCCAATGGCACTTCTCCATAGGTTGGGTTGACCTTGTAGCGCTTAAAACCTTCAACATCACTGTAATCCTTGTATTCAAAGTTACCGTTTGTGTACGGATTCAGGATGCGGCTGTAGGAGAAATAGTTATGCGACGACATACCCAAACCAATCGAAACCGTATGTTTTGTGCTTTCGCCCAATGGAAAATTATATGTGAGGGCAAAGCTCACCCCTTGGTTGAAGCCACGTGGATTCCAGTTGTCACTGGGAGCGAGTTGGAGGTCACTGAACAGGTCGAGACCGAAAGTGACTCTTTTGTCAGTCTTATTGGCGATAAGCTGGGCGAAGGAAGTCGCCGAGATAATTAATGCGATAAAGGTAAATAAGGCTTTCTTCATTTGTCAATTGTGATTTATTTCATTTCTAATTCTTTCATAATTGAGGTGCGCTCATCCAGCAAGCGATTGATGTCATCGTCCGAGAGGTTAGGTTGGCGCAGTTGGTCGTCAATAGCGGCCAAATGGGCTTCCAAGTTTTCAGTGGTGCCAGGGATGTCAGTCAATTGTTTCTCTTTATTGACTGGAGGCTCTTGCGGCACTGTAGTAGTGCTTGCATTTTGTAGCGGGTCGCCAGTGAAATTCTTCAACTGTCCCATTACCATACCCACCATCTGCTTTGTGAATGGGTCGAGTTTGTAAATCTCAACCTTCATGTCATCTTTTAATTCATCGAAATCCTCCAAGAACATCTTCAGTTGTTCCTTTTGCTCTTCGTTGATGCCTGGAATGGCGTCAAGGTCTTGGCCTTCCATCATTTTCTTGAACATGTTCAAGAGGTCTTCGAGTCCATTATTGAGGTTATTATCGTCCATAATTTGTATTTTTTGATGGATTACGCCCCATCAAATTCTATTCCGCTTGCAAAGTAACGCTTTTTTTATTGAATGATTGCGCCAAATTGGCAAAATTTTGCGAATATTGCATTTTAATTCTAAACTGAGCAACTGAACAATATCCAACTAAACAACTGATTACAATGGATTTCAAGACAATAAAAGTACAATTGGGCGAGAGCATGGCATGGGTCAACCTTGACCGCCCCGAGGTACGCAACGCGCTGAATGCTGAGCTGATACGCGAATTGACTGAGGTTTTCGACTGGCTCAACAGTCGCGATGACATCCGTGTCATCATTCTGAAAGGTAACGGTAAGGCTTTCTGCGCAGGTGCAGATTTGGAGTACATGAAGGCGATGGCGAAATACAGTTATCCTCAGAATATTGACGATGCCCAGAAACTTTCCAAATTGTTTCAGACCATATATTTCTGCGACAAAGCTGTCATCGTCGACGTGCATGGCGCTTGCATCGGTGGTGCCAATGGCATCATCGCCGCTGCCGACATCGTGATTGCCGAAAAAGACACGAAGTTTGCCTTCTCCGAAGTGCGCTTAGGCATCACGCCAGCCACCATTTCGCCTTTTGTGGTGCAGAAAATCGGCAATACAGCCGCCAAAGAATTAATGTTGACGGGAAGACGATTCACTGCTGAAGAGGCCAGAGATTTTAGATTGGTGAATGTCGTCGTTAGCGAAGCCGAAATGATTGACACTGAACGGCAGTACATTGAGCATTTCTTGCATGCCTCGCCTGATGCCATTGCCGAGTGCAAGAAATTACTCCGCATGGTAAGTGGTTCCGACGACCGCTATAATCCGGTTTTCATGCAAACCTCGGTGGCCATCGCTAACCAACGCATCTCCAAGGCCGGCCAGGAAGGCATGACGGCGTTTTTTGAGAAAAGAAAACCGAATTGGGATAAGTAATCATAAAATCAATAATATCATGAAAAAATTTGCAGTAATTCTTTCAGGCTGCGGTCACAAGGACGGCAGCGAAATTCACGAAGCCACTACATTATTGCTTTCTATCGACCAACATCATTGTGAATACCAATGCTTTGCTCCAAACCGTCCACAACATGATGTCATCAACCACTTGACAGGCGATGCCGTCAAAGAGGAACGTAACATCATTACTGAAGCTGCTCGCATCGCTCGTGGTCGTATCTTGCCTATCGAGGATTACAAGGCCGCAGATTATGACGGCCTGCTTTTTAGTGGTGGTTTTGGCGCAGCTAAAAACCTCTGTAACTATGCCTTCAAGGGTGCCGATATGGAGGTGCAACCTGATGTGACCCGCGCTATTATCGAAACCCGCGAGGCTAACAAGCCCATCGGTGGCATGTGCATCTCTCCCGTGATGTTCGCCAAGTTGTTGCCTGGCGTGTGTGTCACCTTGGGCAAAGAAGGTACCCCTGATGCCGACAATATCCGAGAAATGGGCGCTTTCCATGTGCAAACCGAACATGGTGATGTGTGTGCCGACAATGAGCTTTTGGTCTTCACTACGCCCGCTTATATGCTCAATGCTACAATAAAGGATGTGTATGATGGCGCCTACAATCTGGTTGAAACGATTGTCAACACTCTTGACGGGAAACGCGACTAATTAGATTTTGTCTCCGTAAGCCAAATCTCCAGCATCGCCGAGTCCTGGAACGATATATTTGTGCTCGTTCAACACTGGGTCGATGGCGGCGCACCACAGCGTGACATTATCCAACGGCTTGAAAAGCTTCATTAAATTGTCGATACCTGCTTTTGCTGCAATGACACAGCAGAGGTGCAGATGCTTTGGGATGCCCTTGGTGCATAAGGCTTGGTAGGCCAGTTCCAGGCTGCCGCCTGTGGCCAACATTGGGTCGGCGATGATGAGCGTCTTGTCGGTTAGATCAGGGGCAGCCAAATACTCTACTTTGATTCCCACATTCTCGTGCTTTTCGTCGAGATAGTAACGGTAAGCTGAAACGAAAGCATTGCCGGCATGATCGAAGACATCGAGGAAACCTTGGTGGAAGGGCAAACCTGCACGAAATACGGTAGCTAACACGATGTCGTCGTCGGGGGTGTTGGCTTTGGCCACAGCTAATGGCGTTTGGATGCTTTTTTCTGAATAGTGCAAAGTTTTGCTCACCTCGTAAGCCATCATTTGGCCGATGCGTTGTAGGTTGTGGCGGAAGGTGTTGCGGTCGGCTTGTACACCGATGTCCCTCAGCTCAGCCACATACTGGTTGATGATGCTGTTGGTTTCTGCAAAATTGATGATTTTCATGGCTCGAAAGATTTGGGCAAAGGTAGAAAAAAATTGAGGACGGCCATCCGACCGTCCTCGTTTTTATTGTTTTTTAGTCTTATTTGCGTCCACCGCCGTTTGCTGAGCTTGTCGAGGCACCGCTACGGTTGCTGTTGGAGTTGTTGGAACTTCTCGTGGAGCTACTGCCGCTTCTGCTGCTTGATGAGCTGGTGCCACTGCTGCGGGTGCTGTTGCTTGAGCTGCTCGCACGGCTGCTGCCGGTTGATGAGCCTGTCGAAGTACTGCTGGTACCGTGGCTGCGGCTGTTGCTATTGGAGTTATTCACTCTGCCACTGGAACTTCCGCTGGAACCACTGGGACGACTGTTGCTGTTTGAACCGTTCACCCGACCGCTGCTGTTGTTGCCAGTGCGACCACTGGTGGCTGAGCCTGTCGAAGCACCGCTGTTGATGTTCGGGCGTGTGCTGGTGCCGTTTCCAGTGCGTCCACTTGCACCGCCGCTATTGGTGCGACCATTGTCGCTGTTGACTCTCGGGCGGTCGTTGCTATTGTTCGGGGCGACGGTGCTACCGTTATTGTTGCTTCCTGAGCCCGAGCTCATACTACCTCCGTTGGGTTTGGGCCTGACCGTGGCACTGGGTGCTGGTTCGTTGTCGTTAGGTTTGGGTTCAGGCTTGTCGCTCCAGTTGTTGTGCGTGGCAGGGTAGCCTCCGTTGTTGTGGTGATAACCGTAGGTGTGGTGCATCGGGTCCATCGGAGGCGGCATTCCAGGACCGTGGCCAGGAGGAGGCATCGGCGGACGGAAGCCGTCATAGTAGTAGCGGTAGGCGCCGGGACGATGGTAGTAGCGCACTCGCGGTCCGATGTGAATCACCACCCAAGGTTCAGTGCGTGGACCATGCCAGCAGAAGCGGATGGGCTCGAAGTACTCGAAGGTGGTGAAGCTGTAAAGTTCGCGACCTATCGTGTAGTAAGGCATGATCGTGTAAGTGAAGTGACGGTCGATGCGATAGGAAGGAATCTCGACTGCGATTCTCTTGATGCGGCCGGGACGTACCTTAACGTATTCTTCAGCGTAGCTATAGCCGTCGTCAGGATCGAGGAAGATGCAGATGTCCCCCCTATAGGTGTAGTCGCCGATGTTCTCCACGTCATAGTAGACCGTGATAGAGTTGTAGTTGTACACCATCACGGGCTGTGAGACCAAGGCGAGTTCGGGTGGAAATCCGTTTGCTTTTGCTGCGATGGCTCCCATTACTAACAGGAGGGTCATCAGGATGTTCTTGGTTTTCATAGTTGTGATTTTTTTGAGGGTTTGACTTCTGTTTTTAGTGTTCACCTTATTGCCTTACCAAAACCGTGCCAAAGTTGTTTAGAGATTCCCGCGCAGCGGGAATGGAGAGCCAATAATTATTTAAACCGCGGCGGCAAGCAACGCTTACATATTGTAAACGTCACAAGCCGCCGCAGTAATACTTCGTGCTTTCACTCCATTCCCGCGCAGCGGGAATCTTTTATTCTTCTTCAATCACCCTTTGGGTCTTTCCATAGTCAATCTCGGGATGGCTGGCCAAATACTCAAGCAACAGCTCGTTGGAGCTGCGGAAGGTGGTGTGACCTTCGTCCTCATGTTCATAATCGAACACAATCGACATGTAGCTGTTCATCACGATGTTGTATTTGGCGTTGAGGTCCAAGGGCTTGCCATTGTCCAAAGTCACTTGGATGTCGGTCATTTCGCCGTTTTCATCCACCTTAAATTTATAAGAGCAGCCCGAGCAGTAAACAGGGCCTCCATCAGTGGTGAAGCACGACTTCATCATGTTGACGATTTCCTGTCCGCTGAGTGTGAAGGCGATGATCTCATTGTCGAAGGGGTCGAGGGCGAAGATGTCCTTCAGTGTGACGGGACGTGCAGAAAGAGTGTCGAAACGAACGCCTCCAGGGTTCTGGAAACCCATGTCAGAGCCAGTAGTGTTACGAATGGCATCGGTCATCAAGCAGCCCAAAGATTCATAGCTTTCAATTGGTGTAGTGTTTGTTGCGACCACGGTTCTGAAATAGTCGTTGCTGTTGTATTGGTCGACCATGGCTTGCACTTTTGCATTGCGTTTTGGGAAGTCCTTGACGGAGAGCAACTGCATGTCTTTGTCGACCAATTTACCATTAAGGAAAGTGAAAGTGCTCAAGGTCACAAACTTGACCTTAGCCTCCGCTTGGGTAATCATCACATCGCCGACCAACTGCTTCTCAGCCACGCGGGTGTGACTGTGACCACCAAAAATGGCATCGAGTTCAGGGAATTGTGCGGCGATTTCGCGGTCTTCCTCATAACCGCAGTGGGAGAGGAGGAAGATGGCATTGCAGTCTTTTAGCTCTTCAATGTACGTTGGTAGTACTTCGTTAATGGGAACGAAATGCGAGCCATTGGCATTTTTCGGGTGGAAGTCGGGCAGACCATTCTCGCCAAGTTGGATGCCACCGATGACACCGATTCTCAAGCTGTCGAGCTTGAAAGTGACATAGGGATACACATTGCGCATCTGAAGTGTGTCGTCGAAAGTGACGTTGGCGCACACAAAGGGAAAATTAGCCCAACCCAGGACGTTTCGCAGTGCGATAGGGCCGCCATCCCATTCGTGGTTGCCGAAAGTCGACAAATCGAAGCCGACGGTATTCATTAATTCATACATGGGCTTGGCTGGTTCAGTAAAGCGGTCATTGATGGGATTGCCGGAGCGGTTGTCGCCTGCACCAAACACCAATAAGTGTGGATGAGCCTCACGTAAGCTATCTATCAAGGCGGCCAGTTGAGGGAAGTTATCGATGTTGGCATGCATATCGTTTGTCGAAACGATGTAGATTTTCTGTTCCTTAGGGCCGCAAGCGGAAAGGAAAACCGTGGCAAAACAGACCGTCAACAAGAGTTTGGTAATCTTTTTCATAGCTATCAGAATCTGATGTAGATTTTTGAGTTTGCCCGCAAGGCACCACCAAGATCGATGATGTTGCCGTATGCGTCGCGCACTTCGACGTCATCGAGTTTCAAAGGAAGGTTCTTGGCTCTGCAATAGGCCAAAACAACTGATTTTACCTTTGCGCCATAATAGGTGCGTACTTCAGTGTCGTTAACGAAAGCTTTCATATTGTTCAAGTTTAGAATTTAATGAAGCAAAAATACATTTTTTTTGAAAAACAAGTTTGTTTTTTGATTTTTCCCTACTTTTGCAGCTACAATCCTAAATACTTATCATCATGAAACTAGATGGACGTAGAGAAAGTACCAATGTGGAAGACCGCAGAGGGAAGAGAACCGTAGCAGCTGCCGGAGGCGTTGGCCTGGGTGGCTTGATTCTTTATTTTGTTTTGAAGAGCTTCTTGGGCGTTGACATTAGCCCTATGCTTGAGCAACAGCAACAAGGTACCAGTACCGAATATGTCGAAGACGGCACAGATTACAGTCAAGTCGATGTGGAGCTGATGACATTCTGCAAACGCATCCTTGCTGGAACAGAAGACGTTTGGGACCGTGAATTCAAGAAAATGGGCAAGACTTACCAACCGCCTAAGATGGTCATCTTCAGCGATGCAGTCAATTCGGGTTGCGGCAACGCTACCTCAGCCAGTGGACCATTCTATTGCTCAGCCGATGAAACGGTTTACCTCGACCTTGAGTTCTTCAAGAGCATGAAGCGCCAAATTGGTGCCGATGGTGACTTTGCTTATGCATACGTCATCGCTCACGAAGTGGGTCACCATGTCCAGAACCAACTCGGCATCTTGGGTCAGGCGCACCAGCAAATGGCTCGGTATGGCCAGAACACCAAACAGTCAAACGAAATCAGCGTGCGTCTCGAATTGCAGGCCGACTTCTTCGCTGGTGTTTGGGCTTACAACGACAACAAGTTGTTTGGCTCGTTGGAGGATGGCGACATTGAGGAAGCCCTCAACGCGGCAGCCAAAATCGGTGACGACTACTTGCAAAAACAGGCTTATGGACGCACCATGCCCGAGACCTTCAACCACGGCACTTCTGCCCAACGTTCCCGTTGGCTGAAGAAAGGCCTTACCACGGGCGATGTTTCGCAAGGTGATACCTTCTCACCGGCTTATAGCCAGCTGTAAAGTTTGAACTAAGGGTCACCAAAATCGACCGACTATAGATTCCTACAGGAATGACATAGTCGGTCGATTTTTTATTACGCTTTTTTCTTTTTCCCGTAATACCAAATCTGCCAGCTATTAAACAAGTTTTGGAAGACGGAATAGAAAGCCAAAAACACCGATGCCAAAGGATGCAAGTAGTGGTTAGCCATCCAAATGCCCATGGCGGAGTTTTTCTGTCCTAGTAGTTGCCCGCCTGCTATGGTGTCGCCATATTTTTGCCCAATCCATTTACCTAATCCGAATTGGATAATGCAGAACAGCAAGGCCGAAATACCGAGCCAAAGAATGCTGTTCCAGTTGCCCTTACCGTTGAGGAAGATAAAGTGGATGGTCTGGCCCAAAGTCAGGAAAAGCGCAACGGCCCAGAGATAGAAGGCCAAGCCTTTGTAGCGGCTTAGGGTTTTGTTGGCTTTGGGCCACAAGAGTTGCAAGGCAAAAGCCACAATGAATGGTAGTCCAATGATGGTGCCGATGCGCCTCAGAATATGGAGGAAGGATGCAAAAAAAGGCATGTCTTGGTTTACTCCTATGAAAGAAAAATAGATTGGTGCCACAAGGGATACCATCAGGTTGCCGATGACAGAAAAAGAAGTCACCGTGTTGCGGTCGGCTCCCAGCATAGTGCTCACCACCGCCACAGAGGCTGCCACAGGACACAATACTCCGATAAGTACACCTTCTGCAATGATTTCGTTGACATGCAAGACCTTAAGCAAGGCATAACCTCCCAAACTCACTATCACTTGGAAGAGGATAATCCAGACGAACATCGGCTTGAATCGCAGTTTTTTGATGTTGACTGCCGAGAAAGTTAACAGAAGGATGGTGAAGATGATATAAGGCACCACTACGCTGAAAGCTGCACAGTAGTCGTGCAGCAATAGGCCCAGCACAATAGCGATAGGCAGGACGTAACTTTTGATTTTTTGCATATAAATCCAACTACGGGCTGCAAAATTGCGAAATTTATCCGTAACTTTGCAGACCTAATCCTATTATTATGAAGAAACTGCTTTTCGTCTTCGCTTTGGCAACCATCGCTGCCTTCAGCTCTTGCGAGAAAAAGGAGACTGTTACCATTGAAGACAACAAAAACGAAACCGTTATGAACACTACCATGCAAGACCTGCTGACGCGTCGCAGCATCCGCAGTTACACCGACGAAGTACCTCCGCGTGAGGTCATTGAAGAAATCTGCAAAGCGGGTACTTATGCCCCCACAGGCATGAACAAACAAGCTCCCATCATCATCGCCGTCACCAATCGTGAGGTGCGCGACAAGATGAGTCGCCTCAATGCCGCTGTGATGGGTGCCGACAACGACCCGTTTTATGACGCTCCTGTGGTGCTGGTGGTTTTGTCCGACAGCACTGCTGCCATGACATGGAAGGAAGACGGATCTCTCGTTATGGGCAACCTGCTTAATGCCGCTCATGCCAAGGGCTTAGGCTCGTGTTGGATCCACCGCGCTAAGGAAGTCTTCGAGACCGAAGAAGGCAAGGCCATCCTCGCTGGATTGGGCATTGACACGACTAAATATGTTGGTATCGGCAACTGCATCCTCGGCTATGTGAAGGGTGACTATCCCGAAGCTCGTCCGCGCAAGGAGAACTATGTCTATTGGATTGAATAAGTCCACACTGACGGGACACCTTGCGTGTTTCACAGCCTACTGCATTTTCGGGTTCAATATCGTGTGCTGTAAGAACATTTCCAATGCACACGTGTTGACACCCATGGACTTGTTTTGCCTGAGGGCGATGGGTGCCACGGCCTTGTTTTGGCTTTTGTCACTCTTCATGCCCAAGGAAAAGGTGCCGTTGAAGGACATGTGGAAAATCTTCGTGGCCTCCATGCTCGGCCTCTTTCTCACCCAGATCAGCTTCCTGAAGGCCATCACGATGACCACTTCCATCGACACGAGCATCACTAACACCTGCACCCCCATCTTGACCATGCTGGTGGCTGCTGTCGCCTTGAAAGAGCCTATCACTTTCAAGAAGATTGCAGGTGTGTTGGTGAGCCTTGCCGGCGTATTGTTCTTGATTTTCAACTCGGTGGGATTGGGTGGTGGTGCCAGTGAGACGAAACCATTGGGCATTGTCCTGGTCGTCGTCAATGGCTTGACCTTCGCGCTTTATCTTGGTATCTTCCGCCCATTGATTTCAAGATACAATGTGGTCACTTTCATGAAGTGGATGTTCCTCTTTTCCATGTTGGTGGCTTTGCCCTTCAACGCGCGACATCTCGTCCATGTGCCTTTCGCGCAAATGGAAAGCAAGGTGCTGTGGCAGGTGGCTTTCGTGGTGGTCTTTGCTACTTTCGTTGCCTATTTTCTGATCCCTGTTGGTCAAAAGAGACTTCGTCCTACCTTGGTGAGCATGTACAACTATGTGCAGCCCATCATCGCTACCCTCATCAGCATCATCATCGGATTGGACCACCTTACATGGAAGAAGATTGTGGCTATGGTTTTGGTGTTTTCCGGCGTTTGGATTGTCAACCAAAGCCGTGCGGCGGCACCGCAATCGGAATAATAACACCGGAATAAAGAAACCGACCGCCTATAGATTCCCGAGGGAATGACATAGGCGGTCGGTTTCAGTGGTATGTAATCTGTATTATTCCTTCACAAACCTTCTGGTTTCCGACATCCTGTCATTCGTCATGCGGATGAAATAGATGCCGCTTTGCAGGTCGGAAGTGTTGATTTCCACTTTATTGGCGCAGCCTTTCTGGCTGTAAACCAGTGCGCCCATGAGGTTGTAGATTTCCACGGTGCCGATGGCTCCTTGTGCCTCAATGGTCAGCTTGTCATTAACGGGGTTGGGGTAAATTGAAGCTTTGCTGCCGTTTTGTTCGCCAACACTTTCTGTATACATGAGGTTGGCAACAAAGTTGCGGTTGGCAGTGGCAATGAAGGTGAAGGTCTTTTCTTCAGCCACCACAGTGCCGTTTTCGGTCCAGTTCTGGAAGGCCCAGTCTTCGTTGGTCTCGATACTGATGGTCACCTCCTCGCCATAGTTGTAGGTACCGCTACCATGGGCAGTGCCGCCTTCAGCAGGTTCGACACTGGTCGTGATTTCAAAGGTCTGTAAGGCAAAGTTAGCTATCAGATTTCTGCCGTTAGTGACGGTGAAACTGTAACTGGCATCAGTAGAGACAACGCTGCCATTTTCTTTCCAGTTGACAAACTCATAGCCCTGTGCGGGTGTAGCGGTCACAGTACATGTCTCACCATATTGATAAAGGCCGTTACCACTGGTGGTGCCACCGTTAGTCGGATTGGAGGAGGTGGCAATGTAATAGCTTTGGGCTTGGAATTGTGCCACCAGATTGCGGTTGCCCGTGACAGTGAAGGTGTAATTGGCGTTGGTGGAAACTTGGTTGCCATTCTCAGTCCATTTCACAAAGGTATAGCCATTGGCTGGTGTGGCACTTACAGTGCAGGTTTGACCTTGTTGATAAGTGCCGCCACCTGAGACGGTACCTCCATTGGTCGGGTTGGCCGATACGCTGATAGTGTAATTCTGAGGTTGTGCCTGGAACTGTGCTACCAAAGTGCGGTTGCCTGTAACAGTAAAGGTGTAATTGGCATTAGTGGAAACTTGTGTGCCGTTCTCTGTCCATCTTAAGAAGGTGTAGCCATTAGCAGGTGTAGCACTTACGGTACAGCTTTGTCCTTGCTGGTAGGTGCCGCCGCCAGTGACGGTGCCGCCGTTAGCAGGATTGGCCGATACAGTAATGGTGTAGCTTTGGGGTTGGGCTTGGAAGTTGGCCACCAAGGTACGGTTGCTGTTCACGGTAAAGGTGTAGCTGGCTTGGGTGGAGACCACGCTGCCGTTTTCGGTCCAGTTAGTGAAGGTGAAGCCGCTGTTAGCCGTAGCGGTCACGGTGCAGGATTGGCCTTGGTTGTAGGTTCCTCCGCCAGTGACGGTACCTCCATTGGTCGGGTTAGCCGAAACGGCAATGGTGTAAGTAGTTCCTCCGCCACCACCAACTGTGATGTCTTGGATGTAAGGTTGGCGTTGAGGCTTGGTAACCACAATTTTCACGGGTTGACCTGAAGTGATTCCGCTTACCTGCACATTGACCGAACCTGAAGCGGGCACCAGAGCAGCGCCTTTCAGTACGTTGTTTTGCGAAATGCCAACGTATGAACCAGCTTGTGCATTCACAGTGAAGTTGCTTGAACCCGAAGGAATGGAAGAGGCGTGGCTGACCGTGTTGGGGGTTGGGTTCACGCGGTAAGGCATGATGGAACCATCACCGAGCACATGGTAAGCTTGCCAGTAATAGGTAGGATTGGAACTGGTTTGGTAACCACCAGTGCTGGCATAACAAACTGCCAGGTTGCCAAGGAAGACGATGGATGATACGGTGTTGTAGGTTTCGTCCATCCAAATGCCGTCATAAACACCTGTAGCCGTATTGTTGATGTTAGGCATCTGACCAAAGGTGTTGGTGGCGCCAACACCAAAGTAATAGTCCTCATACCAATAGGTCACAGGGCAGGAACCGATATAGGAATAGGCAGCTTTGTTCTCTCCACGGAGCATGGCCTCACCGAAGCAGGGCTGGTTGTATCCGAAGTTGCCCGTCAGGCAGCAGTTACCCATGGCGAGGAAGTATTTGTTGGTGTTGGTAAGAGCATTCACCTGGCTTTTGGTAAGTTGAGGGTCTGACCAAGAGGTCTCGCTGCCGTGGGCAGTGTAGTTGACAAAGCCAGTACCTGAACTCAATGAGGCATAGCAATTTGTATAAGGCTGACCTAACCAGTTATAGACATTGGTGAATCCATGTGCGGTGTTGTAATAATACTGCATCGCATATTGGATTGTGGGTTTGCCGACATAATTGGTCCAATAACTGTCCCAACCAGCGATGAGGGTCACATTGTTGAGATAACTCGGGTCAGGCATCGTGTATTGCTCGTATTGCAGGATCTTGTTGACGATGGCAGTGACTTCGTTGGTGTTCTCTGCCGACATACGGCTGTAGAACATATCCGGGAAATAGTCGTTGTCGACGGAGCCATAATACAAGTCAGTCACTTTTTGAGTGGCGGTACCAC
>JAEEGK010009274.1_pt1 | contig 23019 bp, 21 predicted proteins | sample 8958771 | NCBI WGS metagenome assembly JAEEGK01 (sample SAMN16246547, study PRJNA631951) | gut metagenome | biome: gut microbiome; feature: rumen; material: SC-attached | host: Bos | place: Iran: Karaj | collected 2018-10 | reverse complement strand
GAATGGTCCTTCGATTCAGAGGAGGATGGATCGCCGCCAGCATTTTGAAATCGGGGTGGATAGGATATTCCGCGCTCATCTGCCTTCACCTCCGTAAGCCGGTATTTGTCGGGATCCTTGTTCTGTCCGGTACCCGGCAGCTCTAAATGTGATTTGACCGGCTCGTCGGCAAGCGGGAGCCTTCGCCGGTTTCCCGGCGGGAGGCGGCTTTACAGCCCGAATCTGTCTCTCAGCTCCGCGGCGCGCTGCGCGGCGGTTTTTTCGTACCTGCCGTAAATCTCGTTGATATGCTCCACCATGCCGCAGAACTCACTGAGCCTGTCGGGAGCGAGCCACTTGCCGTGCTCGTGCTCGGAGTCCACCTTATTCACCCAGATCTGCATGATCTTCAGCGGGAACGTTCGAACAAGGATCAGATGTATGTCGTCGGTCACATCGACGGTAATGTTTTCCGAGTAGAAGGATTCGCAGGCATTTCTCACCACCCGGATCTTCGGGGACAGCCGTGCGCGGATCTCTTCATACGCCTTGTCCAGATCGACCTCGTAATCGTCGTCGTCCCAGAGCCCGCTGTCGTGGCAGAGCCCCGGCTGGGCGTAAACGAGGCCCTTGACAAAAGACAGCATACAGTTCCCCACGAAGCCGCCGCCCGGGCTCAGATAGTCTCTTTCTTCTTCCGGGCCGTACTTTAAGACCGAGTGGCCGACGATCCTTTCATACCGGTCGAGGTTTTCATAAAACAGCCTTTCCTCTGGGTCGAGGTGGCCGTATTTGGCTTCGTCTTTTTCCTCGCTCTCAGCGTCAAGGGCTCGGATCGCTTCCTTCAGGAACGGCCTCAGTGGGACGTCGTTTTCCTCGAAAAGGGCTTCTACCCTGCGGACGAGCCTGTCGTGGACCTCCTCATAGGGATAGTTCCCCTCCTTGTAATAGGCGTCGCTCATCCCGACGGCGAGCCGACAGACCCTGTCGTTGAGGGCCGGGTCCTTTCTCAAAACCTCCCGCGGTATCGACTCCAGTATGTCGAGGAAATCGTCCTCCGACTGTTCGAAATCTGTGTAATATTCGCTCGGTGCGTCGTCGAAAAAGCTGTATTCCTCCGGGTCGGGCAGATGCCGGACGACGCTTTCAAGCCCGAAGAGTATATAATCCAGGTTTTCCTGCACGTCCTCCGGCAGGTTTTCAAACTGGCCGGGATGCGCTTCCAGGACGGCATAGATCACGTCCTTGTCATGCCTCAGCCGTTCCGACGCGTAGCCGATCGAGTATTCGCATCTGCCCACGGCGGAAAGGACAGTCTCCTTGTCGTCTTTCAGCCGCTCCGACGCGTATTCGAGTACGTCGCCTTCGTAATTCTGTATCGCTGTGAGGACGATCTCTTTGTCGTCCTTTAGTTTATCCGACGCAAACTGAAGCGCGTATCCGTCATGTCTCACGGCGGCAAGGATCACGTCCCGGTCCCCGCGCAGATCTTCGGACGCAAATGCGAGAGCGTTCCAAGCCGAGCCCACGGCCGCCGTTACAACGTCTTTGTCCGCGCGCAGGCGCTCCGGCAGGTATTCGAGCACAGTCCCGTACTGGGAAAGGGCTTTTATTGCGATCTCCCTGTTGCCCCGCACCTTCTCCGAAGCGTAGCGCAGATGATAGAGATTGCCGCCGAGGGAGGCTTCGATCACGTCGATATCGTTCTGGAGCTCCTCGGAAAGAAAGGCGATGTTCCCGCCGTCCTTTCTCACAGCGAGGAGCCCGATGCCCTTGTCGTTTCGGAACTCGTCTTTCACATATTGGATGACCCCGCTGTTCAGGTTGACCGCCTGCTTAGTAAACTTGCGGTCGCTTCTCAGCTCGTCCGATGCGTAAAGAAAGGCGGAGGGGCAGTTCTTTGCCGCCTTGAGGACGACGTCCCTGTCCGCTCTCAGCGAGTCGGGCGCGAACCGAAGGCACTCTCCCCGGCGGACGACGAGCTTTTTCATGAAAACCTCGTCCGCTTTGTCCGCCTCCGACGCGCGCTCCAGCCACGCATACCAGAGGCCCTCCGGGACCTTTCCGATCACGTCCTTTTTTTCATAGTCCATATACTTGTCTGTCGTTTCCATCGGTATGCCCAATCCGCTGGATTTCACAGCCCGTGTTTTTCGGCCGTCATCCGCGCTTTTTCCTCTGCAATGGCCGTATAGCGGCCAATGTTGTCATAAATATGCTCGGCGACCCGGCAGAACTCCACCGTCTGATCGGGGAAGAAGTAGGCGGAACATCTCTCGCAATCGCCGCTGGCCTGAAGCGCCAGCAGCTCGTCGTTCGTTTCCTCTGCGACAAATCCCATCCAGTCCTCGTCCAGGTCGTCGTCGTATCCATCGACGCGTATCCCGACGGTCGAGAATGCATGGTGCCCTCGGAGCAGACTGAAGGACAGGATCTCGTTGATCTTTACGAAAACGAACTCCGAGAAAATATACCCGATCAAGCCGTGCCGGACCTCAAAATGCTCGGCAAGTTCCTTTTTGACCGTTTCGAAGATCGGATCCATATCGATGTAATAAGGGTCCCTGGTCCACTCTCCCACGGGCTTGATCAGCTCGAAAATAAGCTCTTTCATGAACTCCTTCACGGCGAATCTCACATAAGCCCCGCCGGGCTGAAGGAATTCCCTTGCCGCGTCAGCATAGTTGTGTTTCAAAAGCAGCGGCACATACAGGTCGAGCTTTTCCGTGGCCCTGTCGAATATGGCTTTTTCTTCCTCTTTCGTCATTTCCTTTACCTCACAGACTTTGATTGGACGCTATCCCGCTGAACCGGGATCTGTCAGAGGGCGGCCAGCCTGCTTTTCAGCAGCGGGATCCCCGTATCGACCCACCACCGGTTATCCACGCCGCCGGAGCTCATTCCCCCGTGGGCAAACTGTTTTACGACGGCAAAATCCATGTATTTGTCGGTCAGAGCCTTGCCCGAAACGGAGAGGTATTCCTCTTTTATCCACTTCTCCAGCTCGTCGGGAGAGATCAGGTCCATGCTCTCCGCGCGTTCCTTCAGGTGATCCCAAAAATACGGATCCCCCCGGAATCCCCAGCTTTTCGGCTTTTCTTCAAATATCTTGGACAGTTTCATAGCCTCAGCCCCTTTCGACGCTCCGAGTTCTTTACACATACAATTATAAGGGAAAGACAGCCGGAAATCTACCCGTTCTTTGAACGGCGTTTCCCCGTCCTTGACGGGATCCCGTCATACGTAATACAATGAACCGGGAAAACTTCCAGAAAGGCCGGAAACAAGGGAAGCCCATCCCGACCAGTTTCAAGCCGGAGTATTCCGTGCCGCTGGGGGCGGGCTTGAAAAGGAGAACGTTAGAATGATCCGATATGCCGCACAGACCGACCTGGCCGCCTGCCTGGCCCTGGACGGGCACATCCCGGAGGGGGAGTATGCTTCCAAGATTGCGGCGAAGCAGGTCTATATCCTGTCCGAAGCCGGGGAGGTCCGGGCGCTCCTGCGCTACGGCCTCTTCTGGGACACGATCCCTTTCTGCAATCTGCTTTTCGTGGCGGAAGGGCACCGGCGCCGAGGCCTCGGCAGGACGCTGGCGGAGCACTGGGAGCGGGAGATGAAGGCGCGGGGCTTCGGCCTCGTGATGACCTCCACCCAGGCGGACGAGGAGGGACAGCATTTCTGGCGGAAGCTGGGCTACAAGGACTGCGGCGGCTTTATCCTGCCATTTCCAGGTTATGAGCAGCCCCTGGAGCTGATCCTGGCCAAACCGCTGTGACCGCCCCGGAAATCCTCCTCTGGAAATCCCTTCCGGGAGGGAGTATAATAGACAAAATGCCATTTGCACAGGAAGGAGAACCGGACGAATGAACGAGCAGAAATATCCCCATCTCTTTTCCCCCATCATAGCGGGCGGGACCCTCTTCCGCAACCGCATCTTCGCCGCCCCCACAGGGGTGTCCTTTGTGGACAGCGACGGCCTGCTGATGCCGGAGGTCGGCGCTTACTATGAGCGCAAGGCCCTGGGCGGCGCGGCCAGCGTCTGCATCAGCGGCGGCGGTGTCAGCCGCCGGGGCATGGCCTACGGCGGGGGCATGCTGCCCTATGAGAACCACCGGGGCATGCCCTTCTACACGTATGTGACCAATTCCATCACCCGCCATGGCTGCGTGGCCGCTCTGGAGCTGCAGCACGGCGGCATCCACTCCGACCAGGCCCAGGATCTGGGCATCCAGACCTATGGGCCCAGCGACACGGAGTTCCACGGCAAGCCCGTCCTGGCCATGACGGAGGAGATCATCCGGGAGACCATCGACGACTTTGTAAAGGGCGCGAAATATGCCAAGCGGGCCGGCTTCGGCATGGTCACCGTCCACGGCGGCCACGGCTGGCTCATCCACCAGTTCATCTCCCAGAAGACCAACAAGCGCACGGACCAGTGGGGCGGCAGCACCTTCAACCGCACCCGCCTGGCCCGGGAGATCTGCAAGGCCATCAAGGAAAATGTGCCCGGGCTCGTGGTGGAGCTGCGCATCAGCGGCTTTGAGGGCACGCCCGACGGCTTCGAGATCGACGAGGGCATCCGCATCGCGGAGTGCCTGGACGGCTATGTGGACATCCTCCATGTCTCCGCGGGCAGCAGCCGCTTCACCGTGACCCATCCCTCCATGTTCGATCCGGACGGGGTGAATGTCCGCCTGGCTGCCGCCATCAAGCCCCACATGAAGGCTTCCAAGGTCGCCACCGTGGGCGCTCTCAGCGACCCGGCCCTCCTGGAGGAGATCATCGCCTCCGGCAAGGCGGACATCGTGGAAATGGCCCGGGGCCTCATCGCGGACCCGGATCTGCCCAACAAGGCCCGCACGGGCCGGGATTGGGACATCGACCGCTGCCTGCGCTGCTACCACTGCTTCAGCGAGGTCATGTCCTCCGGCCAGTTCTGCTGCACCCTGAATCCCACCATCGGGCGGGAGGAGGAGTATTCCACCGCGCCTCTGCCCGCGGAGAAGAAGGACGTGGTGGTAGTGGGCGGCGGCATCGCCGGTATGCAGGCCGCCGTCACCGCGGCCAGGCGGGGCCATCGGGTGCGCCTCTATGAAAAGAGCAGCCGTCTGGGGGGCGTCCTCCTCTGCGAGGAGCAGGTGCCCTTCAAGAAGCACCTGGCGGAATACCTGGATCGCCAAGCCCTGCGGCTGGAGAAGGCGGGGGTGGAAGTGTTCCTGAACCACGCCCTCACCCCGGAGGAAGCCGCCCGGCTGGGTGCGGACGTGATCATCGCCGCCATCGGCTCGGAGCAGGCCATGCCCCCCATCCCCGGCCTGGAGAATACCGTTCCCGTGACGGAGGCCTATGCCGGGCCGGAGAAGCTGGGGCAGAAGGTGGTCGTCCTGGGCGGTGGCATGGCCGGCACGGAGCTGGCCATCTATCTCAAGGGCCTGGGGAAGGAGCCCGTGGTGGTGGAAATGGCCCCGAGGCTGAATTTCGCCAATAATTCCTGCCATTCTTCCGCCGTCATGGAGCAGCTGGGGAAGCTGGCGATCCCCACCCACACCGGCACGAAGGTGACGGCGGTGGAGGCTGGGTGCGTCAGGTGCTCTGCCGGGGGAGAGGAAAAAACCTTCTCCGCCGACAGCGTGGTGAACGCCCTGGGGCGGACGCCCCTTCAGGAAGCTGCGGCAGCCTTCGCCCCCTGTGCTCCCGTGTTCTATCCCATCGGGGACTGCCTGGCGGCGAAGAACGTGTATGAAGCCAACCGGCTGGGCTTCAACGTCGCCATGGACATCGGTAAATAAGAATCACCGGCGCGCCCTCCGGGATCACCCGGAGGGCACGCGATTTTGAGAGGAAGGGACTATGAAAAAGACTGCGATCCTGCGCTCTGCCTGCCTGGGCTTCCTGGCGGCGCTGGCCCTGTTCGGCCTGGGCTGCCATCGGAAGGAAAAGCCGACCGAGTCGCCAAAGCCATCTCCCACGGAGAAACCGGCGGGGAAGGATGCGTCCTTTGAGGGCCAGTGGGCGGATGTCAACGGCGATACCACCCTGGAGATCAAGGGGGACACCCTGACCGTCCGCTTCGGCAGCTGGTCGGAGGAATACCGCTTCACGGTGAACAAGACCGCCTACGGAACGAGCCTCAAAAGCGAGGAGGGCGGCTTCGGCGTCATGTCGGAGCTGGACGTTCTGGAGGACGGGAGCCTCCGCGCCTTTGAGATGATCCTGGACGGGGAGGGGCATACCTATCACTTCGTCCGCCCGGAGGCGTTGGAGGCGGAGAAGGAGATCAGGGACCTGAGCAAGGACGCCCCCAAGGAGATCGCTTCCACGGAGCTGACCAGCTTCTCCTTTGGCTTCCGCGCAAACCACGGCAGCTACGGTCTGGATGACCGCTGGCCCTCCGGCAGCTACAACTGGGAGCTGGAAAAGCGGGAGGACGGCAGTTATCAGATGGATTTCCGGGTGATGGGGGATTCCTATGTGGCCCTGGACTACTCCGGCGCGGTCAGTGCGGAATATGCCGAGGGCCTGGCGAAGCTCTTGACGGACCTGGGCGTCGTCGGCTTTAACGGCTATTACAAGACAAACAGCGTCTCCAAGCCTGGCTACAGCCTCTATGCCACCTACGCCTCCGGGGAAAAGCTCAGCGTCCGCGCCTCCGGTGACGCGGGGGATACCTGTGTGTTCGATCTGCCCGCCCTGCTGGACTATGCCGCGCAGCAGGACCTGTTCCGTGACGAGTATTGAGGTGATAGTGATGAAAAAGATCGTGAATCCCGACGCGCCCCGCCCCTATTTTCCCGATCCGCGGGAGCTGGACCTCCTGCCGGATCAGCCCGGCCTGCCGGACCTCTTCGTGTTTCTGGACCCGGACAAGGGCCGGGTGGAAAAGCCGGAGGATTGGGAGGAGCGGCGGCAGGAGCTGCTGGACGAGCTGAAGTATTACCTCTACGGGAGCCGGCTGGATCCCCTGAAGGCGGATACGACGGTCTCCGCCATCCGGGAGAACTTCCGCTATGAATGGGCGGAGGGGATCATGCCCGGCAAGCAGAGCTGGTTCGGCTACGATGCGCCGCCGGTGCTGCCGGAGGGCAGCGTATCTATGCGCGTCATGGACCTGAGCGCCTTCGGCATGGGCAGACTCTATGCCGACGTGGCCCCGGAGGAGAGCTATGTCCATTCCGGCGAGGATTTCCCCCTGCCCGGAAATCTCGGCGTCTGGAAAGCGGGGGAGGGCTGGTCCCGGCATCCCGGACTGGTGAAGAAGGAACTGCTGCCCACGGTGACGGTGGAGATCACCATCCGGGACACGAACCCCCTGAACGCGCCCTGGCGCGGCGAAGCGGCGAAGGAAGGCGTGAAGCATACCTTCGATATCCGCTTCCCCGCCGAAGCGCCGGTGGTGGATGGCCGCCGCCGGGGCCCCAAAGACAGCCGCAGCGGAAGGGGCTACCCCGTCCTGGTGTGCCTGGGGGGCCTTTCCGAGGAACAGATCGTGACCCTCAATCAAAACGGCTATGTCTATCTCAGTGTCAACGACGCCACGGATCCGGACCGGGGCGAACTGGCGAAATATGAGCTGCTCTATCCCCCCACGGACCCGGTGGTGCGCCGGGAGGCTCCCTTCCAGAGCCCCTATCCGGTAGACAGCGGCAACCTGATGCATTCCGGCTGGATGGCTTCCCGCGCCCTGGACGCTCTGGAGAACTACATGGCCCTCAGCGAGGGGGAGAAGAAAGCCCTCCATCCCCGGGTGATCCTGCCGGAGGTCGACGTGTACGCCTCCGCCGTCACCGGCTGCTCCAACAACGGCAAGCGGGCCATCGTGGCCGGGGTCTTCGATACCGGCCACGGGGGAGATACCCGCTTCAAAATCATCGCCCCCAGCGATTCCGGGGGCGGCGGCGCTTCCGGCTTCCGCTGCGCCACGGAAGGGCAGCTCTTCAGCTATGAACCCCCGGTGCAGAACGGGCCCGGCGGCGGGGTAGTGGTGCATGACTTCGCTTATGGCTTCAACGAGACCACCCAGCGGGCCGTGCAGAACACCGGGGAGGATCAGTGGTTCTGCGACCGGGCCCAGGTCTTCACCACCCGGCCCGACCTGGCGGACAACGTGCCCATCGACGCCCACAGCCTTTTGGCCTCCTTCTTCACGCAGAAGGAGGATCGGTATTTCCTCACCTGGACCGGGGAGGGGCAGGACGCCTGGCTCAGCAGCCCCGCCACGGTGATGAACACCCGGGCCGCCCGGGAGGTCAGCCAGTTCCTGGGAAGAGGGGACGCCGCCGTCATCGTGCGGGACCAGGCCCACGCCAACCAGGACCGGGACCTGCCGGACCTGATCGCCCTCATGGACCGGGAGTTTTACGGAGCCGGGAAGCTGCTGCGGAAATTCCATCCCTCCCTCACCGGCCCCGGCGGGGTCCTGGCGGCGGACGGCAGCGGCGCGATCCTGGCGGAGAAGGCGTTTTCCTCCCTCTGTGAGATGGACCGCTATCCCTATTTCCTCCCCAGCGCCTGGCTCCCCTGGAGCCGTCCGAACAAGCATGTGCTGTGGACGGAGGCCAACAGCGTCACGGCGGGGGTGCCTATGACCCTCACCTTCCATACCGACGCGAAGACCCTCCGCCTCCGGCTCCCCGACGGGCGGGAAAAGTCCGCTCCGGTGCGGGAGGGCCTTGCGGTCCTGCCCCTCTCCCCAGAGGAGGCCATGGCGGGCTGCTATCTGGCCTCTGTCGAGGGGGAGAAGGAAGCAAACCGGATCGAGCTGCGGGGCTGGACGGTGCCCGACGCCCTGCGCCACAGCGTCACGGACAACAGCGCCCTGGGCCACGATGTGGGCTCCGGCGTCGCGTTTACCACCCCTCTGGTGAACTGGCTGGATCCCGACGATCCGCCCCGGCTGTACCTGAATGGAACGCCCCTCCCGGCAGATCAGTATGATTACGACAACGCGGTGACCCTGCCCGACGGTTCCATAGTGCCCCAGAGCGGCTATCTCCAGCCCTATGGGGCCACCGTCATCCTCTTCGAGGGCACGGAGGGCTGGAAGCTGCCCATCGGGGAGCGGGCGGTGTTTTCCCTGCGCAACTGCCGCCTGGAGGCCCTCCAGGGCTTCACCGTGAACCTGGACGTGGAGCTGGAGAAGTTCGACCCCAATGCGCAGACGCCCAACGCCAAACCCCGGATGCGCTTCCGCACCGTGTACCGCAGCGTCAGCACCCAGACCCCCGTCTGGCCCCCGGAGCGGCTGCAGGACACCCCCCAGCTGGGGCTGCCCGCCGGGGAAGATCGCTGGCCCCTCCTGGGAAACTGGGCCTCCGATTTCGATGAAAAAGGCTCCCTGCGGCCCCTGGAGAAGATCCGGCCCCGGGAAACGGCGGCCTTTGCTTCAGCATACAAAACAAAGGTGACCCTGCTGGGCGGGGACCGGCAGGGCTTCACCCTGGGCTTCGGCGCGCCGGTCAGCACCCGGGATCTCGGCCTGGCGATCAACGTCCCCGGCTTTGCCTGGACCTGGGCGGCGGACGGCCTGAGCCTCCGGGTGGACTACGACGCCCCGGCCCCGGGGGAGGTGACAGCCTTCCTTTTCCGCAGCGTGGATGCGGAGGGGAACATGATCGGCGGCCCCCTGCGCTTTACCATCCCGGCATAAAGCCTGTCTGACAGACGTGCCCTCCGGCTGCGAAAGCTGGAGGGCACGGTTTTTTTCGGGTGTTTACATTGCTCGCTTCTGTCAGCCGGGCAGGGCGGAGCCGGGCTCCTTTCGGGCGATCAGATTGTCCTGATACGCCAGCTTCGAGTCGTCTTTCCGGAGATAGAGGATGCCGTCCTTGCTGTAAAGGGTGCGGTTGGCTTCGTCGCACACGAAATAGCACACCGGGCGGTAAAAGCAGATGCCGTCTTCCGTCTCCACCCCGTAATAGAGGCTTTCCCGCGTGCAGCCGATCTTCTCCACGTTCTTTCCCACATATATGGTGAATACCAGATCCTGCCAGGTGACGGGGACCTCCCATTGTTCAAGGGCGGGGTCGCCGGTCCAGAGCTCCTTCCGTGCCGGTTCCGCCTCAATGAGGAAGGGGTTGGCGACGCCCGTGCCGGTGTACCCGCCCAAGGCGATCACCCGGGAGCCCTCGATCTCGTCAACGATGTCGAAGGAGGTATGCGTGGGGTCCAGGTCCCAGGTGCAGACGGAAGCAAAAGCCTCGGAGACCCGGTCGCTGAGCCTGTAGGATACCTGCCCCTGTGTGGCGCTCTTCTGGGTGTAGCCGGTGATGGAGCCGGTGCAGCCGCAGGTCAGCAGGACTGCCAGCAGGAAGGCGGCTGTGAGGAGGAAGATGCGTTTTCCCTTTTTCATGCTTTGCTCCTTTCGGGAGACCGCCTTCCGGCGTTCTCCAAAGCGTTCCTTCTGTCAGTATACAGGGAAAAGCCCCGTTTGCCAAGGGTGATGTGAAATAAGGGCGGATGCAGCCCCCATTTCCCGGGCCGGAAATCCGTTGCGGTTTTTTTCTGCCTGTGATAAAATCACCATTAACGACCGAGCGAGAACTTATGGAAACGGAGCGTGTGCAGATGAAGATTCTGGTGACGGGCGGGGCCGGATACATCGGTTCCCATACCATCGTGGAGCTGCTTGCCGCAGGCCATGAGGCGGTGGCGGTGGACGATCTCTGCAATTCAGATCGGGAGGCCCTCCGGCGGGTAGAGCGCATCACCGGTCAGCCTGTGCCCTTTTATGAGGCGGACATTCGGGACCGGGAGGGCCTGGAACGGGTCTTCCGCGAGCACCGGTTTGACTGCTGCATCCACTTCGCCGGGCTGAAGGCGGTGGGAGAATCCGTCCGCAAGCCCTGGGAGTATTATGAGAACAACATTTACGGCACCCTGGTGCTGACGGACGTCATGCGGAAGCACGGCTGCAAGAACATCGTGTTCAGCTCTTCCGCCACGGTGTACGGGGAGCCCGCTTCCTGTCCCGTATCGGAGGAGAGCCCCAAGGGCCGGTGTGAAAACCCCTATGGCCGCACGAAGTCCATGCTGGAGGATATCCTTGCCGACCTGCATACCGCCGATGAACTGAACGAGGATCCGCAGCCCTGGAATGTGGTGCTGCTGCGCTATTTCAATCCCATCGGGGCACATCCCTCCGGCCTCATCGGGGAGGATCCCAGCGGCATCCCCAACAACCTGATGCCCTATATCACCCGGGTCGCGGTGGGAAAGCTGGAAAAGCTCCATGTCTTCGGCAACGATTACGACACGCCGGACGGCACCGGCGTCCGGGACTTTATCCATGTGGTGGACCTGGCCAGGGGCCATGTGAAGGCCCTGCAGGCCATCGAAAGGAACTGCGGCGTGGCAGTCTACAATCTGGGCACCGGCAAAGGCTGCAGCGTGATGGAGGTCCTCCGCGCCTTTGAGGAAGCCAGCGGCGTGAAGATCCCTTATGTGATCGACCCCCGCCGCCCCGGGGACCTGGCGTCCATCTATTCCGATCCCGGCAAGGCCAACCGGGAGCTGGGCTGGCGTGCGGAATATGACCTGGGGGATATGTGCCGGGACAGCTGGAACTGGCAGAAGCACAACCCCAACGGCTATGCTTCGGAAAGCGGGGAGAGGAGCAAGGCATGAAGCCCTTCATGGACCGGGATTTCCTGCTGGAAACGGAGACCGCCCGGCGTCTCTTCCACGATTATGCCGAGGGCCTGCCCCTCATCGACTACCACTGTCATATCAGCCCCCGGGAGATCTGGGAGGACCGGCGTTTCCGGGACCTGACAGAGGTCTGGCTGGGAGGCAGGCAGCCCGACGGCAGCTATTTTGGCGACCACTATAAGTGGCGCATCCTCCGCTCCGACGGGGCGGGGGAGGACTACGTCACCGGGGACAGGCCCCCCTACGAGCGCTTTCTCCGCTTCGTGCAGGCCCTGGAAAAGGCCGTGGGGAACCCCATGGTCCACTGGTGCAATCTGGAGCTGCGGCAGTTTTTCGGCTATGACAAGCCCCTGACGGAGGAGACCGCCCCGGAAGCCTGGGAGTACTGCAATGCAAAGCTCCGTACGGACCCCTCCCTGTCGGTGCGGGGCATCCTGAAAAAAGCGAAGGTGGCCTTCATCGGCACCACCGACGACCCGGCGGACAGCCTGGAATGGCACCGGAAGCTGCGCGCCGACCAGAGCCTGGAAACCCTGGTCTGCCCCTCCTTCCGCCCGGACAAGGCCATCAACATCCAAAAGCCGGGCTTCGCCGACTACATCGGGAAGCTGGCCGAGAGCGCGGGCAGGGAGAAGCTGGAAAGCGCGGAGGAGGTCTGCCGGGCCCTGTCGCAGCGGCTGGAATACTTCTGCTCCCTGGGCTGCCGGGCCAGCGACCACGGCCTGGACGCCATCCCCTTCCGCCCCGGCAGCGGGGAGGAGGCGGAGGAAGCCTTCCGCCGGGCCATGGCCGGAGAGGAAGTGCCCCCGGCGCTGGCGGAAACCTACCAGACGAAGCTGCTCACCCACCTGGGGAGAGAATACCACCGCCTGGGCGTGGTCATGCAGCTCCACTATTCCTGCCTGCGGAATGTGAACGGACCCATGTACCGCCGCCTGGGGCCGGACACGGGCTTCGACATGATCGCCCGGACGGACAGCGGCGGAAAGCTCGCTTCTCTGCTCTCCGCCCTGGAGGAGACGGGGCAGTGCCCCAGGACCATCCTCTATTCCCTGGATCCCGGGGACAACGCCCTGCTGGGGAGCCTGATCGGCTGCTTCCAGTCCGGCGAAACGCCGGGCAAGCTCCAGCACGGCTCCGCCTGGTGGTTCAATGATACCCGCAGCGGCATGGAAGCCCAGCTGCGCTCCCTGGCGGAGCTGGGGCTGCTGGGCAATTTCGTGGGGATGCTGACGGATTCCCGTTCCTTTCTCTCCTATGCCCGGCATGATTATTTCCGCCGCATCTTCTGCAATCTCCTGGGGAACTGGGTGGAAAACGGGGAGTTTCCCCCCAATGAGCGCATCCTGAAAAATATCGTGGAGGGCGTCTGCTATGAAAACGCCCGCCGGTATTTCTCGCTGTAAAGCCGAAAGAAGAAAACCATGAGCAAGCTCACTGCGGCGCTCTACAGGCCCGTCCGGGGCCTGGTGCGCCTCGTCTATCCGAAAATGAAGGTGGTGGGGGCGGAAAAGCTGCCGGAGGGCCCCGCCATCATCGTGGGCAACCACAGCCAGCTCCACGGCCCCGTCGCCTGCGAGCTGTATTTCCCCGGCAGGCACGCCACCTGGTGCGCCGGGGAGATGATGGCCCTGCGGGAGGTGCCGGACTATGCCTACCGGGATTTCTGGAGCGGGAAACCGAGGCTCCAGCGGCCCTTTTTCCGCCTGGCCTCCTACCTGATCGCTCCTCTGGCGGTCATCATTTTCAACAATGCCGACTGCATCGGCGTATATCGGGACAACCGGGTGATCTCCACCTTCCGGAAAACGGCGGAGTGCCTGCGCTCCGGCCGCCGGGTCATCATTTTCCCGGAGAAGGCGGAGCCCGGGGAGGGCTTCCTCTGCGCCTTTCAGGAGGGCTTCGTGGACTGCGCCAGGTCCTACTGCCGCCAGACGGGGAAGGGGATCTCCTTCGTGCCGCTCTATGTGTGCCCGCAGCTGCACGCCCTGTACCTGGGGGAGCCGGTGCCCTTCGACCCCAAGGCCCCCATCGCCGGGGAGCGGCAGCGCATCTGCCGGGAGATGAGCCGGGGCATCCTGGATCTGGCCCGGGCCCTGCCGGAGCATCGGGTGGTGCCCTACCGGAATCTGCCCAAGAAGGAGTATCCCTCCAGCCGGGAGGGGGTGGAAGCATGACAAAGGAACGAAAGCCCGTTTCCTATCGGGACCTCAGCATCCGCACCATCCGGGAAAAGCGCTATTCCCATCTGTTCCTGCTCCTGGGCTGGGTGGGCTATTTCCTCCTTTATACCCTGACGGAGAATCTGATCCCGCCGGAAAAGTGCCATGTGATCCACTGCGCCCTGGACGACATGATCCCCTTCTGCGAGTGGTTCCTCATCTTCTATGTCTCCTGGTATGCGCTGATCGTCCTTTCCCTGCTGTATTTCCTCCGCTGGGATGTGGACAGCTTCAAAAAGCTGCAGATCTTCATCATGATCACCCAGGCCGTGGCCATGCTCATCTATATCCTCTGGCCCAGCCGTCAGGATCTGCGGCCCGAGGTCTTCCCCCGGCAGAATTTTCTCACCTGGGTCATGGGGATCATCTACGGTTTCGACACCAACACCGGGGTCTGTCCCTCCCTCCATGTGGCCTATTCCATCGGCATCGCCTCGGTGTGGCTGCGGCAGAAGGAGGTCCGGCCCCTCTGGCGCGGGCTGATCGCGCTTCTCTGCGCCCTCATCAGCGTTTCCACCGCTTTCGTCAAGCAGCATTCGGCGCTGGATATCCTGGCGGCCCTGCCCCTGGGAGCGCTGGCAGAATTGCTGGTTTACGGGCGCTGGTGGAAGGAAAGGCTGGGGAGGAAGAAGCCATGAAAGAGTTTGCCCGGGTGGTCAAGTTCACGCTGTTTTCCATCAGCGCGGGGCTGATCGAGATGGGCGCCTTCGCCCTGCTCAACGAGCTGTGGCATCTGCCCTACTGGCTGAGTTATTTCATCGCCCTGGTGCTTTCCGTCCTGTGGAATTTCACCCTCAACCGCAAATTCACCTTCCACAGCGCGGCCAATGTGCCGGTTGCCATGATGAAGGTGGCCGCCTACTATGTTGTGTTCACTCCGCTCACCTCCTGGCTGGAGCATTATCTCACCATGAGCCTGGGCTGGAATGAATATCTGGTGACCGCCATCAACATGATCCTCAATTTCATCACCGAATTTCTCTACCAGCGCTTCTTCGTCTTCGGCAAGACCATCGACACGAAAAAGACGGGGAAGAAGGAGAATTGAAAAACCGAAGCCCCCGGCGGGACGCAGAGCCGTGCGAACCGCCGGGGGCCTAATGTATCCTTTTCACTTTTCGGCCATCATGTCGGTGAGCTTCTTCCCGTAAAAATAGTCGTGGGTCAGGCGCTCATAGCCCGCCCAGAGGGACAGGGTTCGGCAGTCCGAAGCCCGGGGGCAGGGAGGCGCGCCGGAGCTGAGACAGGCCACCGAAGCCAGCGGCCCCTCCATCCGCTCCAGGATCTCGCCGATGGAATAGTCCTCCGGCTTCCGGCACAGCTTATAGCCGCCGCCTTTGCCGCTGACGCCGGTCACCAGATTCCCGGTCACCAGATCCTTCACGATGATCTCCAGATATTTCTTCGAGATTTCCTGCCTGGCCGCGATATCCTTAAGGGGGATGTATCCCCCCTCGGCGTGTTCCGCCAGATCCAGCATGACCCGCAGGGCGTAGCGCCCTTTCGTGGAGATCATACCATCACCGCCTTCCCAATGATCGACCTATTATACCGCAGGGTAAATAGGAAATCAAGAGGAAAAACTGCAAAAAACCTATTGACATAGTAGGCGAATAGGATTATAGTTTGAGTATACCAAGGAAGGAGTATTCGGACGGTGAAGATATACGCAGACAACGCGGCCACCACGAAGATGAGCCGCGCCGCCATCGAAGCCATGCTGCCCTGTCTGGAGGAGCATTACGGCAATCCCTCAAGCCTTTATGCCCTGGGCCAGGAGGCCAAGGAGATCCTGGAGAAGGCCCGGGAGGAGATCGCCCGGGTGATCCATGCCGAGCCCCGGGAGATCACCATCACCTCCGGCGGCAGCGAGGCGGACAACCAGGCCCTCCGCAGCGCCGCCCTGGCGGGCAAGCGGGCGGGGAAGACACACATCATTTCCACGGCTTTTGAGCATCATGCCATCCTGCACACCCTGAAAAGGCTGGAGGAGGAAGGCTTCCGGGTGACCCTGCTCCCCGTCCATGAGGACGGACTGGTCCGCCTGGAGGAGGTGGAGGCCGCCATCACGCCGGAGACCTGCCTGGTCTCGGTGATGTATGCCAACAATGAGATCGGCACCGTGCAGCCCATCCCGGAGATCGGGGCTCTGTGCCGGGAAAAGGGCGTCACCTTCCACACCGACGCGGTGCAGGCGGTGGGGCATCTCCCCATCGACGTCCAGGCCCAGCACATCGACATGCTCTCCGCCTCCGCCCACAAGTTCCACGGCCCGAAGGGGATCGGCTTCCTCTATACCCGGAGGGGCGTCCGCCTCGCAAACCTCATCGAGGGCGGGGCCCAGGAGGCAGGCAAACGGGCCGGCACGGAGAACGTGGCCTCCGCCGTGGGTATGGCCGCCGCCCTGAAGGAGGCCGATGCCAACATGGCGGCCAACGACGCCCGCCTTCGTCCCCTGCGGGACAGGCTGATCGCGGGCCTCCGGGAGATCCCCCACAGCGCCCTCAACGGGGACGCGGTGAAGCGCCTGCCGGGCAACGTGAATTTCTGCTTCGAGGGCATCGAGGGGGAATCCCTGCTGCTCCTGTTGGATGACCGGGGGATCTGCGCCTCCTCCGGCAGCGCCTGCACCTCCGGCTCTCTGGACCCCAGCCATGTGCTGCTGGCCATCGGGCGGGTGCATGACGTGGCCCACGGCTCCCTGCGTCTGACCCTGGGTGAGGACGCCACGGAGGAAGACGTGGACTATCTGATCCGGAACGTGAAAGAAGTTGTGGAATATCTGCGGGGCTTCTCCCCCATCTGGCGGGACCTCATCCAGGGGAAAGCCCGGTTCATCCTGTAAGGAGGAAAGAAAGATGGCATTATACAGCGAAAAGGTGATGGATCATTTCCGCAATCCCCGGAACGTGGGGGTGATCGAAGATGCGGACGGCGTGGGCCAGGTGGGCAACGCCAAGTGCGGCGATATCATGAAGATGTATCTGAAGATCGAGGACGACATCGTTACGGACGTGAAGTTCGAGACCTTCGGCTGCGGCAGCGCCATCGCCTCCAGCTCCATGGCCACGGAGCTCATCATGGGCAAGCCTTTGTCTGAGGTCAGCCGGCTGACCAACAAGGCCGTGGCGGAGGCGCTGGACGGGCTGCCCGCCTATAAGATGCACTGCAGCGTCCTGGCGGAGGAGGCCATCCAGGCCGCTCTGGAGGATTACTACACGAAGCACCCGGAAAAGAGACCAATCAGCTGAGGGAGCATTTCGTCCCCTGCCATTCTGACCGACGACTGTCCTTCCCTGCTCCCAGCCCGGATCCCCTCTCAAAGACGGAGAGGGGATCCGGGTTTCTGCGTCCTTACCCCGCCTGGGGCTGTGTTGCAACCGCACGGCCTTTGTGGTACTCTTGAAAGGAACGATACCGATCTGCGGGCGACGCGCCCCGCAGGCAGATCATAGCCTCCGGGAGACCGGAGGCCAGGAAGGAGTCTTAGGATGATCTCAAGGGAAATCTGCGCAAAGATCCTGGAGGCCGCCGTCTCCACGGGAGCGGACTACGCGGAGATCTTTGCGGAAAACAGCATGAATCACACCATCAGCATGGTATCCGGAAAGGTGGATTCCATCAGCGACGGCGTGGTGAGCGGCGCTGCTGTGCGGGTATACAAGGGCCTGCGCAGCGTCATGGCCACCACTGTGGATCTCTCCGAGGAGGGGCTTCTGCGCTGCGCCAAAAAGGCCGCCGCGGCCCTGGGGGAGGGAAAGGCGGAGCTCAGCATCGTCCTGCGGGACCGGCTGTATACGAATATCCACCCGGTGCGGGTGGTCCCCTCCTCCGCGCCCAACCGGGAGAAGGTGGAGATCCTGCGCGCCGCCTGCCGGGGAGCATACGATTACGACAAGCGGATCCGGCAGGTCACCGGCGGCTTCCTGGACGTGGATCAGAACATTCTCATCGCCACCACCGAGGGGATCCGGGCGACGGACCGGCGGATCCGGACCCGGATCAACGTGACCGCCCTGGCGGACGCCAAGGACGGGGGCACCCAGACCGGCTCCTGCAGCCCCGGACGGCGCATGGGCATGGAGCTGTTTGAAAAAGAAGTGGACGCGGAGGCCGTGGGCCGGGAGGCCGCCCGGCAGGCGATCGTGATGTCCGAGGCCGGGTACTGCCCCGCGGGGGTGATGCCCGTGGCCATCGGCAACGGCTTCGGCGGCGTCATCTTCCATGAGGCCTGCGGCCACTCCCTGGAGGCCTCCTCCGTGGCCTTCGGCCTTTCCCAGTTCGCCGGGAAACTGGGGGAGAAGATCGCAGGTGAGAAGGTCACCGCCTACGACGACGGCACCATCCCCAACGCCTGGGGCTCCCTGAACTTTGACGACGAGGGCACCCCCACCCGGCGGAACGTGCTCATCGAGAACGGCGTGCTGAAGACCTATATGATCGACAAGTTCAACGGCCGCCGCATGGGGCTCCCCTCCACCGGCTCCTCCCGCCGGGAGAGCTTCGAGTACACCCCCACCTCCCGCATGACCAACACCTTCATCGGGGAAGGGCCGGATGAGAACGAGGCCATCATCGCCTCCATCGACAACGGCCTTTACGCCGCGGCCATGGGCGGCGGCTCCGTGAACCCCACCACCGGGGAATTCAATTTCGCCGTCCGGGAGGGTTACCTGGTGCGGAACGGGAAGATCTGCGAGCCCGTCCGGGGCGCCTCCCTGGTGGGCCGGGGCTCCGACGTGATCATGAATATCGATATGGTGGGCAAGGACCGGCTGCTGGCGGAGGGCATGTGCGGATCCTCCAGCGGTTCTGTGCCCGTGTGCGTGGGTCAGCCCATGATCCGGGTGTCGTCCATCACCGTGGGCGGAAGATAAGGAGGAAGCAATGGAATTCAAAGACTTCAAAACCATCGTCGCCGACGCCGCGAAACGGGCCGGGATCGAAGATTATGAGTTGTATTACGTCTCCAAGGAGGAGAGCGAGGTCTCCCTGTTCAACGGGGAGCCTACGGACTTCACCGCCTCCCTTACCGGCGGGGTAGCCTTCCGCTGCATCGTCGGCGGGCATATGGGCTCCGCCGGCACCCAGGAGCTGTCCCCGGAACAGGCGGAGAGCCTGGTCCGCCGGGCCAAGGACAACGCCCTCACCCTGGAAAAGGAGGCGGAAGTTTTCTTTGCCGAAGGCGGCGCAGCCTACCCGGAATGCAGGCCCATGTCCATGCCCGTCCTCACCCCGGATGAGCTGATGCATGCGGCCCTGGCCGCGAACGAGGCGCTGAAGGTCTCCCATGAAAAGATCACGGACCGCTGCTCCACCCAAGCCGTCACCCTGCAGACCCAGACAAGCCTGATGAATTCCCGGGGAGTGGACCTCTCCTGGACAAACTCGGTGGACGCGGTGATCCTGGACGCTGTGGTATCCGACGGAACAGAGGACAACGAGGATTTCGACATCAAAGCCGGGGACCCGGCCGGCCTGGACTTAAAGGAGATTGCCGGAAAGACCGCCGCCCGGGCGGCAGCAAAGCTGGGCGCCGGAGTCGCCCCCACCGGCGCATGTCCGGTGGTTTTCGCCCCCAGCGCCATGTACAGCCTGCTGATCACCTTTGCCTCCGCCTTCAGCGCAGAGAACGCCCGGAAGGGGCTCTCCGCCCTCAAGGGAAAGGAGGGGGAGGTCGTCGCCTCGGAGCTGGTGACCCTGACGGACGATCCCTTCTATCCGGAGAACGTTTACCCCCAGCCCTTCGACGGGGAGGGCAGCCCCACCGCCCGGAAGGATCTGATTGCCGGAGGCGTGCTGAAAACTTTGCTTTACGACCTCTCCACCGCCCACGACGCCGGGAAGCAGACCACCGGCAACGCTTCCCGCTCCAGCTACGACTCCCCCGTTTCCATCCAGCCCTATACTTTGGTCCTGGCTCCCGGGAAGCTCACGGAGGAAGAATTGCTGGCCCAATGCGGCAATGGGGTCTGGATCGACACCCTGGGAGGCACCCATGCCGGGGCCAACCCCATCAGCGGGGACTTCTCCCTCCAGAGCTCCGGCTTCCTGGTGGAAAACGGGAAGAAGACCGCGGCGGTCCGTTCCTTCACGGTCTCCGGCAACTTTTTCGACCTGCTGAAAAGCATCACCGCCCTGTCCGACAAGGCGGAGCTGCCCCGGATCGGTCTCCCCTCCGTCGCCACGCCCGCTGTGCTGGTAAGGGAGCTGACCATCTCCGGGAAGTAAGCCGGAAGCCCGGTATAACCCCAAACTCGTTCGCAGGCCCCGCCCCGGAGACCCGGGGCGGGGCTTTGTCTGTCCGTCTGTCCTTGCAGCAGGCACGGTTTTGTGATACGCTTATGACAGGAAAAGATATACAGCGGGGTCTTCCCCGCCGGGAAACGGAGAGAGGCAGATGCGGGAAATACCCATTGCGGAACTGGCGCCGGTGAAGATCGGCCAGGCGGAAAACCGGGAGGCCGGAACGGGCTGCACCGTATTCCTCTGCGAGGAGGGCATGCGCGCCGGGCTGGATATCCGGGGCGGCGGCCCCGCTTCCCGGGAGGGACAGCTTCTGGACCCCCTGATGGCAGCGCAGGTGATCCACGGGATCGTGCTGGCCGGGGGCAGCGCCTTCGGTCTGGACGCCGCGGGAGGCGTGATGCGATGCCTGGAGGAGCGGGGCGTGGGCCTCGACGTGGGTGTGACGAAGGTGCCCCTGGTGGTGCAGTCCGACCTCTTCGACCTCACCGTGGGGGATCCCTTCGTCCGGCCGGATGCGGCTATGGGCTACGCTGCCGCAAAGCAGGCCCTGGAGGCCCCCAATTACCGGGACGGGATCTTCGGCGCGGGCTGCGGCGCCACCGTGGGGAAGATCGGGGGCATGGCCACCTGCATGAAAAGCGGGATCGGCAGCTACGCCGTGCAGATCGAGGATCTGAAGATCGGCGCGGTGGTGGCCCTCAACGCCCTGGGGGATATCTACGACTGGAAGACCGGGCGGCAGATCGCCGGTCTGCTCACGGCGGACCACGGGGATTTCCGCAGCTCCATGAAGGAGATCGAATCCAGCATCCGGGCGGTGAAGAACGCCTTTGCGGGGAATACCACCCTGGCCGTCCTTCTCACCAACGGGGATTTCGACAAGGCCGCCCTGTGCAAGATCGCCGGGATGGGGCAGGACGGGCTCGCCCGGTCCATCCGCCCCGTTCACACCTCCTTCGACGGGGACAGCGTCTACGCCGTTTCCTGCGGCCGGGTGAAGGCGGACCAGGACGCGGTGGGCATGCTGGGGGCGGAGCTGATCAGCGAAGCCATCGTCCGGGCGGTGGAGAGCGCGGAAAGCGCCTACGGTCTCCCGGCAGCCAAAGATCTGCCCTGGACAAAAGCGTAAAGCAGGAAACTGAAGACACATACGGCAAAGAAAGGGAGGGAAACCATGCGTGAATATCGGAAAGTGATCACCAAACCCGGAGAAGTCCTGGCATACGAAACAGTGTTCGAGGAAAACATCTGGCTGCGCACCGGCGTGCCGGAGAAGATGGGTACCGTGGAGAGGATCGACTATTCCACCGCCGTGTACGAAAACGGCAAGACCTACCGCAAGACCGCCTACGCTTACCTGCCCTACTGCTATGACAAGGAGGACAAAACCAGGAAGTACAACGTACTGTACTTCCAGCACGGCAACACCTGCGAGCCCGCCATGTTCGCCATCGGCGGCAACAAGTACATGTTCGACATGCTGTTCGATTCCGGAGAGCTGGACCCCTGCATCATCGTGTTCATCACCTATTACATGGACCCCATGCGGGATGCTGACGTGCGGATCCAGACCGGCGGCGCCGAGGCGGGAGACGGCTGGACCCCCGGCATCCCCGGCTATTTCTACAAGGAGATCGTGCAGGACATCATCCCCGCGGTGGAGACGCGGTTCAACACCTATCTGGAGGATCCCTCCGACGCGGGCATCATCGCCACCCGGGACCACCGGGCCTTTGCGGGCTATTCCCGGGGCGCAGCCTGGACCTGGCGGATGTTCCACCACGCCTACCCCTATTTCCGGTGGTACTGCCCCACCAGCGGCGGCATCTCCGGGGACAAGCCCCTGCCCATGCCCCCCGGAAGCGGTCCCTTCCCCACCTTCACGGACGAGGAGATCGTGGACTACATCACCGCCCCCATCAAGGCCAATCCCGGGCTCCCCTTCTTCATCTATGCTGCCAGCGGCGGCATGACGGACGGCCCCTGGATGCGGACGCAGATCAAGCTCCTCACGGAGCAGGATGGCTTTTCCTACGGCCCGGACCCCAAAAAGAACAACATCCTCTACGCCCTCTCCGACTACTACCACACGGACTACCTGGTGCCCTACTATTTCTGGAACTATCTGAAGACACTGTTCAAACTGTAAAACCCACGCACAGATATGCCCCCAGGCTTCGGCCTGGGGGCTTGCTGATCTGTTCAGAGAGATCGTTTCCGCGGCTCACGCCGCGGTGAGCACTCCATCCTTCATCCGCAGGACCAGGTCGGCGGTATCGGCCACCTCCGGATCGTGGGTGACCACAATGACGCAGCGGCCTTCCTCGTGGGCCAGGCGGCGGAGGATCTCCATGACGATCCTCGTGTTTTCCCCGTCCAGGTTCCCCGTGGGTTCGTCCGCCAGGAGGACAGGAGCGCCGCTGCACAGGCTTCGGGCAATGGCTACTCTCTGCTGTTCTCCGCCGGAGAGGGCGGAGGGGAAACGCTTGTGCTTGCTCTCCTCGATCCCCACCTTCACCAGGGCTTCCGCCGCTTTCACCCGGGCCTCATTCTCCGGGATGCCCTGCATCTCCATGGGGAGGCACACGTTCTCCCGCACCGTGAGCAGGGGCAGGAGACAGAAGGCCTGGAAGATGATGCTGACCCCCTCCCGGCGGTACTTGTCCAGGTCCAGGGATCTCAGGTTTTCCTCTTTGAGGATCACATCCCCTTCTCCGGGCATATCCAGCCCCGCCAGCATACTCAGCAGGGTGCTCTTCCCGCTGCCGCTGGGACCGACTACGGCATAGAGCTTGCCGGATTCAAATCCATAGCTCGCGTTCTTCACCACCGGAGAAGTTCCGCCGGGGTAGGTGTAGGATACGTTTTCTAAAGTCAGTGCATTCATGCTGAAACCTCCTGAAAATGATGGGTTCAGGCT
>JAEEGK010009271.1_pt1 | contig 23022 bp, 19 predicted proteins | sample 8958771 | NCBI WGS metagenome assembly JAEEGK01 (sample SAMN16246547, study PRJNA631951) | gut metagenome | biome: gut microbiome; feature: rumen; material: SC-attached | host: Bos | place: Iran: Karaj | collected 2018-10 | reverse complement strand
ACCAACTCAGCGAAAAAGTGGGCAAGAACCGCGCCACCATCGCCAACTACCTTCGTCTCCTGAAACTCCCAGCCAGCGTACAAGTGGCCCTTCGGAACAAGGAAATCGACATGGGACATGCCCGCGCCCTGCTCTCCGTCTCCGATCCAAAGGCACAGCTCAAGGTCTTCTCCGAAATGAAGAAAGGCCGTCTCAGCGTTCGCCAAATAGAGAATATGGCAAAGCAGCTCAGCGAAGGCGGCTCCGTCAAGACCAAGACCGGCACTCGCATCCGCCAGAAAGGCTCCAACCTCAGTGCCGACTACAACCTCCTCCGCGAAGGACTGAGAAAAATCTTCAAGACGAAAGTGGAGATGACCTGTTCCGAAAGCGGAAAAGGCAAAATCAGCATTCCTTTTGCCAACGAGACAGAGCTGGAGCGCATCATAGAAATGTTCGACAAACTCCGCAACTGATGAAACTCGGACGACACACTCTCCCACTCCTTGCAGCCTGGCTCTTCTGGCTCGGCTCCACTCCTGCCCTCCAAGCGCAGGAAGAGGAAAGTGTGCTCGTGCCCGATTCCGTCGAGACTCTTGTCGAGGCTTTGAAGGCCGACTCCCTCGCCATCGATACCGCCTCAATGCTTTCCATCAGCGACAACCTGCTGAGAAACATACGGCCTCATCGCGACCTCAAGAACTTCAAGCCCGATCCCATTCGGGCGATGTGGCTGGGGTTGGTGGTCCCTGGAGCAGGTCAAATCTACAATCGCAAGTACTGGAAATTGCCCATTGTCTATGGCGGGTTCCTCGGCTGCGTATATGCCCTCACCTGGAACGGGCAGATGCTCTCCGACTATTCGCAAGCCTTCTTGGACATCATGGATAGCGACCCAAACACCAAAAGCTACGAAAAGATGCTTCCGCCGAACTATAGCATCGTCGGAAAGGAAGAGCGCTTCAAGGGCATCTTCAAGAGCAAAAAGGACACTTTCCGCAGGTTTCGAGACCTCAGCATCTTCTCCTTTGCCGGAGTCTACCTGCTCTCCGTCATCGATGCCTACGTCGATGCAGAACTCTCGACATTCGACATCTCCAAAGACCTCAGCCTGGAAATACAGCCCGCCTTCATCGAAACAGGGCGCTTCGACATGAATCATCGCAGCACTTCGCCTGGTGTACAATGCGTCATTAACTTCTAAACGACAAAACAAAAACATGAAAAGACTCAACATATCCCGTTTCCTCTTCTTCCTCCTCCTTGCCCACACACCCATACTCCCTTGCCTGGCTCAGGAAGAGGAATACATAGAAGACGACATCACCGAACTGCCGGAAGGCATGCAACAACAGGAAATCGACAGCTTGCTGTGGGACTGGAAGACTCGCAACTTCCTCTCCTTCGACGAAGCCTGCGAAACAACCGGCGAGAACCCTGTCTTCGATGCCGAGACATACACTTACCGGCTCAGCAGATTGCCTAATGTCATTAGCATGCCATACAACAATGTTGTGCAGAAGTACATTGACATTTACAGCGGACGACTGCGCAACTCTGTCGCCATACTGTTGGGCGCGAGCAACTTCTACAACCCCATCTTCGAGGAAGCGCTCGAGAGCTATCAGATGCCGCTTGAGCTGAAGTACCTTCCCATCATCGAGAGCGCGCTCAACCCCACAGCCGTCAGTCGCGCTGGAGCAGTAGGACTTTGGCAATTCATGGTAACGACAGGCAAGCAATACGGCCTCGAGGTGACCAGCCTGATTGACGAGCGCCGCGACCCCATCAAGGCCAGTTATGCAGCAGCCCGCTATTTGCGCGACCTTTATGGCATCTTCGGCGATTGGACTCTCGCCATTGCCAGCTACAACTGCGGGCCCAACAATGTCACCAAAGCCATCAAGAGGGCTGGAGGCGTCAAGGACTATTGGACGATTTACCCCTATCTTCCTGCCGAGACAAGAGGCTATGTTCCTGCTTTCATCGCAGCGAACTACATCATGAACTACTATTGCGACCACAATATCTGCCCCGTCAACACTACACTTCCGCAGGGAACTGACACAATACAGGTCAACAGGAATGTCCGTATGGAACGTATCTCCGAGCTCTGCGGCATCGACCAGGAGGAACTCCGAAAGCTCAACCCGCAATACCGGACTACGCTTATTCCGGGCGATTCGCACGCTTGCACACTTCGAATGCCGACCTCCGCCATCAATGCCTTCATTGAGGCTGGCGACTCCATCTACGTTCCCCTGGCAGAGGTGCAGACGGCCATCGATGTGGCTGTTGTGGAACAACCTCGTTCGAAGAGCAGCAAAAGCAAGCGGGGAGCCAAGTATGCGACTGTTCGCAAAGGCGACACTTTGGGCGCAATCGCCAGGAGGAACCGCACCACTGTTGCCAAACTGCGCCGACTCAATGGTATGAGGGGCTCCACAGTCAGAGCCGGACAACGCATCAGAGTGAATTAAACAGGACTATGGAAGACATTAACCTTCGTGAAATGGAAGATGAAAGGATGGTTGCCGAAGCCTATCAACATCTGATAGACACCTATCTGGCATCGCACCATCGCAAGCACACCGAAATCATCGACAAGGCCTTCAACTTCGCAAAGGAAGCGCACAAGGGTGTCCGTCGACTTTCGGGCGAGCCATACATCATGCACCCCATTGCCGTGGCACAGATTGCCTGCGAGGACATCGGCCTGGGCAGCACAGGCATCTGCTCGGCGCTCTTGCACGATGTAGTCGAGGATACGGACTATACGGTCGAGGACATCGCCAACATCTTCGGCCCGAAGATAGCGCAAATCGTAGACGGACTGACCAAGATTTCGGGCGGCATCTTCGGCGACAAGGCATCGGTCCAGGCGGAGAGCTTCAAGAAGCTGCTGCTCACCATGAGCGAAGACATCCGAGTCATCCTGATTAAGATTTCCGACCGACTGCATAACATGCGCACCCTGGGCAGCCAACTGCCCGGCAAACAATACAAGATTGCGGGCGAGACGCTCTACATCTACGCTCCCCTGGCACACCGACTCGGCCTGAACAAAGTGAAGGAGGAGCTCGAGGAACTCAGTTTCAGCTACGAGCACCCCGAGGAATACAAGGCGATCCAAGACCAGCTGGAGGGCATCCGCGAGCACCTGACAAGCATCTTCGACCAGTTCACGGCCCCCATCAGGCAGGAGCTCGACAAGGCAGGCATCAAGTACGAAATAAAGGCGCGCATCAAGAAACCCTACAGCATCTGGTCGAAGATGCAGACGAAGCATGTCACCTTCGAGGAGGTCTACGACATCCTGGCCGTCCGCATCATATTCGAAGTGTCGGAAGGCATGAACGAAACGGACGAATGCTTCAAAATCTACAACATCGCCAGCACCATATACAAGCCCCATCCCGACCGCTTGCGCGACTGGGTGCACAACAAGAAGGCCAACGGCTACCAGGCCCTCCACTCCACACTCATGAGCAAGTCGGGCAAATGGGTTGAGGTGCAGATACGCAGCCGCCGCATGGACGACATCGCCGAGCACGGCTTTGCCGCCCACTGGAAATACAAGGAGGGCGACAAGACCTCGGAGGAAAGCGAGAACGAACTGGACAGATGGCTCTACCAGATCAAGGAAATCCTGGACGACCCGCAGCCGAATGCCATCGACTTCCTCGACACCATCAAGCTCAACCTGTTTGCCAACGAGATTTTCGTCGTGACACCCAAAGGCGAGTTCAAGACGATGCCGGCAGGCTGCACAGTCCTCGACTTCGCCTTCAGCGTGCACACCTTCCTCGGCACCCATTGCATCGGAGCCAAGGTGAACCACAAACTCGTCGGCATCAGCCATGTCCTCCAGAGCGGAGACCAGGTCGAGATACTCACATCGAAGAACCAGAAAGTCGAAAAAGGCTGGATAGACTTCGTCACAACGGCTAAAGCGAAAGGCAAAATCGTAGCCATCCTCCGCAAAATGGAGCGCGAGAAACAGAAGATCGGCGAAGACATCCTGAGCGATTTCCTGCAGAAAAACGAGAAAGAAGCCACAAGCGTCAACATCGCCAAACTGTGCCGCTTCCATGCCCTGGGCAGCCGCGAGGAACTGCTTTCCATGATAGGCTCGCAGACCATCACACTGGGAGAAGCCGACCTGGGCGCCCTCAACGAAAAGATTCACAAGGAAAAGAAGTGGAGCAAGTACCTGCCCATCTTCAAGAGGCATCGGGACGAGAACGCCTCCGCCGCAGAGGAGAACAAGGAAGCCGCCGGGGGGGAAGGTCCGGAGGCACTCCAAATCGACAAGAAGAAGCCCCTCATCCTCAGCGAAGAGACCATCGGCCGATACACCTTGTGCGACCAGTGCCACCCCATCCCCGGGGATGATGTGCTCGGATACATCGACGAGAACGGCCAGATCGTCATCCACAAGCGCCAGTGCGACATTGCGAAACGACTCAAGGCAACCGGAGGGAACCGGATTCTGGCCGCCACCTGGGACACTCACGGCACACTCTCCTTCCCCGCCACCCTGCACATCGTCGGCTTCGACCGCGTAGGCGTCCTGCATCAAATAACGGGCATCCTGTCGCAGCAGCTCAATGTCAACATCCACAGCGTACACATCGACACCAGCGACGGCCTCTTCACAGCCGAAATCCGGCTCGGCGTTCACGACTCCAAGGACATCCAGTCCATCTGTCACGACCTGAAGAAAATCGAGGAAGTCGAGGATGTCAGACGCTTCTAGGGGGGAAGCCTCTCCAATGTGTGACCATTATAACATTGTTAGCAGCGAGCGCAATCAAACTCGTTTGAATTGCCAACTGACGGAGCAGCGAGAGAAGACCAAACTTGTTTGGGTTCTTCCGAGTCGCAACGGAAGAAGACGAAGTCAAGTCGCGACACAATGTCATAAATGTGACCATTTATAACAATGTTATTTTGTTATTTTGTTACATAGAAAATAAGGCGGCAGTTTCCTGTCGCCTTAAATTGTAAAGAACTTGGTTGTTGGCTTTGTTGAGGGCTAAAAAGCAACCGGCATCAACATCACCTTCCTTGACCATTATTCTCATTTCTCCCATTACTCCCATGATTCCCATTAAGGTATCCCTTCCCATGCTCTTCGCGCCAGTTGCGGCGAGCGGAAGACATCTGTTCCTTGATGCCGCCGTTTTCCAGGAAATCTTGCTTGTGTTTTTCCAGCAGCCTCCTCAACAGGAAATCTGCCTGATGAATCAACACCAGCGCAATGTTGGCAAGCGTGATATCATCGCGCAATTGGCAGACGCGGATATAATCGGCTGGAGACGAATGCTCCTTGCACCACTTCCTGGCATTCATGCATTGTTGGCTACGAACATCCCATTTCTGGTTGCCATGATTGCGAAGATAGTCCTCGTAATCCTCTTGCAGTTCCTTGAGGCTTGCCTTTGCCACATTCACCAGTTTGATGCAAGCCTCCATCGAAGTTGTGCCCGTCTCGTTGCCCTCGGCTATGTTCTGCTTCCCGGAGCGGGCAGCCTGCACCATCTGGTCAACGGTGCGGTCGCCAATCTTCGGCAGATAATGCTCCACGAAATAGAGTGTGATGTCGTAGATGCACTCCGTCTTCTGGAAGGCGATAAGGTTCTTGTAATCGCCCTTGGGAGCAAGGAATTTGTCATTGTTTGACATGATGGGATTGATGTGAACTATAGGAATGATGGGAATTTTGCTGTGTTTGGGAATGAATTCATCGATGTATTTCTGCTGCAAATATACACATTATTATATTATGTTTTGCAAGAAGATAATGTATTTTTGATGTGACTTTGAAAAAAGTTGGCTTTTCATTCGTAAACCGCAATGTGAGTGCCGTATCTTTGTGCCAAAAATTGGGCGTGATTTTTTTCGTGCTTTTGGGGCAGAAAATTTGCAGAAATAAAAAAAATGTTGTACCTTTGTGGTGCTCTTACAAAAGAAAAACACTACTAACTTCAAAACAAAAAAACCATGAAAAACCAAAGCAATCTTATCTCCGATTCATCCGAGGCGATGAACGAGATGCAGGACGTCATCTACCAGGTAGAGGCGTTCCTTAGCGAGAATTATCATTTGCGTCGTAACATCCTGAGTGGCAAGACTGAACTGGCTCTTGTTGGCGATGAGCCGAAGTGGGAACCCCTTACGGCAGAACTCTTGAACTCCATTGTGCGAAAGGCCAAGAAGGCGGGAATCGGAGGCAAGAAGTCGCCAAGACAGGAGATTGAGGAGTACATCTGTTCCAACGATGTGCCTGCTTTCAATCCTATCCGAGACTACTTGGAGTCGCTTCCTGAATGGGACGGGAAGAATCATGTGGCCGATCTCTTTGGCCGCCTTCCTGGCGTCACGACCGAGCAACTCTCTTGGTGCTCTGTCTGGCTGAGGTCGGTCGTAGCGCATTGGATGGGAATGGACTCCTTGCACGGAAACGAGTGTGTGCCCGTCCTCATCGGGCCTCAAGGCTGTGGCAAGAGCACCTTTGCAGTCCGACTCTTGCCAGAACATCTTCGTCCCTACTACCTCGACCACATCAACTTCGGCAACAAGTTCGACTGCGAGATGGCGCTCACCCACAATCTGCTTGTCAACATCGACGAGTTTGCCAATATGGGCCCTTCGCAACAAGGGAAACTCAAGCAGACACTCTCGAAGGTGAAGGTTAACGGACGACCTATCTACGGAAAGTCGCAGGAAGACAGAGTCCGTTATGCAAGTTTCCTTGCTACGACTAACGACCCTCATCCTCTCTGCGATACGACAGGCAGTCGTCGTTATCTGTGTCTGAAAATCAAGAAAGGTTCGCTCATCGACAACCTCACGCCCATCAATCATGCCCAGCTTTATGCTCAGGTCTTGCACGAATTGCGAGAAGAGAAGGTGCCGTATTGGTTCAGCAACGATGAGGTTGCTCGCATCCAAGCCGCCAATCTGCCCTTCCTCAGAACGGATGATATGGAAGGAATCCTGCATCAATGTTTCCGTCTTCCAAACGGAGAAGAGGAAGGAACCTGGTTCACTTGCAAGCAGGTCAGCGAAGCGCTCATGAAGGTCTATCCCTCAATGAAAATGGGCAACGCCACCAACATCCGAATCGGCCAGACCTTGAAGTATCTGGGCTGCCGGTCGAAACGCAACAAAATGGGGATGTTATACAACCTTGTAGAAATTGCAGCATAAAATGAAAAACACTCTACACTCTACACCAAAGCCGTCTAAAACACTGATATACAGACGAATACAATGGTGTAGAGTAGGTGTAGAGTGATGAAGAGTCTCTACACTCTGCTACTTATTGAGAATCAGATAATTATGACATATTGGTGTAGAGTGTAGAGTGTTTTGCAAAAAAGATTATTTTCAAACGCAGGCAGGAGCGAAGGCAAACATAGCGTGTTATGATTGCAAACGTGGCACGTGAAGTTTGCCATCGACACACGTGAAGTTTACATTTTAACTGTGTGACGTTTGAAAACTTTCCTAGAGAAGCCGCTCTGATTTTTCAGGGCGGTTTCTTGTAATTAAGAAAAAAATCGTATATTTGCAGAGCGGAATCAATAATTCGACTTATAATCTCACAACTAACCCTCAGTATTATGAAGAAATTACTACTTTTTGCTTTACTCGCCATAGTGGCAGGTCTGCAATCGATGAAGGCCCAGAAACCCTATGCAGTTTACACAGAAAACAACACCACGCTGACCTTCTACTATGACACTCAGCGCTACCGTCGCACAGGTACGAATTACGACCTGAACCAAGGTAATACCTTGCCCAGCTGGTTCAGAGACGGCATCTATTCCAGGGTAACCAATGTGGTCTTTGATCAATCGTTTACAGGAGCCCGTCCAACAACAACCTACTCCTGGTTTCATCAGATGACGAAAATTCGAACCATCACGGGACTTGAATATCTGAACACATCGGAGGTGACCAATATGCAAGGAATGTTTTCTGCGTGCGAACGCTTGGAATCAATTAATCTAAGTAACTTCAATACTGCCAAAGTAACCGACATGAATGCTATGTTCGCTTCTTGCACAGCCTTGACAAGCCTCGACTTGAGAAAATTCAAGACGTCGAACGTGACCGATATGACTGCCATGTTCATGTTTTGCTCTAGTCTGAGTGTCATTTATGCAGGCAGTGGTTGGAACACGAATAAGGTAACAGTACGAGATCAATCTTATGCTGGTCTGATGTTCAGGGACTGCACAAGTCTTGTTGGCGGCCAAGGCACGACTTTCAATCCAAGCCACACGGATGTCAGCTATGCCCACATCGATGGAGGCCCAAACAATCCGGGATACTTAACTGGAATTACCAGTTACGACCTTTGGATTGCTGGCATACAAGTGACACCCAACAATATAGACGACCTTGCTGAACTTGTTGCAGAACTGGACGAGGATGCAATGGAGCGTTTCTTTGAGGGAGAAATGGAGATAACCTTTGACGACGAAAGCAATACGCTTACGCTCAAGAACGCTATCATCACCCCAGAAACTAATACGTATGGCATTCAGTCGGAGTTGCAAAATCTGAACATAAGGCTGATAGGAAAGAACACTATTACTGCTACCAACGGCATACTCATCCAGAATGCAAATGTCCCCGTAAGAATTTATGGCGGTGGTTCGCTCGATATCAACGCATCAGCTATAGGATTGCGCTCATTTGCAGATCTCATAGTGGACAATGTGCAGATTGCGGCAGAAGGTGGAGACATTGGCATCCAAGGAAGGACCGCAGTCAATCCGTTGCCAAAGCTCACCGTGCAAGGCAAACAGACAGTCCTAAGGGCTAAAGGTTATGATGCCTCGCTGATAAACTTTACAGACCTGATTCTGGAAGACGGCTTAGGTATCCTGAAGCCTAGAAAAGCAACATATAAATATAATTCCGGCGTCTACGTAGGTACAGCTTTAGTTAAAAAAGAGTGGGTAGAGATAGCCCTCAAAGGCGATGTGAATGGCGACAAGAGTGTATCCATTGCCGATGGCGTAGCTGTGCTGAATGCAATGGCAGGCGCGACAGTTCATGCCGATCCAGACGTAAATGGCGATGGAGATGTAAGCATAGCCGACTTCGTAGCCGTCCTCAACATCATGGCAGGACAATAAAAGTTCTGGTCAAGTAAACTTTTCTTACAGACCTAAGAGAGCCTCGAACCAGTTTCGGGGCTTTCTTTATGTTTGCAGGGGGGATGTCCCCCTACAAATCCATTTCCTTCAGGACGGGGAATTTCTGGCGGAAGGACTTGAGGCGCTTCAGGTCGAGCGTCTGAGTCAGGACCTGTGGCTCGTTGTCTTGGCAGACATTCGCAAAGCCGAAGGGATCGACGACGCAAGAGCCGCCAGAGTACTCGCAAGCGGGGTCTTTGCCGATGCGGTTCACCCCAAGCACATAGCACTGGTTCTCGATGGCTCGGGCTGCAAGCAACACACTCCAGGCCTGCATCCGCACTGAAGGCCAGGAGGCCACGCAGATGAGAACGTCGTAGTCGTCCCTGTTCCGCAGCCAGATGGGGAAGCGCAGGTCGTAGCAAACACTGAGGTGGCAGCGCAAGCCCCGCCACTCGACCGTAACATACTCGCTGCCAGGCGTATAGTGCTCCGTCTCCCCACCATAGGAGAAGAGGTGGTGCTTGTCGTAAAAGGCGGCCCCCACCAAACCTCCCCGAGGGGAGGCTTGCGGTTTCACAAAATACAGCCTGTTCCTGTAAGAACACTCCCCCTGCAAGGGGGAGCTGGAGGGGGTCCTTACGGCGATGCTGCCCACAACTGCTGCATCCAACTTGTCTGCCATCCGCTGCATCCACTGCAGGGTCTCGCCGCCGTTCTCGGGCTCTGCCACACCCATCGGCTCGGTTGTGACGCCTGTGTTCCACATCTCTGGAAGCACATAGATGTCGCTCTTCTCGGCCGAGAGCATCAGCCGTTCTGCCGTCTCTCGATTCGCCTCGGGCAACTCCCATCGGATGTCCATCTGTACTAACGCAACCTTCATATCTTCGTTCTTTTGTGTGCAAAAGTACAAAATAACTATGAACTAAGAACTATGAATTATGAACTTTTTTGTATCTTTGCACCAAAAATTCAAAATATATTGTTTATGGAATTTAAGGAATTAGTACAATTGCGCCGTTCACACCGTAAGTTTACGGACGAGGAAATTGATGGCGACGATGTGAAACTGATACTTCGTGCCGCACTCATGGCGCCTACGTCGAAGGGGCAGCGTGCCTGGCAGTTTGTGGTAGTCGACAATGCTGCTGACATTGAGAAACTGGCTGATGCCAAGGACATGGGTGGACAGTTCCTGAAAGGTGCCCCGCTGGCCATCGTTGTACTGGGCGACCCTATGCAAAACGATTGCTGGGTAGAGGACGGCTCTATTGCCGCCATCTCTATGCAGTATCAGGCCGAGGAGCTGGGACTGGGCTCGTGCTGGATTCAGATGCGTGGCCGCGGACTGTCGGATGGAACCTCTGCCGACACCGTCATTCAGGGTGTGCTGGACATTCCCGAGAACCTGTCATGTCTTTGCATTCTGGCCGTCGGACATAAGGCCGACGAGCGCAAACCACAGAACGAAGATCGTCTGAAATGGGAGAACGTACATCTGGAGAAATATTGAAGTGTTTAAGAGTTTAAGAGTTTAATAGTTTAAGAGTTTAAAGGATGAGGATTGCGTTAATTGGACGTGGACGCTTGGCGTCGAATCTGGCACCAGCATTGACGGAGGCTGGCCACGATGTAGTAACGATAAACAGTCGTACACTTGACGGACTGCCCCGCGAGGCCGATATCTTCATCTTCGCCGTAAAGGACGATGCCCTTGCCGAGGTCATTGCACGGGCAGCGCAGGGTAGGGAAGACCAGCTGTTTGTCCATACCGCAGGTTCTCTACCGATGATGCTTTTCGATGGTCATGTCCCTCATTGTGGCGTGTTCTACCCCATGCAGTCATTCTCAAAGGAACGCCGTGTCGACTTCCGCACCATCCCTATCTTCCTCGAGGCCAGCGACGACGCCTCGTTGGCTACCATGAAGACGCTGGCTGACACCATCAGCGACAGTGTCTATGAACTTGACACTGCCGGCCGCAAGTATCTGCACTTGGCTGCCGTCTTTGCCTGTAATTTTGTTAACCATTGCTATGCCCTGGCTGCCGATGTGTTGGCACAGCGCAATCTGCCGTTCAACGTCATGCTGCCGCTCATAGACGAGACTGCCCGCAAGGTTCATCAGCTGCATCCTCGCCAAGCACAGACAGGTCCTGCCGTGCGCCGTGACCGTAACGTCATCGACATGCAGAGCCAGCTGTTGGCCGACCATCCCCAGTTGCAACGCATCTACAACTTGTTATCACAAAGCATACAGCAAAATGATTAACTACGATTTAACCAAAATTCGCACCATCATCTTCGATATCGATGGTGTCTTGTCTGCAGAAACTATTTCCTTAGGAGCCGATGGCATTCCATGTCGTACGGTAAACATCAAGGATGGTTATGCCATCCAACTGGCCATGAAGATGGGACTTCGTATTGCCATCATCAGCGGTTGTACCGTTGAGGCTGTTGCCTTGCGCTATCGTGGCCTGGGTGTTGAGGACATTTTTCTGGGTGCGTCGGTGAAGGTCAAAACTTACGAGACCTACAAGGCTACCTATGGCTATAGTGACGATGAAGTGATGTTTATGGGTGACGATATACCCGATCTGGAAATCATGCGCATGGTGGGCTGTCCTGTCTGTCCTAAAGATTCCTGTCCAGAAGTAAAGTCAAATAGTGTCTACGTCAGTGATTGGCGTGGTGGATACGGTTGTGGCCGCGACGTCATCGAGCAAACTCTCCGCGCTCAGGGTAAATGGATGAAAGACGCTAAAGCCTTCGGATGGTAATCTTCAATGTTCAATATTCAATCTTCAATGTATAAAATCGTTTTGGCGAGCAATTCGCCTCGTAGAAAGGAACTGCTGGCAGGTCTTGACCTCGAATTTACAGTGCGTGTCATCGATGGTATTGACGAGAGCTATCCCGCCAACATGCCTGTTGCCGACATTGCCGGTTACATCTCGTGTAAGAAGGCTGCTGCCTACCATCAGACAATGGCTCCTGATGAACTCGTCATCACGGCTGACACCGTCGTCGTGCTTGACGGAAAGGTCATGGGCAAACCCCATGATGATGCAGAAGCCCGCTCCATGCTTTATGCTCTCAGCGGTCAGACCCATCAGGTTATCACTGGCGTCACGCTGTCTACCACTGAACGCCAAACCTGTTTCTCCGTCACCACCGACGTTACGTTCAAAAAGTTTACTGAGCAGGAAATCGACTACTACGTCAGCAACTACCATCCTCTTGATAAGGCTGGTGCCTATGGTATTCAAGAGTGGATAGGTCACATTGGCGTCACAGCTCTTAGCGGTAGTTACTTCAACGTTATGGGTCTTCCAGTTCAACGTATCTATGCCGCGCTTCAGACCTTTGAAAGAGATTCAACTGACCGCAAACCTAAATGATGCATGAATATTGGGGCCAAGGATGCCAAAGTGTTTACCAAGGCCAAAGAATTTACGTCTCTGATGAAAAAAGTTAAGAAAAAATTTGGTGGAATGGAAAAAAGTCCGTACCTTTGCATCCGCAAATCAGAAATCAGCCCTTTAGACTGATGCGAAGATGCCCAAGAGAGGGTTCCGTAGCTCAACTGAATAGAGCATCTGACTACGGATCAGAAGGTTGTGGGTTTGAATCCCGCCGGAATCACAAAAGAGGTTCGAGAATTCGAACCTCTTTTTCTTTTATTCAGCTTTCTTCCCTTTCGTCATTTTGCAGAAAAACGTATAATACAAATGCGAAGTGAGGAAAAAAAACAATAAAATGTGAATACTTTTACTTTATTTTTATTATCTTTGCAGCGTTAAAACCTATTTAAACTATAAAGAACGATTATGACAAACACTCCAACTCCCCACATAGGGGCTCAGTACGGCGACATTGCCGAGACTGTCATCATGGCGGGCGATCCGCTGCGTGTAAAACTCATGGCCGAAAAGTATCTTGATGATGCTGTCTGCTTCAACAATGTCCGCGGCATGCTGGGCTTTACGGGAACGTACAAGGGCAAGCGTGTCAGCGTAATGGGACATGGCATGGGTATGGCGTCGATAGGTATCTATACCTACGAACTGTACAATTTCTACGGTGTGAAGACCATCATCCGCGTGGGCTCTGCCGGTTCTATCCACAAGGACCTGAACGTTGGCGATCTGGCCATTGCGATGGGTGCCTGTACGAACAGCAATTTCGCTGCTCAGTATGAGTTGCCGGGTAATTTTGCTCCTATTGGCGACTTCGGCTTGATTCGCCAGGCTGTGGAGTCGTGCGAGAAGTTCGGCTACCACTATAAGGTTGGCAACGTGCTGTCTTCAGACATGTTCTATCATGAGAATCCCCGTACCGACAAATGGATTAACATGGGTGTGCTGGCCGTAGAGATGGAAATAGCCGCACTCTACATGAATGCGGCTCGTTCCGGTAATCGTGCGCTGGGTATCTGTACCATTTCCGACCATATCCTAACGGGTGAGGCAACGACAGCTGAAGAACGTCAGAACAACTTCACACACATGATGGATGTGGCCTTCTCCCTGATTTAGTTGTCAGGGGTTAGCTGCTGGTTTTCACTCCGCACCGAAATATTCCTGTAGTTCCTGTGAGGCACTACCGTTTTCGTTGGGCAGGTCACGAATAATCTGGCCGTGTTCCAAGAGTGCGATGCGTGTGGAAATGTCGACGGTATGTTGCAGATTATGGCTGGAGATGAGGATGGTTGCTCCCGTCTCGTTAGCATAGTCCTGCAACAGATGCTTCAGCACCAATTGGCTTGTTGGGTCAAGGAAGTTAAAGGGCTCGTCGAGAACAACACAGCTGGGACGGCGCAACAAAGCACTGATGATGCCCACCTTCATCTTGTTGCCGGCAGAGAGGTTGCGGATGAGCTTCTTTTGTCCAAATACTTCGCCATTGGCAAAGCGTTCGAAGTTCGTCAAACGCTCGTCAATCTCCTGTTGGCTGATGCCTGATACCTTGCCAAGGAAGGCAAAATACTCCTCTGGAGTGAGAAAGTCGATGAGAAAACTGTCGTCGATGTAGGCACCGACGTGCTGTTTCCAGGCTTCACTCTCTGCGGGGTTAATTTCTATAGCCGATGTGAGGCCGTCGGGTACTGCGGCAGAATTGTCAGGAATAGTGGCAGCGAAGCTATACAATACATTACCGTCATCAGCCTTGAGCAAATCGAGGAGGAGTCGGAAGAGTGTGGTCTTACCGGCTCCGTTATTACCTACGAGACCGAGAATGTCGCCGTCGTTGATGGTGAACGCAGGGATGTCGCAGGCACATGTCTCGCCAAACTGTTTCTTGAGATTATCAATCTTGATCATGGTTGTTTGTTTTTTGCAAGGACTACAGGACTGACAGGACTACTATATTTATAAATAGGTAAAGAATCGTCCTTTTAGTCCTATAGTCCTTGCTAATTTAAACTAAGCCGCGGCCGTGGCAATTCTTGAACTTCTTACCGCTTCCGCAGGGACAGGGATCATTACGGCCGGGTAGCTTATCCTTGATGATGGGTGTGCGGGGCTGTTGGGCACGGGTGTCCTGAGCAGCAGCGGCAGCCTGATTGGGGTCGGTCATCTGCTCCTGTGTGAGGCTCTGCTTTGACTCAGTGTACTGACTGCGCTGGGTGTGTTGCTCTGGAGCAGCCTCCTGCACCTGTTCCATCACGGGAATCTGAGCACGCATGAGAATCGATACACTACGATTGTTCATCGTGTTCACCATGTTGTCGAACAGCTTCACACTCTCAAGCTTGAAGATAAGCAGCGGGTCTTTCTGTTCGTACGAGGCGTTCTGTACGGAGTGCTTCAGCTCGTCGAGTTCACGTAGGTTCTCCTTCCAGGCGTCATCGATGATATGGAGCAGAATCTGCTTCTCGAATTCCTTGACGACGGACTTGCACTCTGTGTCGTAGGCCTCCTTCAGGTTACATGGAATGTTGTACATCTTACGACCGTCGGTCAGGGGTACAACGATGCGCTCATAGATGGCACCCTGATTCTCGTACACTTGTTTGATGACAGGCATAGCTTGTTCCTGAACGTGCTCCATCTTACGCTTGAAGTTGCCCATTGCCACCTGGAAAACCTCCTCGCAGAGTTCCTCGTGGTTTTTGTTGATGAACTCTTCGCTGGTGAAGGGACACTCCATGGCAAATACCTTGATGAATTGCTCCTTGCAGCCCTCGTAGTCGTTCTGCTCAATGATATTTACTACGCGATCCCAGATGGTATTCGAGATGTCCATACCGATGCGCTCACCCATCAGGGCGTGACGGCGCTTTGAGTAGACTACGGTACGCTGTTTATTCATGACGTCGTCGTACTCCAGCAAACGCTTACGAATGCCGAAGTTGTTCTCCTCAACCTTTTTCTGGGCACGCTCCACCTGCTTCGAAATCATCGGGCTCTCCAGCATCTCACCTTCTTTGAAACCCAAACGGTCCATGACGGTGGCGATGCGCTCGGAACCGAACAGACGCATGAGTTTATCCTCGAGTGAAATAAAGAACAGTGACGAACCTGGGTCACCCTGACGACCGGAACGACCACGTAACTGACGGTCCACACGACGGCTCTCGTGGCGTTCAGTACCGATGATGGCCAAACCGCCAGCGGCTTTTACCTCAGGTGACAGCTTGATGTCGGTACCACGACCGGCCATGTTGGTCGCGATGGTCACGGCACCCTTGCCATTTGTTGACTGACCGGCCAATGCCACGATGTCAGCCTCCTTCTGGTGCAGCTTGGCATTCAGCACCTGGTGGGGAATACCCTCACGTTTGCCAGTCTCGGGATTGACATACATATCAAGCATACGGCTCAAGAGTTCAGAAATCTCAACGCTGGTTGTACCAATCAGCGTCGGACGCCCCATGTTGCGCAGACGGACCACCTCCTCAATAACGGCGCGGTATTTTTCACGCGCTGTCTTGTAGATACGGTCGTCCATATCGTCACGGATGACGGGCTTGTTGGTGGGAATCTCCACTACGTCGAGCTTGTAGATGTCCCAGAACTCACCGGCCTCTGTTGAAGCAGTACCCGTCATACCTGCCAGTTTGTGGTACATGCGGAAATAGTTCTGCAGGGTGATGGTGGCGAAGGTCTGTGTGGCAGCCTCGACCTTAACATGCTCCTTGGCCTCGACAGCCTGGTGCAGTCCGTCACTCCAGCGGCGGCCTTCCATAATACGGCCAGTCTGCTCGTCGACGATTTTTACTTCGCCGTCAATGACCACATATTCGTCATCCTTGTTGAACATGCAGTATGCCTTCAGCAGCTGCTGCAAGGTATGTACACGTTCCGACTGTACAGCGTAATGCTGTAGCATCTCATCCTTCTGGTTGACGCGTTCCTCATCGGTAAGCGATGTGTCGCCTTCAAGGGCCGACAGTTGCGACGTAATGTCGGGCAACACGAAGAGGTCTTTATCATTCACTTGATTAGCGAGCCAGGCAGTACCCTTGTCGGTGAGGTCGCAGGAGTTCAGCTTCTCGTCGACCACGAAGTACAGAGGCTCCACTACCTCCGGCATGCGGCGGTTGTTGTTCTCCATGTAGACATTCTCTGTAGCCTGCATCCCCGACTTAATACCCTCTTCAGACAGGAACTTGATGAGTGGCTTGTTTTTGGGCATAGCCTTGTGGGAACGGTATAATGACAGGAAACCTTCGTCAGTCAGTTTCTTGTCGTTCTTCTGCTGACCTTCGGCAATCTTCTGCTTGGCCTCGGCCAGATACTGTGTAGCCAGTTGCTTCTGAACACCAACAAGCTTTTCGACCAGTGGCTGGTACTCCTCGAACATCTGGTCGTCGCCCTTGGGGACAGGACCAGAGATAATCAGCGGGGTACGGGCATCGTCAATCAACACAGAGTCCACCTCGTCGACGATGGCGTAGTTATGGGCACGCTGCACGAGGTCAGAGGGCGAAATGGCCATGTTGTCGCGCAGGTAGTCGAAGCCGAACTCGTTGTTGGTACCGAACGTGATGTCGGCCTGGTAGGCACGGCGACGCTCAGGAGAGTTGGGCTGGTGTTTGTCGATACAGTCTACTGAGAGTCCATGGAACATATAGAGCGGCCCCATCCATTCGGAGTCACGCTTGGCCAGATAGTCGTTGACGGTGACGACATGAACACCGTTACCAGTGAGTGCGTTGAGAAAGACAGGCAGGGTAGCAACAAGCGTCTTACCTTCACCCGTAGCCATCTCGGCAATCTTGCCTTGATGAAGTACGACACCACCAAAGAGCTGTACGTCGTAGTGTATCATCTCCCACTTCAGGTCATTGCCACCGGCAGTCCAGTGGTTGTGGTAGATGGCCTTGTCGCCGTCGATGGTAATGAAGTCCTTGCGAGGGTCGGCAGCCAGTTCACGGTCAAAGTCTGTAGCTGTCACGATGGTTTCCTCATTCTCGGCAAATCTGCGTGCGGTATCCTTAACAATGGCAAAGACTTCTGGCATTACCTCGTTGAGGGCGTCCTCATAGATGTCGAGCACTTCTTTTTCCAGCTTGTCAATCTGTGCGAAGATGTCTGCACGCTCATCGATAGGGGTTTCCTCGATAGTAGCCTTCAGTTTCTCTATCTCTTCTTTCTGTTTGTTGGCGGAGTCCTGTACCTGATGCTGAAGCTGCTTGGTGCGTGCACGCAAGTCGTCGTTCGAGAGTTTCTGCATTTCAGGATAGATGGCCTTTACTTTTTCCACAAAAGGGCGGATAAGCTTATTGTCGCGCGATGCCTTATCGCCGAACAACGAGCGTAATACTTTGTTGAAATTCATATTTATAATGTAAGATTTGACTAATTACTTTTACTATATTATTAAAAACGCGTGCAAAGGTACGAAAAAAAGTGAAAAGTGAAGAGCGAAAAGTGAATAATTTGCTTCCACTTTTGTATTTTTTACTTTTCTACCTTCGTGCTTTTTGCCTTTTCTCTTTTAGAAAAGCGGTTCGGTAGCGCATCCGTTTGGTGCACGGATATGAATGGTTTTGGCCATAGTAGGTGCAATGCGGTCTACGGTGACAGGGGTCTGTATGCGCTGAGCCTTGATGTTGGCACCGAAAAAAATGATGGGGAATGGGATATAGCTGATACGCGATACTGAGCTGCTGTTTGTTTCCTCATTGATAAGTTCCCAACCGGGGGCAATGTCAATGAGAATGTCGCCGCATTTCTCAGCATAGTAGCCGTTGCGGACTCGTTGAAGCAATGGGCTGTCGCTTGTCAACAACTGACTGACAGTATATACATGGCGTATACCACTGATTTGCAGGAGGAATTCCTGTGCTTGGCGCATCAGTTCGGCACGGTTAATGTTCTTCTTGTCAATGAGCTGGTTGTTTAAGAACAACTGGTTGCGGTAGCTGGCCTCGACATATTGTGCAGAGCCATAGACCGCTCCAAGATACATGTTAAGGAGGTTGGCTGTGCGGTTGATGTAGAATTTCCCTGTGGGAATGCGGAAGCGTTCGTTCTCTTCTTCATGTTCCTCTTCAGTCGTTCCGGTGCCGGTGATGACGAACAGCACACGATCGGGAGGTAGCTTGCGGTGTATGCCATTGATGAGGTCGGCTATATAGCGGTCGAGCATCTGATAGCCAATCTCGTCGGGTTGTATCTGGTAGGATATGCTGAGCAAATCGGTGATGTCGTCTTGTCCGATACCCGATTGTTCCACACAGCGCAGTGCCATCTCGGTAAGGCAGCTGTTGATGTCACCGATGGGCTTATATTGACGTGTGTACCATGTGAGCCACTGGTTGACGGGTGTGTAGTATGATGCCATTTGCCACTGGTTGCCAGAGAGACATACCGCACCGTCGGCTGCATGTCCGGCAGACAAAATGGCACATTCGGCTTCGGCTGCGAAGGCAAAGACTTTTGCCACACCGTTTGTGCTGATTTTCAGTTCATCGGACAATGTTGATGTAGCTAACTGCTGTGGTGACAGCAGATGCTGCTGGTCGTTGACACTGTTTTGTGGACGTAGTGTGTGGCGGTCCATCCATTCTATACCTGTGATACCATTATAATAAGGTACGGAACCCGTCATGAGCGATGCCGTAGCTGAAGCACGGTCAACAGGTGTGAAACTATAGCTGGCATGCGGAAAAACCAGACCTTCCTGTAGCAGACGCTTCAGTCCCTGTGATTGGTAGAGTGGGGCATAGGCCTCCAGACGGTCGGTTCTCAGCTGTTCGATGGCGATGCTCACCACCAGTTTTGGAGCCTGTTGGACAGTCTGTGCGATAGCTTCTGTGCTGAATCCTAACAATGACAGCAGGGTGATATAGATATATTTGTTGCTCATGAGCGCTTTCTGAATAAATGAAGTATTGACTGTAATAGCAAACATAATGCCAAACTCCAGATGCCTGAGGCATACGACTGAAAACAGGCACCAAAGAGGAATAGCAGGCAGAGTACGGTGGTAATCTGCCAATAACGCTTGCCGTGTCCTTTGATGACAGGCCACAGGAAGAACCAGTGGATAGGATTGAAAAGAATGAACTGCAGATTGATATTGACGGTCGGGTGCTGTGAGAATAGCATTAGAAACAAAATGATGCCGATGATGCCTGATGCAACCATCAGCAGTGCTTCCCATACGATGTAAACGCGGTTCTGCTTCCATTGTGCAATGAAGAGGATGAGGCCAATGGCCAACAGGGCTGAAAAGCACACTAAAGGTGACAATGGGAATCCTTGCTGTAGCACTTGTACCCCAGAAGGAACAGCAATGCGACGCTCCTTGACTAATGGACGGTAAACGCCATTTTCGTAAATCTGCGCATGGTCGAAGTCATACATCAACTTGTTGGGAAGGAACTCCTGCTGACGCTGTGTGGTGGGTTGGTCAGCTTGTATGCCCAACAGCAAATCGTTGCCCCACTGTGACCAGGGATTGTTGCGCGTCATCTCATGAACCATCTCGCGATAACTTGTTGTAACTCCCTCGTCGCCAGCATATTCTATCTTCCCGTTGATGCACTGCTCGATGACGTCACGCGCTTTCGTCGTGCAGTTGTTGTAGAAGTAATTATACCGGTATACACGATTCTGTGGTTGCAGGTTTTGGGCTAAAACTTCTTGCAGCTTTGCTATTTCCTCATTGCTCAGGTTGAGCACTTGTTCGGTCACCATACTGCCAAAATGGCGGTATTCATCTTGAAATAGGTGATAAGGGTAGCTGCCAAGTTCGTAGTCGGTCAGTCCGAACACGAAACGGGTAGTGAAGTATGGCGCCTTGAAATTGAAAACTCCCCAGTTAAAGGCAATATCTATCCCTTTGCTGCGGAGGTCGTGCCAGCGCAGGGCAGTGTGTCCGTACAGGCTGTACACTTCATCGTGTGGTTGGCATGTGAGCAGGCTCACCTCGACTGAGTCGAAGAGTTGCAGATAGTCGTCTGGGTATTCTTGCGCTTCCACCTCATGAGGTGTTAAAAGAGCTGCAAAAAGCAGAAAAATAGTCCTAAAAATGATTTTTAAATGTTTCACGATGCAAAATTAGCTTATATTTTCCACTTAACGTGCGTTTATTTCGTTTTTTTTCAATAATTTTGCAGTCGATTTTCGAATAATCAAGAAATAGAACGATGAAAAGACGTATATTTGGTACTTTGCTGGCCACATTGTTTGCCGTCGTATCAATGGCACAGATCAGCAATACTCTTTCTCCATACAGCCAGTTTGGCTTAGGAACTCTCTCCGACCAGTCGCAGGGATTCAACCGTGGTATGAATGGTCTGGGAATTGGATTACGTGACAGCCGTCAGGTGAATATATTGAATCCTGCCTCCTATTCTGCTGTTGACTCATTGACGATGGTAATCGATGCAGGTGTATCGGGTCAGTTCACTAGCTTCAAAGAGAATGGCAAACGCGTTAATGCCAAAACGGCCGACATTGATTATGTTATTGCCACTTTCCGTGTGCTGCGTAAGTTAGGAGCCAGTATCGGTATCGTTCCATACTCGAACATCGGTTACAACTACTATGAGTCGAAATGGATTGGTGAAGACCATATTATCGGAAAAACCACCAACTCCGATAACTACTACAGCAACAACTATAAGGGCAGCGGAGGTTTCAATCAGGCCTTCCTGGGACTGGGCTATGAGCTGTTTAAGGGCGTCTCCATTGGTGCCAATATTTCTTATATGTGGGGTAATTACTCTAAAACGGTATCAACTGTTTTCAAGGATTCCTATATCAATACGCTTACCAAGACCTATTCTGCTGAGGTAAACACATGGAAACTCGATTTGGGCGCTCAGTGGACTACCAAGTTGAGTCCCAGCAACAGGCTGACTATTGGCGCTGTAGCTACCATTGGCCATAAGTTGGGGGCTGATGCCAATCTGTCAATCGTCAATAAGAACAACTCTACAGGTTTGTCGACAACAACTACCGACAGTGTTGCCAATGGTCTGAGCATTCCCTACTGTTTCGGGGGTGGCGTATCGCTGATTCACAATAACAGCCTGACCATTGGTGCCGACTATGTCATGCAGAAATGGGGTGATCTGGAATATCCTGTAGTCAACGAGCAAACCTACCAATATAAGGCCACCCGTGATTACTACAAGGACCGCCATAAGGTGACACTGGGATTCGATTGGCTTCCTGCTGGCAATCAGCAGGCTCGCAGTCTTTTGAAGCGAATGCATTATCGTTTGGGTGCATCGTATGCTACACCTTATTATAAAATAGGGAATCAGGATGGTCCTCGTGAAATCAGTGTCAGTGCAGGTTTTTCCATACCGCTTTCCAATTTCCAGCAGGTGACCCAACTCAACATCTCCGGACAGTGGGTGAACAACACCGCCAAAGGTTTTGTGACTGAGAACACCTTCCGCATCAACATCGGTATTACCTTTAATCAGCGCTGGTTTGCCAAGTGGAAGGTCGACTAAAGGAGAAGATAAAAGGTAAGAAAGCAAAAAGGTAAATAATGAGGATATTCATGCGTGACGGCATTAGGTTGAGGGTAAAATACGTTTTACCTTTTTACCTTTTTACCTTTTTACTTTTTAATGCCTGTAGTGAACAGGTTGAGCATACTGCACCGGCCATCCACGACCGTGACTCGGTATCGATGATGACCAGTTATGGGGTGAATACGCTTATTAGCGACTCAGGCGTCATCAAGTATAAGATTGTTACTGAGCGCTGGGATGTCAACGTTATCCGCCAACCGTCACGATGGACTTTTGAGAAGGGCATTTTCCTTGAACAGTTTGACGAGAAGTTCCACGTTGAGGGCTATATCAATGCCGATACCGCATGGTACTACGACCAGCAGAAGCTATGGGAGTTGCGTGGACGTGTACACATCCGCAACGTCAATGGCTTGGTGTTTGACAGCGAGGAGCTTTTCTGGGACGGTCTGAAGCACGAGTTCTACTCGCATAAGTTCTCGAAGGTGGTGACTCCTGAGCGTACGCTACAAGGCACGTATTTCCGCAGCGACGAACACATGGCACACTATGAGGTCAGCAACAGTGTAGGTTCTTTCCAGTCAGAAGATTTGGAGTCAGACCAAAACCAGAATGCAGAACCTGCCGACACAACGGCGCCGTTACCGCCACAGCGTCCTGCTGCCACACGTCACAAAGCTTCATAAAAGACTAACTATACGCCATGACGAATTTGATAATAGGACTCATTGTGTCCATGATATTCTCCGGCTTCTTCTCGGGTATGGAGATAGCCTTTGTGTCGAGCAATCGTCTGCGGGCAGAGATGGATCGCGAGAAGAACGATTTCTCACAACGGGCTTTGAGCGTGTTCTATAACCATCCCCATAATTTTATCTCCACGATGCTTGTTGGAAACAACATTGCACTGGTGGTCTATGGTATTTTATTT
>JAEEGK010009268.1_pt1 | contig 23024 bp, 17 predicted proteins | sample 8958771 | NCBI WGS metagenome assembly JAEEGK01 (sample SAMN16246547, study PRJNA631951) | gut metagenome | biome: gut microbiome; feature: rumen; material: SC-attached | host: Bos | place: Iran: Karaj | collected 2018-10 | reverse complement strand
CCTCGATGTGGTTATGACGTCCGTTCACGGTGATGGCGCTGATCGGGCGCGCCGGGCAGAGGTTCTCGCAGGCGCCGCAGCCGATGCACTTCTCTTCATTGACGACAGGCCGGCGGTAACCGGTCGCGTCGTCCTTGACGAGCATGATGGCGCCGGCAGGGCAGTGGCGGGCGCAGTTGCCACATTCCACGCCTTTCTCGACCACGCAGAGTTCCGCATTCACGCGGGCCGTGCCCACATGATACTGCGTCTTCTCTTCCTTGGTGATCTTCCGGATGGCGCCGGTCGGGCAAAGTTCGGAGCAGCGGGTGCACTCCGGGCGGCAGTAGCCGCGCTCGTAGGACATCTCGGGCTGCATGAAGTGCTTGAGGTCCGTCGACGGACGGAGCACGTTGTTCGGGCACTCGGCCACGCAAAGCTGGCAGGCCGTGCAACGGCGGTAGAAGTCCTTGACGCTCTTGGATCCGGGGGGCGTCACCGGAATGTCACGCTCGGGCACTTCCTTGTCCAGGATGACGGCAAAACCGCCGTCCACTTTCTTCTCCTGCGCCTTCAGCGCGGCCGTTCCCACGGCCAGCGCGGCGCCGGTGATGAACGCCCGGCGGCCCGCGTCGCCCTGTTCAGATGCCCGATCAGGTCGGGCATGACGGTTCGTGTCATTGCCGGCTTGCTTTTTCCCGTCATTGCCGGCTTGACCGGCAATCTCTTTCTTCCCCCAGGCGAACTTATACTTCAACCCACCGAACTTGCAGGTGTCGATGCAGTTGAAGCAGTCCACGCAGCGGGAGTAGTCGATCTTGCGGTTCTCTACGTCGATGCAGGAGGCCTTGCAGTTGTGCTCGCACTGCTTGCAGCCCTTGCACACGTTCGCGTCGATCGTCGGACGGAACATCGCGAAGCGGGAGAAGAAACTCAGCGTCGTGCCCACGGGGCAGATGGTGTTGCAATACGTGCGGCCGTTCCGCCAGGCCAGGATGACCACCACGACGAGCGTGACCGCCGCCACGATGAAGGTGGGCAGGCTGCGCAGCCAGACCTCCTTGTCATAGAAGGCGTAGCTGTTCGCCCGCTCCGCCAGGGCGGCGAAGAGGTTGTTCACCCAGAGATAGACCGGCTGGAACAGGTTCTGGACGATGCGTCCCCAAGCACTGTACGGGGCCAGCAGGGCCACGAGCGCCTGAACGCCCACGATGAGGGCGATGACAAAGAGCGCCCACACCCCGTAGCGCAGCCACTTCATTTCGGGGCTGTAGCTGTACGGCTTGCGGTTGTTGTTCTTGCGTTTGCGCGCCACGTTGAGGTGTGCTACTCCGTCCTGGAATACGCCCAGCGGGCAGATGACGGAGCAATAGACCCGTCCGAAGACGAGGGTCAGGAGGACGAGACCGACGATGACAGCCACATTCAGGGCCATCACGGCCGGCAGGAACTGGATCTTCGCCATCCAACCCAGCCATCCGTGCAGCGCTCCCGTGAAGTCGAGAAGCAGCAGCGTGATGCCCAGCCAGAAGACGACGGCCAGCGCGATGCGTATTTTCCTAAGCATTTGACCTTTTATTGTTAATCAGGCAAATATAGGAAAAAAATCAATCCAAAATGACCAGCGCGCGGGAGGGATGTGAAAATGTGAGTTTTACAATGTCGGCGTCCGCGCGGTTCAGCGTCGCCGGCCACCAATTGTCGAAGACGACTCCGTCCGTAGGCCAATGGAGCCCTTCGGACTTGATTGTCAAGGAATTATCGGGAGAGAAAAGGGATACGCGACGGCCTTTTCCCACATGCAGTTCGCAGCTGTCAGTAATGGCAAATGCCGTGGAATGGTCCGACACCATCTCGACGCGGATTCCCGTCAGGTCGAACATCCGGGTGTATTCCATCAGCAAGCCCAGATTGCCCACGGTATGGTCCTCGCGGAGTCCCGTAGCGCCCAGGATATGGATGTCCGTCACGTCCGGATGATGTTCCAGCACATACCGCATCGCCTTCGTCAGGTCATTGTAGTCCTGCTCCTCCACCGGCATGACAATCGGCGCCAGTTTCTCCCGCAGCCGCCTCGGCAGCGAATCCATGTCCCCGATCACCACCTCCGGCATCCTCTTCTCCCCGAACTTCCGCACATACTTCACCGCCGCCCCGTCGCAGCACACCACTGCCTCCGCGCGCTCCAACAGGTACAGCGGATACGCTTTCCGGGGAAACTCCCCATTGCACAGGATAACAACGTTTTTCATGGTACTAGCGTCTTTCTTGTGGCAGGCCCTCTCTTTTCAAACCTATGCCACCCTCGGCATTATAAGAGGGAGGGGCCCATTTATGGGAGGGACCGCGAAGCGGGGGTTTGAAAAGAGAGGGCCTGCCACCTAATCCTCGTCTACAGGTTTTGTCTTCAGGATTTCGGCCTTCGATGTTCCCTTAGACGTCGTGTAGGTTTCCGGCTCGCGGAAGCCCAGGAGGAAGGCCTTGACGTCCATCCGTTTCTTGCCGGCGAGCTGGATGTCGGTGAGGGCGAGCGCGCCGTCCTGCGTAGCGACGGCGAGGTAGGTCTTGCCGTCGGAAAGGACGGTGCCTGGCGCGGCATGGAGGTCGGAGCGCATCTCCCCGAAGAAGACCTTCAGCTGTGTCGCCTGGCCGTCCTTGACCAGTTCGGTGAAGGCGCCCGGGAACGGGGACAGGCCGCGGACCAGGTTGTAGATGTTCCGCGTAGTATCGTCCCAGTCGATGTGCTGGAGCTCGCGGGTGAGCTTCGGGGCCGGTTTCAGGACCTCGGAACCCTGGACGAAACTGCGCTGGACGCGGGTTTCGACATTCTTCTGGATGAGGCCTTCCACCGTCTGGACCACCAGGTCCGCGCCGATGGCCATGAGCTTGTCATGGACATCGCCGGCGGTGTCCATGGGTTCCACCCGGCATTCCTGGCGCAGAAGGATGCCGCCCGTATCGATCTTCTGGTCGATCATGAAGGTGGTGACACCGGTGAGGTTCTCTCCGTTGATGACGGCCCAGTTGATCGGGGCCGCGCCGCGGTACTGCGGCAGAAGGGCGGCGTGGAGGTTGAACGTGCCCATCCTGGGCATCTTCCAGACCATCTCCGGAAGCATCCGGAAGCCGACGACCACGAAGAGGTCCGCTTTCCAGGCCGCAAGGGCTTCGAGGAAGGCCGGATCCTTGAGCTTGTCAGGCTGCAGGACGGGAATCCCGTTTGCGACGGCGTATTTCTTGACGGCGCTCTCGTTGACCTTGAGCCCGCGTCCGCTGGGCTTGTCGGCCACGGTCACGACGCCGACCACCTTGTAGCCGCGCCCCTTGGTGAGGGCGTCGAGCGGGGCCACGGCGAATTCCGGCGTGCCCATGTAGACGATGCGGGTCTTCTTGAACAGGGACATGATCTTGCTGAAGAATTTGCGGCGCCAGGTCTTGAAGGCGTCCAGGTTGATGGACTTCTCCCGGATGGCCATCCAGGTGAGGAACACGCCGATCGGAATCAGGACGAAGGCCGATATGAAATCACCGATGAACGGCGTCGTGGCACCGTCGCGGGCCAGTTTCGTGCCCGAGATGTCCACGACCCAGTACAGGACGAAGAACAGGATGGACACGACGGCCGGCGTGCCCAGTCCGCCCTTGCGGATGAGGGAGCCGATCGGGGCGCCGATGAAGAAAAGGATGAAGCAGGCGAGCGCCTGGGCGTATTTCTTCCAGATTTCCACTTCACTCAGGCGGAGGAGGCGGCTGTACTCATACGCCTCCATCCCCTGGGTCTGGAGGGTGGACTGGACCTGGTGCACGTTCGACAGGGCCGATTCATAGGCCTGCTTGCGGCGCTCCGGATCTTCCCAGCGGGCCGGTTCCTTGCTCAGGTCGAATGGTTTCTTGGCCGGGTCTTTCCAGCCGGAATCCAGCTGCGACTGCCACTGGAGGGCATACGAGGACCGGAGCTCCTGCATGAACTTTTCCGCGCCTTCATCCGATTTCTGGGCCAGGGAATCCCGGCCGTGGCGGAGCTGCTCATTGGACATGGACCGGACCTGTTCGCCGTAACGGGCGGAGTCGGAATGATGGAAGGAGTAGTTCTCCAGCGGGATCACCATCTCCTGGCGGGCGAAATGGATCCGCTGCAGGGCCAGGGTCGTGTCCCGGTACTTGCGGGTGTTGGTCTCCTGGTAGTTGGTTCCGTCGTACAGCTGGAAAGTCAGGTAGTCCTTGGCCTTGGACATCTTCATCAGGCCGCTGTCGGCGACGGTGAGGCGGAGGTTGCCCTTGTCGGTCGTGTGGTCATAGACCATCACCCCGTACATCATCCCGGATTCCTTGTCGCGGTCGTCGATGCGGAGGATGTATCCCTCGATGCCGTCGTAGAAGGTTCCGACGGGGATCTTGATCTCGGACTTGGTGCGTCCGATGTCTTCGCGCATCGTGTAGATGTGGTTGATCGAGTAGGGGACCAGCCGGTCGCCGATGAAGAAGGCGCCGACGGCGATGATGGCGCTGGCGACCGTCGCGGGCAGCAGGATGCGGGCGAGGGAGATGCCGGCGGAGTTCATCGCGGTGAGCTCGTAGTGCTCGCCCATGTCGCCGAAGGTCATCATCGACGCCAGGAGGGTCGCCAGCGGCAGGGCCAGCGGCAGCACCTGGCAGCTTCCCCACATGAGGAATTCCAGGATGACCTTGAGCTCCAGGCCTTTGCCGACCAGTTCATCGATGTACAGCCATAGGAACTGCATCACCAGGATGAAGATGGTGATCGCGAGGATCGCGAAGAACGGTCCTATGAATGACTTCAGTATGAACAGGTCCAGCTTTTTCATGAGATTCCTCGACTACGCTCGGAATGACAGGAGGGTGCTCGAAATGACAGGAGGGCTATGCCGTGGCTAATTCAATCAGTTTCTCGAGGGCGGGCTTGAGGTTCGCGGTGTCGCGGCCGCCGGCCGTGGCGAGGCCGGGCTGTCCGCCGCCGCCGCCCTGGATGAGCTTCGCGGCTTCGCGGATGTCCTTGCCGGCGTTCTTGCCCTTCGCGACGAGGTCGTTGGAATACATGGCGAGGAGGTTGGGCTTTCCGCCGAACTCGTAGGCGCCCACGAGCACGAGGTTCTCGGCCTTCTTCTGCAAAAGGAGCGCCATGTTGCGGGCAAAGCCCGGATCCACGGACATCTCGAAGGCGGCTACGCGGATGCCGTTCACGACCTGGGCGCCGGCGTACAGGCGCTCGGCCAGCTGCGCGGCCTTCTCGGCCGCCGCGGCCTCGAGCTGCTTGCGGGCGTCGGCGTTCTCCTCGACCAGCTTGCGGATGGCGCCGGCGAGGTCGGGGGTGTTGTTGAAGAAGGACTTCGCGCTGCGGAGGGCCTCCTCCATCGCATGGACATAATTCTCGGCCGCCTCGCCCGTCAGGGCCTCGATCCGGCGGACACCGGCGGCGATGGCGCTTTCGGACACGATCTTGAACAGGCCGATGTTGCCGGTCGCGGAGGTGTGCGTGCCGCCGCAGAGTTCCACGGAGTCGCCGAAACGGACCACGCGGACCACGTCCCCGTACTTTTCTCCGAACAGGGCCATCGCGCCCATCGCGCGGGCCTCGTCCATCGTCGCGTCACGCTTCTCCCAGAGGGGATTGTTGGCGCGGATGAGGGCGTTGACCATCTTTTCCACCGCGAGCATTTCTTCGTCCGTCATCTTGGCGAAGTGGGAGAAGTCGAAGCGGAAGTAGTCCGGGCCGACGAAGGAACCTTTCTGTTCCACATGGGTACCCAGGATGGCGCGCAGGGCCTCGTGGAGGAGGTGCGTCGCGGAGTGGTTGGCCTGGATCTTCGCCCGGCGGGCCGCATCGACATGGAGGTCGAAGGATTCGGTGCCGTCGGCGGGAAGACGTTCGGCGAGGTGGATGGTGAGGTTGTTCTCCTTGACGGTGTTCAGGATGGCGATCTTCTCGCCGGAGGCGGAGACGATGCAGCCGGTGTCGCCCACCTGGCCGCCCATCTCGGCGTAAAACGGGGTCTTGTCGAAGACGAGCTGATACAGCTCCTTGTTCTTCTGCTTGACGGTACGCTGCTTCAGGAGCGTCGCGCCTTCATAGTCCAGCAGGTCGTAGCCCAGGAATTCCACCTCGTCGCCGGCGGCGAATTCCACCCAGTCGCCGAACTCGTTGGCGGTGGCGTTGCGGGCGCGCTCCTTCTGCTTGCCAAGCTCCACCTGGAAGCCGTCGAGGTCCACGGTGTAGCCCTTCTCGGTGGCGATGAGTTCGGTCAGGTCGATCGGGAAGCCGTAGGTGTCATAGAGGACGAACGCATCGACCCCGGAGATGACCTTGGTCGCGGCGCTCTTTTCCATCGTGTCCTCCAGGAGGCGGATACCACGGTCCAACGTGCGCAGGAAGGCGTTTTCTTCCTCGCGGATGACGCTCTCGATGAGTTTCTGCTGGGCCTTGAGCTCCGGATAGGCCTCCCCCATGTCCTCGACCAGCTGGGGAACCAGGCGGGTGAGGAACGGTTCGTTGAAGCCCAGGAAGGTATAGCCGTAGCGGACGGCGCGGCGCAGGATTCGGCGGATTACATAGCCGGCCTTCACGTTGGACGGAAGCTGGCCGTCGGCGATGGAGAAGGCGATGGCGCGGATGTGGTCGGCGCAAACGCGCATGGCGACATCCACTTTCCCGTTCTCGTGGTACTTGTGCCCGGAAAGCTCCTCCAGCTTGCCGATGAGGCCGCTGAACACGTCGGTGTCATAATTGGTTTCCTTGCCCTGGAGCACCATGCAAAGGCGCTCGAAGCCCATGCCCGTGTCGATGCTCTTCGCCGGCAGCGGCTCGAGGTGGCCGTCGGCCTTGCGGTTGTACTGCATGAACACGAGGTTCCAGATCTCGATGACCTCGTCATTGTCGGTGTTCACGAGTTCACGGCCGGGAATCTTCGCGATTTCCTCGTCGGAGCGGAGGTCGATGTGGATCTCCGAGCAGGGGCCGCAGGGGCCCGTGTCGCCCATCTCCCAGAAATTGTCGTGCTTGTTGCCCGTGAGGACATGGTCCGCCGGCAGGTGCTTGAGCCAGGCCTTCTGCGCCTCGGTATCCAGTTCGGTGCCCTCCTCGGGACATCCCTCGAAGACCGTCGCGTAGAGCTTGGTCTTGTCGATCTTGTACACCTCGGTGAGGAGTTCCCAGGCCCAGTCGATGGCCTCGACCTTGAAATAGTCGCCGAAGCTCCAGTTGCCCAGCATCTCGAACATGGTGTGGTGGCGGCCGTCATGGCCCACCGCCTCCAGGTCGTTGTGCTTGCCGCTCACGCGGAGGCACTTCTGGCTGTCCGTTGCCCGCGGAAACTTGGGTGCGGTATTGCCCAGGAAAATATCCTTGAACTGGTTCATTCCCGCGTTCGTGAACATCAGGGTGGGGTCGTTCTTGATCACCATGGGGGCGCTCGGAACGATGGTGTGTCCCTTGGAAGCGAAGAATTCCAGGTACTTCTGTCGAATCTCTTTTGCAGTCATCATAAGATCAATCTATAATAGCCTGCAAATATACGGCTTTTTACGCGGATTTTCAAGCGTAGGGGATGGCCTTCCGCCAGCGGAGGGAGAGATAGGCGGCGCGGACGAGCAGATGGGTGAAATAGGCGGCCATCAGGAGGTGGATGGCGAAGGTTTCCGGAACGGTTTCATGGACGGCCTGGAGGAGGCCGATGCCGGCGAACCACACGCCGAAAAAGCCCACGACACACCAGACGGTGGAGTTCCGGAGGTCCTTCGAGGCCGTCGCGCCCGTGAAGATGCCGTCCCAGGTGAAAGCCGGGCAGCCGATAACGGGCATCAGGAGCAGCCAGGGGATGAATTCCCGTCCCGCTTCCACGACGCTCGGATCGGATGTCATCAGGCGCAGCAGCGGGACGCCGCCCACCCCGTACACGAGGAAAAACAGGACCGTAACGCCCAGGCTCCAGACAAAGGTCTGGCGGATGGTGGACCGGACACCGTCCGGGGATCCTTCCCCGATGAACCGTCCTGTGAGCGCTTCACCGGCATAGGCGAACCCGTCGGTGAAATAGCTGAAAATCATCAGCAGTTTCATCAGGATGGCCCCGACGGCGAGCATCATGTCCCCGTACCGGGCGGAAATCATCGTGAACCCGATATACACCGCAATCATGCACACGGACCGGAGGAACAGGTCGCGGTTGAGGACGAAGAACTTCCGGAAACCCGACGCGTGACCACCTTGTTTCGCGTGCTTCAAGACCCATCCATACCGGCGCAAAACGGCGATGGAGGCATAGGTGAAGCCGGTCCATTGGGCGATGAGGGTGCCCCAGGCGACGCCCGCGAAACCGAGTTCCGGGAGGCCGGCGTAACCGAAGGCGAGGCCGATGGACAGGAGGATGTTCGTGGCATTGACCAGCAGGTCGCAGGTCATCGGCCGGACGGTGTCCTGCATGCCGATGAACCAGCCCTTGAAGGCGAACAGCGAGAGGGTAGCCGGGGCCGCCCAGATGCGGATGTAAAAGTATTGGGTGGCAAGTGTTTGCACTTCGGGCGTGCACTTCACCAGCAAGAAAGCCACCTGGACGACCACCCATTGCAAGGCGACCATCACAAGGCCGGAGCCCAGCGCGATGGAAAGCGCCCGTTTCAGGGTGACCGCGATGTCTCCCGCGGCTTCCTCGACGCCCGCCCGATGCCTTCCGTAAGCCTGCGCCGTCAAGCCGCCCGTACCTCCCCGCAAGAACCCGAAATTCCAGTACAGCATGTCGAAGAGCATCGTGCCGATGGAGATTCCGCCGATCAGGGCAGCGGCGCCGAGGCTGCCCGAGGCGCCCAGGTGTCCGGCCACGGCGATGTCCACCATGCCCACCAGGGGCACGGTGATGTTCGCGAGGATGCTCGGAACGGCGAGGCGGAGGATGTCCCGGTGGAGATTCATCGGAACTTCTTGTCTTCCTCCAGCATGCCCAGATAGGAGGCGTACCGTTCAGGGGAGATGGTACCCGCGTCCACGGCCGCCTTCACGGCGCAGCCGGGTTCGTGGGTATGCGTGCAGGGGGTGAACCGGCACCCCTCGGAGGCGCGGAGCATTTCGGGGAAGTACTTGCCGATCTCCTCCTTCTCGAGGTCCACCAGGCCGAAGCCGCGAAGCCCCGGAGAATCAATGACATAGCCACCCGTCGCGAGGGGGTACATCTCGTACAGGGACGTCGTGTGCTTCCCCTGCAGGTGGGCCGTGGAAATCTGCCCGATCTTGGGATCCAGGGCCGGGTCCAGCGCCTTGATGAGGGAGGACTTTCCGACGCCCGATTCCCCGGAGAACAGGTTGATCTTCCCCCGGCAGGAATCCCGGAGTTCTTCGATGCCTTCGCCGGTCAGGACGGACGTGTCGATGACGCGGTAGCCCGCCCCTTCGTAGATGGCGTGGAACGCCTCGATCTGCTCCGGCGCAAGTTCCCGGTACAGGTCCACCTTCGAGAGGACGACGGTGGCCGGAATGCCGTACACGCCGCAGGTCACGAGGATACGGTCCAGGAAGGGGAGTTTGACCTCGGGAAAGAACAGGGAGACGACGAGATAGGCCATGTCCACGTTGGCGGCGATGATGTGCGCCTGGCGGGACAGGTTCGTGGACCGCCGGATCACGTAGTTCTCCCGCGGAAGCACTTCCGTGATGACGGCCGTCACCTCGCCGTCGGCCCATTCATACCGGACCCGGTCGCCGACGGCCACCGGATTGGTAATCTGGCTGGCTTTCAGCCGGATGCGTCCGCGGAGCACGGCGGGGAACAACCGCCACTCCGGAAGGAGGGCGAGCTCGTAGTGGCTGCCGGCATTTTTGACGACGGTCGCTTCCCCTTGTGTCATTCGTCGCTCTTTTTGAACAGTTCGTACCGCAAAGATAAGGGTTTGTTTTGGAAATCCGTCCCCATTCCCTATTTTTGCTTCTAGGTCCGGACCTTTAGTCCGGTGGTTGTTTTTTGAAAACCGTCGTCTCTGACGACCCCTCCCACCGCAAGCGGCGGGCCCCTCGAAGGGTTGGATTACGGGGCCCCCGAAAATCTGTTGATTTTTGGGGTGTTTCGGCCGAGGGTGGCCATAGGTTTTCAAAAAACAACCACCTCCCGTAAGGTCCGTCCCCAAGCATTAAAACTAGTAAACCATTATGAATATTCGAATTACTATCCAGTATCATACCCAATGGGGTGAGAGTCTCGTGCTCCGCATCGGGAAGAAGCGGTATCCGATGGATCCGGCGTATGCCAACATCTGGCAGAAGGAACTCACGGGGCGTAACCTGCGCGACGGGGACGCCTATAACTTCGAGGTGGAGCGTGGCGGAAAGATTGTCCGTCGGGAGTGGCGGGCGCACCGGTATGAAGCGCCTGCCGGCGGTACGTCCCTGGTAATCCGCGACCGCTGGAACGACCGTCCTGCGAACTCCACGTTCTACGCCGCCGCCTTCAGCGACGTCATCTTCCGCCGCCCGGACGGGGTTTCCTTCCGGAACCCGCGTCCCACGGCCGCGTGGAAGGGAAATGTCGCCTTCCGCGTCGCGGCCCCCGAGGTCCGCACGGGCGAGTCCGTCGCCCTCGCGGGCAGCGGCCCGCTCGGCGACTGGAAGGAATTCCACCTGCTGGACGACGGCGCCTTCCCGTACTGGCGTATCGCCCTGGACGTGAAGGAGCCCTTCGAATACAAGTTCGTCATCGTGGACACGGCCACCAAGGAACCGGTCCTGTGGGAAGAGGGGCCGAACCATTTCTTCGCGGAACTCCCCGCCGCCGGCTGCCGCCTGGAAGTCGCCGACGCGGTTCCCGTGTTCCGGACCCGCCCGTGGCGCGGCGCCGGTGTCGCCGTTCCCGTCTTCTCCCTCCGCACGGAGGACAGCTTTGGTGTGGGTGAATTCAACGACATCAAGAAACTGGTGGACTGGGCCGTGGAGGCCGGTCAGAGCGTGATCCAGCTCCTGCCCATCAACGATACCACGATGACCCACACCTGGCAGGACTCTTATCCGTATAACGCCGTCAGTTCCTTCGCCCTGCATCCGCAGTTCCTGCACCTGCCCGCGGCCGGTGTCCGGAAGGATGCGAAGTACAAGGCCCTAAAAGCGGAGTTGGAAGCCCTCCCGCAGGTGGATTACGAGAAAGTGAACGAGGCCAAGACCGCCCTCTTGCGGAAAGTCTATGCCAACAAGGGCCAGGAGACGATGCAGTCCCAGGCCTATCACGATTTTGTCGCCGCCAACGCCGAATGGCTGATGCCATACGCCGCTTTCTCCGTCCTGCGTGACCTGAACGGCACCTGCGACTTCTCCCAGTGGGGCGAGTTCGCGGAGTATCGGGTCCGCAAGGTGGACGCTTTCGCGGCGGCCCATGTGGATGAGGTGAATTTCTACTGCTGGGAGCAGTTCCTGCTGGACGCCCAGCTCCACGAGGCCGTGGCTTATGCGCACAAGCGCGGCGTCGCCCTGAAGGGAGACCTCCCGATCGGCGTAAGCCGCCAGAGCGTGGATGCCTGGCAGCATCCCGACCTGTTCCACCTGGACAGCCAGGCCGGCGCCCCGCCGGATGCTTTCGCGGTGGACGGTCAGAACTGGGGCTTCCCGACCTATAACTGGGAAAAGATGGCGGAGGACGGCTTCGGCTGGTGGAAGGCGCGCATGCGCAAGATGGCGGAATACTTCGATGCCTTCCGCATCGACCATATCCTCGGCTTCTTCCGCATCTGGGAGATCCCGGTTCAGTTCAAGAGCGGCCTGATGGGCCATTTCAATCCGGCCCTTCCGTACAGCGGCGAGGAGCTGCGGAACAAGGGTTTCAACCCCGAGAACACGGGCGACACCGACGTCCTGTTCGTCGAGGACCCGCGTCGCAAGGATTGGTGGCACCCGCGTATCTCTTCGCAGAACACCAGCGCCTATGCGAAGCTGCCCGACTGGCTCAAGGACCAGTACAACAAGCTGTACAACGATTTCTTCTACCATCGGCACAACCAGTTCTGGAAGGAGTCGGCCTACCGGAAGCTTCCGGCCCTGCTCCGCACCACGGGCATGCTGTGCTGCGGCGAGGACCTGGGCATGATCCCGGCCAGCGTCCCCGAGACCATGGCGGACCTGGACATCCTCAGCCTCGAGATCCAGCGGATGCCGAAGGACCCGAAGGACACCTTCGCGGATCCCGCCCGCTATCCGTATTCCTGCGTATGTGCGACCGGTACCCACGATACCAGCCCGCTCCGGGCCTGGTGGGAAGAGGACCGCGCCCTCACGCAGAAGTACTTCAATGAGGTGCTCCACTGCGGCGGCGAGGCGCCGGCCTACTGCGAGCCGTGGGTCGCGGACCTTATCATCGGTGCCCACCTCAAGTCCCCGGCCATGCTCGCCATCCTGCCCCTGCAGGACTGGATGGCCACCGACGGGGCGGTCCGTTACGGTGGAAACCCCGCCGACGAGCGGATCAACGTCCCGGCCATTCCGCGCTATTACTGGCGCTACCGGATGCATTGCACCCTCGAATCCCTCATCGGCGCCACCGCCTTCAACCAGCATGTGAAGGGGATGGTCGATATGGCCGGAAGGAATGACTGATTAGGTCTTTTATGAAGGAGAACGACTGGAAATCGCGCCTGGGTGTGGTCTATTCCACAAATCCGGACTTTCAGTACGAGACGGCCGCGGAGGCGGAAGCGGAGACGCTCCCGCCTGCGAAGCAGCGGCTCATCGTCGGGATCGACCGGCGCAACCGGGGCGGCAAGCAGGTGACGCTCGTCACCGGTTTCGTGGGCAAGGCCGACGACCTGAAGGAGCTCGGCAAGACCCTGAAGACCCGGTGCGGGGTGGGCGGCACGGCCAAGGACGGCGAAATCACCATCCAGGGCGACCTCCGCGACAAGGTCGTCGCCTTGCTGAAGGAAATGGGCTACAATGCCAAACGAGGTAACTGATGCTGGACGATCCATTCAAATCGGGGCAGCTTCTGCTGCCGGACACCCCGCCCGAGGCCGTGGCTGCCGCGGGTGAGGGACTTTCCCTGGCCGCCTCCCTGCTCGTGGCGGTCTCCGTGCTGTTGTTCCTGCTGGCGCTCCGCAGCTTCCTCAACATGCTGCCGTACCTGTCAGACAGCATCCTCCGGGCCCGCGGCAGCGCCGCGCTGGAGAACAGCGTCCGGGTGAGCCGCGACCGCAACCTGGTAGCCGCCGTCTTCCTCATCCCCGCCATCCTGCTCATCTATCGGTACCGGCTCTTCGACATCGCCTGGTTCGACACGCTGTCGCCGGACATGCGGCTCGCCGCCGTGGCCGGAGTCTTCGTCGTGTATCTGTTCATCCGGTTCCTGCTGTACCGGTGGTTCCGTCCCCGTCGCCGCTATGATGATTACCAGATGGCCTACCGGGCGGGCTACACCTTCTTCATCCTGCTGATGATGCTGGCCCTCCTGACCGTGGGCATCTGCTATGTCCTGCACCTTTCCGACCTGACCATCAAGACCTTGCTGCTGGCGGAGGCGGGCGTGATGTATCTCCTCTATCTGTTCCGCCGGGGACAAATTTTGTCCATGTCTTGCAATTCATTGACAACTTTTTTGTACCTTTGCGGCCTCGAATTGCTGCCGACCGCCCTGCTGGTCGTGCCGGCCGTGATTCTTTAAGGTTAGTGCAGAATAGTAGTATGACAGTCAAGAGCATCCTGATTTCGCAGAACACGCCGCGTGTTCTTACGCCTTACCAGGCCGTTACGGAAAAGTACGGGGTGGAATTCGAATTCCGTCCGTTCTTCCTGATCGAGCCGCTCACGTCCCGGGAATTCCGGGCGCAGCGGATCAACATCCTCGATTACACCGCCATCGTCTTCTCCTCCCGCCATGCCATCGATGCCTTCTTCACCCTGGCGGAGGAACTCCGGTGCAAGATCCCCGAGACGATGAAGTATTTCTGCACGACCGAGGTCGTCGCGATGTACCTCCAGAAGCACATCGTCTACCGCAAGCGCAAGATCTTCTACGGTACCGGCACGCCGGATAGCGTGGTTGCGCTCATCGGCCCCAAGCACAAGGGGGAGAGATTCCTGATCGCCACGTCGGACAATTCCAACAACGATACCCTTTACCGTCTGTTCGAGGCGGCGAAGCTGGACTACACGCCCGCCGTCTTCGTCAAGTCCGTTTCCCAGGACCTCAAGGATGTGGACCTGCACGCCTACGACATGATCGTCCTGTACAACCCGGCCGACGTCAAATCCCTGTACGAGAATTTCCCCGCCTTCGAGCAGGGGGATATCAAGTTCGTCTCCTACGGCCGTTCCATCGTGAAGGCGATGGAGGAAGCCGGTCTTTCCATCGAAGTGAAGGCCCCCTCTCCCGAGGTTCCGTCCGTGGCCCGCGCCATCGAACGCTATCTCGAGCAGCAGCAGTAGCCGCGCCCATGGCGGCCACCCTCTCCAAGTCCGAGCGGCTCTGCGGCAAGAAAGCCATCGCAGGGCTCATGGAACATGGGAAGGGCGGCGTCGTCGGATGCCTGCGCTACAAGTTTCTCCGGGCCGGGGAGGCCGATGTCTCCCGCATCCTGGTCTCCGTACCCAAGCGCCATTTCAAGCGCGCCGTCAAGCGCAATCTCCTGAAGCGCCGCATCCGCGAGTCCTACCGGCTCCAGAAGGAAATCCTTCCGGTTCCCGTGGACATCGCTTTCCTGTACCAGGACCGTGCGGTCCTTCCTTTTTCCGACATCTATACTGCGATGACCGCTGTCCTGTTGGCCGTCGCCGCCAAAACCGAATAGGTATGCCCGGCTGGCTCAAGAACGTGCTCATCTTCCCGTTCGTGTTCCTGATCAAGTTCTATCAGGTATGCGTGAGCCCGTTCACCCCGCCGGCCTGCCGGTTCACCCCGACCTGCTCCCAGTACGCCCTGGAGGCGTTCCGCAAGTACGGCCCCTTCAAGGGCCTTTACCTTTCCGTCCGCCGGATCCTCCGCTGCCACCCCTGGGGCGGTTCCGGCTATGATCCCGTTCCGTAATGCCCAGGAAGGAGAAAGTGCGCGAGATGTTCGACAACATCGCGCCTACCTACGACAAGCTTAACCACGTCCTGTCGCTGAATGTCGACAAGTTGTGGCGCCGCCATGCCTTGCGGGAGATCGTGGACGGGACCCCGCAGCGGATCCTGGATGTCGCGTGCGGGACGGGGGATTCCACCATTTCCATCGCTAAAGCCGCTGCCGCAGGAACGGAAATCATTGGTGCCGATATTTCCGAGGGAATGATGGCGCTGGTGAAAGGCAAGGCGGAGAAAGCCGGCGTAGGGGAGCGCATCACCCTGCAGGTTGCCGATGGTGAGGACCTTCCCTATGGGGAGGAGACGTTCGACCGCGTCACGTGTGCTTTCGGCATCCGGAATTTCGAGCACAAGGAGCGCGGGCTTTCCGAGTTTCTCCGGGTGCTGAAGTCCGGTGGGAAGGCCGTCATCCTGGAGTTGTCCGTGCCGCAGAACCGGCTGGTGCGGTGGGCGTACGACCTGTATTTCCTGCATATCCTTCCTGGCATCGGCGGCGCCGTTTCCGGCGACAGGGCCGCCTACAAGTATCTTCCGGCCTCGGTCCATAACTTTCCTTCACCCAGCGATTTCTGCCGGATGATGGAGGCGGCGGGCTTCCGGAACGTCCACTGCCGGACCTTCTCTTTCGGCCTGTGCCGGATGTTCGTCGGGGAGCGGTAGTTTGCCCGTCCGGGTTTTTATTGCTACCTTTGCGGTCCGGAAACTTAAACCTGACTCATATAATGTCCAATTATTTCTTTGACATGGTCCCCCGCGAGGAACTGGAGCGCATGCCCTACCTTCCTACCATGGGGGAATTCGTTCCGTGGATGGAGAAAACCTATGCCGACCTGCCGGCACTCTCCGATCTCGCGCACACGATTACTTACAAGGAATTCGGCGAGCGCATCGCCCGCCGCCGCGCCTTCATCGAGGGCCTCGGCCTGCCGAAAGGCGCGCATATCGCCATCTTCGACCGCAACAGCCAGGACGCCATCGAGCTGTTCCTCGCGGTGACCAGCGCCGGTTACGTGGCGATGAACCTGCCGGCCTCCCTGCCGGAAATGGCCCTCATCGGCTCCTGCATGAAATTCGACATCGCGGCCCTCTTCGTCCGGGATGAGTTCCAGCCCCTTACGGCGAAACTCCAGGGCGTGAAGGTCCTCCCGGCCTCCTCCATCGCCGAGACCGGCGTCCCCGCCACCGTCGTGGACCCGGACCAGCCTGCCGCCATCTTCTTCACGGGCGGAACGACCGGTACGCCGAAAGGCGCCGTCCTGAGCCACCGCGCCTTCATGCGCGGTTCTTACAACGCCATCTTCAAGCCGGGCAAGGTGATCGGCGTGCACCGCTACCTCGCCCTCCTGCCCCTGAGCCACGTGTTCGGCGCCATCGCCGGCCTCATGGGCTGCTTCTATACGGGCGGTCTCATGCATACTTGTGAGGACATGAAGGCTTCCATCGGCAAGCTCCCGGTGATCAAGCCCACCCTCCTCGTGATCGTCCCGGGCATCTGCGACATCCTCGCCGGCCTCTGCAAGATGTACGGCCCGCAGTTCCTCGGCGGCAACCTCCGCATGATCATCTCCGGCGCCGCGAACGTGCCCCCGCGCCTGGTGGACATCTTCACCAAGTTGGGTGTCGAATTCTGCTTCGGCTACGGCCTGACCGAGACGGCGAACCTCACGTCGGCCAATGCCGACGCCATCACCCATCCCACTTCCATCGGCAAGGTCTATCCCGGCCAGGAAATCCGGATCGTGGACGGTGAGCTTCAGGTGAAGGGCGACAACGTATTTTCCGGCTACTACAAGGATCCGGAGAAGACGGCCGAAGCCTTCACGGAGGACGGCTGGTTCCGTACCGGCGACCTCATGCGCATCGACGAGGACGGTTTCCTCTATATCACCGGCCGCATCAAGAACCTCATTATCCTGGCCAACGGCGAGAACGTGAGCCCGGAGAGCCTTGAAGAGCCCTTCTATGCCGATCCGTGCGTCCGCGACGCCATGGTGAAGGAGGACGAGCTGAACGGTGCCCAGGTCATCGCCGTGGAGATCCTGCCGTTCATGCCGGCCTTCGAGGGTAAGCCTTGGGAAGAGGTCACCGCGTATATGGACGCGCTCGTCAAGAAGATCAATGACACGCTGCCTTCCACCCACCGGATCATGAAGGTGACCGTGCGCACGGAAGATTTCAAGCGCACCGGCAGCATGAAAGTCGCCCGCGTATGACCAAGCAGGAAGTTTTCGACGGCCTGAAGGAAGTCCTTGCCGTCCTGCGTCCGCACACGGACCTGGCGGATGTCGATTTCAATACCGAGCTCGTCAGCGGGCTCGGCATCGACTCCCTCACGATGATGCTCCTCTCCCTCGCGGTGGAGGAGAAGTTCAAGATGCGCTTCCCCGATGGCGAGCCGATGCCCGTCACGGTCGGGGACGTGTGTGAGAATGTGCTGAAAGCGCTCGCTTAAGCCTCCAACTCCATCACATAACTGCGGCGCCGCTGGAACGGCTTCGGGTCGTACTCCCCGAACAGGGACTGGACCTTGTAGTTTTCCTCGAGCTGCGGATTCAGCAGCATCCGTTTGATTCCCAAACGGATGCAATTTTCATGGATGTACTTGAACATGAGGACGTTCGCCCCCTTGCCCTGGTACTCGGGAAGGACGCCGATGAGGAGCGCCTCGATGGTGTCGTTGTGACGGAGGGAATGCAGGATGGGGATGAAACCGAAGGGGAAGAGACGGCCTTTCGCTTTCCGGACGGCCCGGGAGATGGACGGCATCGTGACGGCGAAGCCGACGAGCTTGTCCTCCTCGTTCACGACGAAGGCGACGAGGTCCTTGTTCATGATGGGGACGTACTGTTTCACGTAGCCGTCGATCTGCTCTTCCGTGAGTTTGGAGTATTCGTACAGCGGGGCGAAGGCGTCGTTCAGGACATGGAACATCTCGCGGCCGCGCTTGGCCATTTCCCGGATGTTCTTCCCGCGCCAGATGTGCAGGCCGTAGCGTTTCTCCACGAGGTCCGCGTACTGGAACATCGGGGGAAGGGTGTCAGGCAGGTCGATGTACCGCTGGGTCCAGTCCACGTCCTTCCGGAAGCCCATCCGCTCCAGGTACTCGCCGTAGTAGGGGAAGTTGTAGATGACCGTGAAAGGGGAGTCGTGCTCGAACCCTTCCACCAGGAGACCTTCCCGGTCCATGTCGGTGAAGCCGAGGGGGCCCTTGACCTTCGTCGCGCCCCGTTCGCGGCCCCAGGCGATGACCGCGTTCACCAGCGCCTTCGCCACGTCGAAATCCTCGATGAAGTCGATCCAGCCGAAGCGGACGGTGTTCTCCTTCCATTTCTCGTTCGCCTTGCGGTTGAGGATGGCGGCCACGCGGCCGACGGTCTTCCCGCCGCGCCGGGCGAGGTATAACTCCCGTTCACAGAAGGACAGGGAGGGGTTTTCATCGCCGAGGGATTTCAGCTCGTCGTCCTCGAAGGCGGGCACCCACTGGGGGCAGTTTCTGAACAGGTCGAAGGGAAAACGGATGAATTGTTTCAGCATGCGACGCCCCCGGACAGGGACGATTTCGAGAGGTTCCATAGGTTCGTACACGTTGGTTTGGCTATACAAATATAACGAGAATTATTCGTATCTTTGCAAAATATAGCGAAAGAACTACATGGACAAGAAGACATTCAACCTGTGGAACCGGATCGTCGCCCTGGCGGTATTCGTCATCGCCTGCGTGACCTACCTGTCCACGATAGAGCCGACCGCCTCCTTCTGGGACTGCGGAGAATTCATCGCCTCATCCTACAAGCTGGAGGTGGGCCACCCGCCGGGAAACCCGGTGTTCCAGCTGTTTGCGCGCATCTTCACCCTTCCGTTCCCGCCGGAGAAGGCGGCCGTGGCGGTGAATGCGATGAACGGCATCCTGTCGGCCCTCACGATCTTCTTCCTGTACCTGACCACGGTGTTCTTCGCGAAACGGCTTGTGAAGCCGGGGAAGGACGGTTACACGACCGCCCAGGCCATTGCGATCTTCGGCGCCGGCGCCGTGGGCGCCCTGGCCTACACGTTCTCCGACACGTTCTGGTTCTCCGCCGTGGAGGGCGAGGTCTATGCGATGTCTTCCCTGGTGACGGCCCTCGTCTTCTGGGCCATGTGCAAGTGGTATGAAGGGGCCGACGAGCCCCATGCGAACCGCTGGATCGTGCTCATCGCCTTCCTGATGGGCCTCAGTATCGGCATCCACCTGCTGAACCTCCTCACCATACCGGCCTTCGTGTTCATGTACTACTACCGGAAGAACGAGGACAAGCAGCTGCCTTTCAAGAAACTCCTGGGCATTTTCCTGATCGGCGTGGTGATCGAGGCCCTGCTGGTGTTCCTGTTCATCCCGTACCTGCCGAAGCTGGCGGCCTTCTTCGACCGCATCTTCGTGAACGGTTTCGGCCTGCCGTACAACAGCGGCGCCCTGTTCTTCATGGTGGCACTGCTGGCCCTGTGCTTCTGGTCGCTCTTCGCAACCCTGAAGAAAGGGAAGGTGTTCTGGAACACGGTGATGCTGTGCGTCACGACCCTGGTGATCGGTTTCTCGCTGTTCTCCATCGTCATCATCCGTTCCTCCGTGAAGACCCCGACGAACGAGTACCAGCCGGACAACGCCTATACCCTGGTGCGTTATCTCTCCCGTGAGCAGTACGGCTCCACGCCGCTGCTGTACGGCCAGTACTTCGATGCGCCGTACGACCTCAAGACCGAAAAATACTGGGCACCGCTGAACGGGAAATACATCCATGCGGACGGCCCCGCCGACGCGGACTACCTCCCGGAAGGCAAGATGCTGTTCCCGCGCATGTGGTCGAACGGCAGCCCCACCCACGTGGACTTCTACGAGTCCTACATGGATGGCAAAGGCATCCGCGTGAAGGGCGCGACCCACAAGAAACCCACGTTCGGGGCGAACCTCCGCTTCTTCTTCGACTACCAGCTGAACTGGATGTACTGGCGGTACTTCATGTGGAACTTCGTCGGCCGCCAGAACGAGATCCACAGCCCGACCCCGGGCGAACTGTTCTACGGCAACTGGGAAAGCGGCATCGGCCCCATCGACCGGTTCCGCCTCGGCGACCAGCGCGACGCGCCGGCCCCCCTCGCGGAGAACAAGGGCAAGAACCATTACTTCTTCCTGCCGCTCCTGCTGGGCCTGCTGGGCCTGGTGTTCCAGTTCGACCGCGACAAGCGCGGTTCCTGGATCGTGTTCCTGATGTTCTTCATGACGGGCATCGCCATCGTGCTGTACCTCAACCAGCCGCCTTACCAGGTGCGTGAACGGGACTATGCTTACGCGGGATCCTTCTACATGTTCGCCATCTGGATCGGCCTCGGCGTCGCGGCCCTGTACGAGTGGATCAACGACGCTTCCAAGGGCAAGGCCTCCAAGGCCGTGGCCGTCGGCGTGTCCGTCCTCTGCCTCGGCGTTCCCGCCCTGATGGCGGAGGAGAACTGGGACGACCACGACCGCTCCCATCGCTACACCTCTACGGAAATGGCGGCGAACTACCTCAATTCCGTGGGCCCGAACGGCATGCTGGTCACGCATGGCGACAATGATACTTTCCCGCTCTGGTACGCGCAGGAAATCGAGGGCGTCCGTACGGACGTCCGCGTGGTGAACACCTCGCTGCTGGGCACCGACTGGTATATCGACCAGATGAAATGGGCCTGCAACGAGTCCAAGCCGCTGCCGCTCACCGTCCCGCAGTCGCAGTACCTGTACGGTACCAACGAATATGTGTTCATCACCTACGATGACGGCTCGCCGATGATGATCAAGGATGTGATGGACGTGTTCAAGGATCCGAAGATGAAGGCGGAACTGACTTCCCGCCGGAAGGTGGACTTCATCTGCGCCCGGAAGATCGTCATTCCGGTGAACAAGGAGAACTGCCTGAAATACGGCATCGTCCCCGCGTCCCTGGCCGACCAGATCCCCGAGACGATCACCCTCACCATGTCCGAGGACAAGAACTACATTACCAAGCCGGAGCTCTTCATGCTCGACCTGCTGTCTAACTACCAGTGGGACCGTCCGCTGAACCTGCTGAACATGGGCGGAGACCTCAACATCGGCATCAAGGACTACCTGATGTACGACGGCTTCTCCTACCGGTTCGTCCCGTTCAAGAACAAGATCACCTCGACCGATCCCGGCCTCGTCGATGCCCTGGACCTGTACCGCAAGATGACGGACGGCACCTTCAAGTGGGATGCCCTCGGCCGGAAGGACTGGTTCGTGGATTACCAGAACATGTACACCTTCCTGGGCGTGCTGTCCCAGCGCCAGCTGTTCGTGAACGTCGCGAACTGTCTCATCGATGCTGGCGAGCGCGGGAAGGCCCTGGATATCCTGGACCTGTGCCAGAAGAACTTTCCGAAGGAGAACTTCCCCCTGGAGACCATCCCGCTGGGCTTTACCAGCAACGACTACATGGTTGTCCAGATGGTGGAGAACTACTATTTCCTGGGCATGCGGGACAAGGCCCGCGAACTGGGCCAGGAACTGGCCGAGGGCCTGCTGGACACCTCCCGTTTCTACCTGGAGTTCATCGACTACGCGTCCTCCGACTTCGAGAGCTGCCACCGTTGCATCCTCTACCTCGCCGAAGTCTTCAAGAAGTACGGCGACAAGAAACTCTCGGAGAGCCTGCTCGATTCCCTTGAGATGCTTGTCCGGGCCGCCACCGGCGATCTGGAATACGAAGAGGACAGGCCCGCTGCGACGGATACGGCCGCTGTCGCGGAATAGCGGGTTATCGCTTCAACCGGACGAAGATACTCAGCGGCAGGACTTTGCCGAATGAGTCGCGGAGCGCAAGCTCGCCGCTTTCAAGGGCGAGGAAGGCGCCGTCGTGGCCGGGGACGGCCGTGAAGCCGGCTTCGGGCCGGAGGCCGAAGGCTTCGCGGACGGCCGTTTCGCCCAGCATGGCGGAATAGCCGTTCGAGTAGAGGTTCAGGACCAGGAAGGAATCGCGCGGGGAAAGGATCTGCGCGACGTTCTTGAGCAGGTCGAACAGGAGTTCGTCCAGTTTCCATTTTTCACCGTCGGGACCGTGCCCATAAGCGGGCGGATCCAGGATGATGCCCTGGTAACGGTTGCCCCGCTTGGCTTCACGCCGAGCGAATTTCAAGGCGTCTTCCACCACCCAGCGCACGCCGTCCAGGCCGCTGCGCTCCATGTTTTCGCGCGCCCAGGTGACGACCTGGCGCACGGAGTCGAGGTGTGTGACGTCGGCGCCCGCGGCCTTCGCGGCCAGCGAGGCGGCGCCCGTGTAGGCGAACAGGTTCAGCACCTTGGGGGCGCCCATCCCGTTTGCCTTGCAGATACGGCCCAGTCGCAGCGTCTCCTGGTAGATGAACTCCCAGTTGGGTGCCTGTTCGGGGAACACGCCCACGTGCTTGAAGGAAGTGAGGCCGAGGCGCAGGGCGATGTGCAGGTCCGAGGCTGCGTGTGTCTCCGGGTCCTGCTCTCCGTTGTAGGCAATGCCCCACTGGTCATCCATCTTACGGACTTTCTCCCAGGTGCCGCTGTCTTCCTTGCCGGCCTTGCCGAAGCCGGCGCCGGGACGGAACACCACGTGGCTCTGTCGCTTCCATTCGCTCTCCGGGAGCGAAGGCGCCCACAGGGCCTTCGGCTCCGGACGCCGGAGCACGTACTTGCCGAAGCGCTCCAGTTTCTCGCCGCGTCCCGAGTCGATCAGCTGATAGTCTTTCCAGTATTCCGCAGGGTATTCGATGGTCATGGCTTTTGTCATTTCGAGCTTGCCGAGAAATCTCTTCCGCTCCTTTTGTGCAAAGATACGGAAATAATTGTTAAATTTGTGGACTGGAAAATTCTTAACTCTTATATCTGATATGCAACAGTTCATCGACAGTTATGACTTCACCGGCAAGAAGGCCATCGTGAGAGTCGACTTCAACGTTCCCCTCGACGAGAACTTCAACATCACCGACGACACCCGCATCCGCCGGG
>JAEEGK010009267.1_pt1 | contig 23027 bp, 14 predicted proteins | sample 8958771 | NCBI WGS metagenome assembly JAEEGK01 (sample SAMN16246547, study PRJNA631951) | gut metagenome | biome: gut microbiome; feature: rumen; material: SC-attached | host: Bos | place: Iran: Karaj | collected 2018-10 | reverse complement strand
CACACTCAATCCTAAACGTATTCTCTTCCGATCTCATAATAAATTTATAAATTAATTATAAAATAGGTGATTGCAATATGGACATTTGCAAACATTATTATTTATACTATTATTAATATTTATTTTTTTTTCAACACTATTAATGACATGTTTGCAATTATCAATAGTAAAATCATTTTCAGAAATATTAAATTGTTTTACAGTAATAGTATTTGAATTATTATCATTTCCATTTCCATTCATAAATTTAAAAAATCTAAATTTTTTTCCACTTTTATTCATATCTTCAGTTTTTATTCTTTTATGAAATACTTTTTGTGAATTTATTTTAGGCTTCAAATAATATTTAAAACTGTTAAATTTTTTAATATTTGCCTCATTTTTTCCAAATGGAAAATTTTTACATTTTTCCATTTCCCTATGAAGATTTTGAATTGTGGTATATGTCGTTGTCTCGAACTTAGGTGATATAAATGAATGATTAAATGTGCTTAAAGCTGATATTCTATTATGGGGTGTAGCATAATTTGATTTATTCATATTATTATACATAAATTGATTTAATGAATGTGAAACTCTTTTCTTTTTATATTTTTTTAAATCTAAATTATTTAATTTATCTATAATAAATTTATTTTTAAAAGCAGATTTTAATTCATTATCATTAATATCAAAATTATTTTTAAGATTACTTTTTTCCGATATTATTGTCATATTTTGTTTATAAAATTTATTTTCTTTTGGAGTTTGTTCAATTTTATTAAATTTCCAATCAGTAAAAAAGGAAGGTTGATTTGTATTATAATTTTTATATTTTCTTTCAAATTTAAATTCTAAATTTTTTATTTCCTTATGAGTAAAACATTTTATATCTTTTAATTTATTAGTTTTATTTTTAAATTTATTTAAATTATTAATGAAAGATTTAAAATTGCATTTTTTCTTTTCTACAGCATTTAATTTGTCATTTTTATTATTATCATCATTATTATATTCAAAGTTATTATCTATTATAGTTTTATTTTTACATGTATTATTTGATTTAAGATATTGTTTAATAGGACTAAAACTGGTATCAGTATTTATATTTAATTGAATACTTTTTCTGGTATCACTCAATTTATTTACAAAAATATATTTCCTTTTTTTATCTCTTAAACTATCTTTATATTGCTTATATGAATTTATTTTTATAGGAATACTTTTATTTAAACCATTAATTTTATTTTGTAAAATTTTTTTATCTATTTTTTTATAAAATTTATTAGCTTCTTCCCCATTAAGAAAATTATATAAATTACAACTTTTATTAAATTTTTTTTTAGAATCATTATCTTTATCTCTATTATTTAATGCATTTTTATACATATTTTCATTAGAATCATTTACATCAATACTTATATAATTATTATTATTTGTATTATTAATTCTTAATTCAGGATATTGTACATCATATTTCTTAATTATAAAATAAGGTCTTTGTGGTAAAATATAATCTCCATTATAATTAGGATTTATTGTTTTATTTTCTAAATCTACTAAAATATTTTTTTTTTGTTTTTGTATTATAAAAGCTATAGGATTTTTATTTTTTAATTTAATATCTATTATATTCATAGGATTACCATCCATATCTATACAATATTTTATACCATTTTCTTTTAATTTACTTAAATTAAATTCATTAAATTTAGGTGTATTAAATTCATTTGTATCTAAATTCTCTTTTTCATTTTTAAAAATTTTAAATTTATTTTTTATTGATTTCCTATTATTATATTCATTATCACCATTTATTGGATTCATAATATTAGTACCTTCTGTAAAAGAAAAAGAACTCCATGTTGTTCTACTTAAAGAATTTCCATTGTATTTATTTATATTTCTACTTTGAGTCGTTTCTGATTCAATTGTTTTTATATTTTTATTTTTATATAATTGATTTCTTCTTTTTGTATAATAATTTGTATTTGTATTATTTGTACTTAAAGAATTTTTATAAGTACTATTATTATTTTGTATTTTGATATCATTTGATGAATCTATATTTTTAAGGACTTTTTGAGTAATATCATTATTTGAATTATAAATTAAATTTTGAGATTTTAATAAGTTCAAATTTTTATTACGATAAAAAATTGAAGAATTATCTTCTAATTTTTTTGGATAAATACCATTATTTTTTCTGAAATTTATTAATTTGGAAACATTTGAAGGATTAAAAGTATTAATTGAATTGTGAGAACTTCTATAATTATTTAAAGACTTCATTTTATTAATATAATAATGGAATGATTTAAAATAATTTAAATATAAATTTAAAATATTATAATTTTAAATTAAATTTAAAATAAATTATTTTTTTTTATTTTCTTTTCTTTTTACATATCTTTCAGTATAATAACCATTATTATTATTATTATTATGAAAAATTAAATTTTTATTTTTATTCATTAATTCTTCCAATTTTTTAATATGAAAAGTTTTTTTACTTTTTTGATTAGTTTTTCTTTCAGTTACAGCACCATTTTCGAAAATTAAATTATTGCTTTTCCTACAATTTTTTTTGCTATTATTCGTAAACGTTTTAAAAAACTCAGAATTATTAAAATTCATTGAATTTCGCCCAATCACACTTCGAACTTTTGTATGATATTTATTAATTTTATTATTATTAATATTAACATTATTATTATTATTATTATTAATATTAACATTATTATTATTATTATTACTACTATTCGGCGAATTACTTAAATTCGAAATGAAAAGAGTTTTTAACATATTATTATTTGAATTGCTACCGAAATTTTTATTTAAATCTATCGAACAAAAATTAATTAATTTCGTTTTTGATATTTTTTTAGGTTCAATATTAATTTTCGTCATGCTTAAATTATAATTATGATTGTAATTATTATTATTATTATTATAATTTTTTCTATTTGTTAAACTTTGTGTGTTCGTGCGATTTGATTTTGAACTTATAGTAAAATTATTACGTAAATTTCTACTATTTGTAGAAATGTTTGATTCATTGTTTTTAGTATGTGAATATTTTAATGTTGGACTTAAACTTTTGATAGGAATTCTAAGAACAGTTGGTTTATATTTTAATTTATAATCGTAATTATTATTATTTTCGATTTTTATTGTGTTTTTAAGTTTTTTTAAATTTTTTTTGCCTTTCGATGAAGTTTTTGTTTGCATATGAGTTGAATGATTATTATTAATAGAATTCGTTTTGTTATAAGAAGTTGAAATATTATTATTATTAGTTGAAATTGTAATTAAATTTGTATTAATGTTGTTATTATTATTATTGTTATTATTATTATTTGTTAATGTGAGTTTTAATTTATTTTTAATATTATTTGTGAGAGATAATTTAATTTTTGATTTATTTTTATTAATTTCATCGAATTTTGAAATGTTATTAATAATATCTTCGATTTTTTTAATGTTTTCTATAGAAGAATTTTCATTTTCATTATTATTATCATTTGATGTATCTAATCTATTTTCTTTTTTTATTTTATAATCATCGGGAAATTGAATGATACATTTATTATCATCGTTTTTTTTTTTTGGTTTTTTATTAATCCCGAAAATAATTCTCAAAATTGATTCACTTTGATTTAAAATTTCATCATAGGCAAAAGTATCAAAAACGCAATCTTTTTTTCTAAGAATTTCGTTCTTAATTTTATGTGTTTTTTCATAATTTTGTTTATCTTCTAAATCTTGTTGTTCATCAATGACTTTTTGTTTTTTCATAATGTTTTTATAAATATATTTCGCTTCAATTAAAGGCGTATAATTAGGAAAAATTACACTAGTTTCTTCATAATAATCGTATAATTTTTTTAATCTCGGATTTGATTCATTTTTTGTATAAAATCTTCGTAAAAATTCAGAATGATCGTCTTCGATTAAATAATCTTTAAATACTGCAACGATGTGACATTTACCATTTGACATTAAACTATTTACTACTAATTTATTGTATTTTTCTTCTATTTTTTTGTAGTTTAATTTACGTAAATAAATCGAACGTTTTTCTATGTTCATTAAAGAACTTGATGAAATTTGATCGGAATTTATGTTTGTTGATGTTGTAATGCTTTTTACAAAATCAATTTTCATTAAATTTTAAATGTTTTTTTAATTATAAAAAATTAATTTTTTTTTTATATTAAATTATTTATAAAATTAATTTTTTAATTTAAAAATTAGGCCAATAATTAAAATTTTCTATTGAATTTTTACTTTTATCGAAACTATTTTCTTCGTTAATGTTTGAAAAATTTGAATTATTTTCTTTGAAATTTGAAATTGAAAATTTGTTTTTTATTATTTTATGTAAATTTTCAATTTCTTTTTTTTCGTTTAAATTGTCTTTATGAAAACTATTTGCGCTTTTTCGTTTTTCGAAATTAATGTTTGTTAAATTTTTACTTTTTTGTAAATTTCTTGAAGAAAAATTATGAAATAATTCAATTCCTTTTAATAATGAACTTCTTCTTTTTTCTAAAGAGAAATTTTTTTTTTTATTTTTAATTGGAATTTTCTTTTTTTTAATGTTTTCTTCTTTATACAAAGTTTCAAAAATATTTTTTATATTTTTTGAATATTCTGAAGATTCTTTTTTTATTACTTTTTTTTTTATTGAATTTGTAGAAAAATAATTTTTTTCAATGTCTTTTAAATTTTTTTGTTTATATAATTCAAATAATTTCGAACGTTGAATAAAATCAAAAGGAAATTTATTATTAATAATATTTGAATAGTAATTATTTTTATTAATTTTTGGATTAAAATTTTGATTTTCTTTTTCTAAATTTTCTAAATATTTTTTTTCATATAAAATTTTTTTATTTTTTCCATAATTAATTAATTTTTCTTCAATAGGAACATTTTTTTTATTTAAATTATTTTCATTTAATAATCTTTTTTTATAAACATAATTATTATAATCAAATTTTTCATTCATTAAATTTTTATCTTGCAAAATTTCTTTAATAATTTTTTGATTTTTTCTTTTTTTATTTAAAATTTCATAATAATCTTCAAAATTTAAAATTTCACTTTTTCTTCTATTAAAATTTGAATTATTTTTATAATAAAAATTATTATTTTTAATTTTTTTTAATTCTTGTTCAATTTTGAAATTTTCTTTATTAATTTCATCAAAAGAATCATTATTAAAAGAATAATTTTCATTATTTAATTCTGCGTTTTTTTTTTCATTTAATTTTCTTTGAATTTTTGTGTATTTTTTATATTTTCGCCAAAATGATTGAATTAAAATAGAATTTTTTATTAATTTTTTGAATCTTTTTTTAAAATTCATTTGAATTTTTGTAATTTTTTTATAACATTCAATGAAATATTTAAATTTTTTGTAAGATAAAAATTTTCTTATGAATTTTTGTATTAAAATAATTTGATTTATCAAAAATTCTAAATGAAAATAATAATTTTTTGCAATCATTTTTCGAATATGAGATTGTAATAAAATAATTTTATTCACATTTTCAGAAAAATCATTAATATTAAATTTATTTTTATATGAATTTTTATCAAAAATTATCGATGAATTATTATTATTATTATTATTATTATTATTAATTATTTTATCATCAATTGAATCTTCAGTGAAAATTATTGAAGATTGATTATTTTTATTTTCTTTTTTAATGAAATAAAATAAATTGTATTTTTTCGCATAAAATGAAGTTAATTTATTAGAATTATTAATAATTTTATTTTTTTCAATAATATTAACAATAAATTTCGATTTTAATTTAAATCTTATTGAATTATCTTCATTTAAAATTTCAAAATTTTTGATTTTCGGAAGAGGAATTAAATTAATTAAATTCGGTGATTTTTTATTAATTTTATTTTTAATTTTCGGCGATTTTTTTACTTTTTTATTTTTTATTGAAATTGAACTTTCAGTTCCAAAATTTTCTGTTATTTTATTTGATTGTTTATTTAATTCTTCAATGTTAATAATCATTGAATTTAAATAATTTCGAATTTTTTTTAATAAACCTTTTTTCATAATAATAAAATTATTTCCAATTTTATAATCATTTTCTTTAAAAAAAACATTTAATGTGAATTTTATAACATTATTTTTATCTAAATTTTTGAATGAAAAATTATCTATTTTTTTCTCTTCATTTTTTAAATATAAAATCCTATCTTTTAATTTTTCAAAATCATAACAAAATTCATTAATAAATGAATCTTTTAACATCCATTCTTTAAAACCAAAAAAATCCCATTTTAATATTGGTAAAATTAAAGAATTTTTTAATGATTCATTTTCGATTTTTATTTTTTTTTCTATGTTTTTATTATTATTTGAAATAATTTTATTTTCACTATGAAAAATATAAATTAAAAAAGGCGAAATATTTTCAATTTTATCAAAAAAAATTTTCAAATTATTAATAATAAAATCAGAAAAATTTTTTGATTTGTTTATTAAAATTTCTTTATAAGTTGATTTTAATATTGAATTATTACAATTTAAAAAAATATTATTAATTTTTTCATTTTTTTTAAAATTTTGAATTTCTAAAAACAAATTTTGAAAATTATAAACAACATTTAAATTCGAAAAAAAAATTTGAAAATTAAAATCCGTTTCAGAAAAATCTTTTTGTTCATTGAATTTTATAATTTTATATTTTTTTATTTTATTTTCTTGTTTTAATTTAAAAAAATTTTCTTCTGAAAAATTTCTATCAAAATAATCAAAAATTCCATTTTCATCTAAAAAAATTTTTACTATTTTATAATTATTCAAAGGTAAAAAATTATTTAAAAAAATTCCATCTTTAAATAATTTTTCTATTATTTTATAATATTTTTCAGATGAAAATAATAAAAAACATTCATTAAAAAAATTAATATTCAAACCACCCAAATTTTTTTCTTTGTTTTGACCAGGAAAATCTAAAATATTAATAAATTTAATTTTTGAATTGAAAAAACTTTTATTATTTTTATTTAAATTTTTTCTTGATAAATTAATAAAATAACTTTTTAAATAATCTTTTATTTTATTTAAAATATATTCAAAAATTATGTAATAAATTTGTTTCATAAAACTAATTAAAAAATTTTTTGCACTTTGATTTGAAGGAAAATTATTAATAATTTTTTTAAATATTTCAATATTAATATTTAAATTTTCACAAATTTTATTTAAATTTTTTTCATTAAAAACAAAAATTTCTTCAAATTCAAATTTTTTTTTTGTAATTACAATTTCATTCAAATTAAAAATCAACATTAAACAATTCAATAAATCAACAATTTCACTTTTATTAAACTTAAAAAATTTAAATAATTTAAATAATTTATTCCAAATTTCTAAATCATTAATATTCAATCTTTCTTTAATTTGAAAATCAAAATTTTTAATAATTTTCCTAAAAAAATTCAAACTTTCCTCATTTTCAGCCAAATCAAACTTTTTTCTAATTTCATCACTCGCGCCTTTAATAAACGCATGTAAAATATTAAAACTTCTTCCATTTTCAGCAAAAGGCAAACTCAAATCTAAAATTTTCGAATCAATATCGAAAAAACAAATTTTATTATTTTCTCCAAAACCAAATCGTAATAAAATTCCATTTGAATTAGATTCAATATTATTATTTCTAAAAACTCCGCTGAAAATGTGAATTAATTGAAAACTTTTTTGAATTAAATTAAAAATCTCATTTTCATAATTCAAAGGTGAATGTAATTTACAAAAATATTCAATAATGTGAATTAAATTAAAAGTTTTGCCTGAATTTGAATTTCCAATTAAATTTATGCATTGATCACAATCTTCTTTTAACATTGTTTGATAAACATAAAAAATAAATGAATATAAATGAGGATTTAATTCGTTTTTTTTTTTTAAATATTCGTTTAAATTTAAATATTCTTTTATTAAATTTGGACCTGGATTGATGTTAATTAAAATTGAAGATGAATATTTAAAAAATTCTTTTGTTTTTAACATTTGATTTAATATTTTTTTTATTTCGTTTTCGGAATATTTTTTTAATTCGCTTAAATCGGATATTTTTTTTATTGTTTTTAGTTCTTTTTTTGATAAATAATTTTTTAATAATTTTTCTTTAATTTCTATTCCTTCGATTATTATTGATTTTTTTTTGAATTTTATTGTTTTTTTCATAATTTTTTCAAATTTTAAACAATAATTAAAAAAATATTAAAATTTTAATTAAAAATGTTTAATGATTTTAACAAAAGTTTTTTATCTTTAATTTTAGTTTTGATATTTTTTTTAATTATTATTATTATTTCTTATAAATTATTAAATAAATTCGCAATGGGCTCAATTAATAATTCATTAGAAGAAGAACAAAATTTAAATGAAAATAATAATGAAAATAATAATTTTAATCAAAATAATCAAAATCAAAATTTTAATCAAAATAATCAAAATTTCGAAAATAAAAAACTAACAAAAAAAGAACAACAAAAAATGTTAAAAAAAAAAGAAAAAGAAGAACATCGTCTACAAATAAAACAAATGCTCGAAGCAAAAAAATTAAAAGAACAAGAAAAAGAACGTGAACGAATAAAAAAAGAAAAATTAAAAGAAGAAAAAGAAAAAGAATACGAAGAAGCATTAAAAAAAGCAAAAGAAGAAGAAAAAAAAAAAGAAGATGACATTTATAACAAATGGAAAGATCAAATAAAAATCGGCGAAGAAGGAGAAGAAAAATTTGATTTTTCAAACGAAAAAATCATAAATGAATTTTTAAATTACATAAAAATTCGTAAAGTAATTTCATTAGAAGATTTAAGCGGAACATTTAAATTAAGTCCAAATGAATTAGTAGAAAAATTAAATTATTTTGAAAAAGAAGGAAAAATTTTAGGAATAATTGATGATAGAGGAAAATACATTTACATTACAGAAAAAGAAATGAATATGATTGAAAAAATGTTTCAAAATCGAGGCAGAATTAATAAAAATGATTTCATTAAAGAATGCAATAGAATCATTAGATTTGAACCAAATGAAGAAGATAAAATTAAAATTCAAAATGAACAGAAAAAAATTCTTGAAAAAATTGAAAAAGAAATTGAAAAAAAATAATTAAATTTTAATATTAAATAATAATTAAAATTATTTTTTAAATTGAATTAAATGAAAATGGCTTTTAGATTAAAAAAACGTAAAAAAATATTATTTATTTTTTTTAGCTGAATTTAAAGAAAAAATTTTTGATTTATACAATCAATTAGATGAATTTAATAATGTTAAACAACAACCACAAAAATCTTCTTTTGGAATTTCAGTTTCAGATGAAAAATTAAAATTATATGATTTTATGGATAAAAATTTTGAAAATAATAATAAAAAAAAATATAAAAATTTCTATCAAAAAATGAATGAAATTAAAAAAAATTATTTAAATTATAAATCATTCATTGATTTTCAAAATGATGATCAAAATAATTTTTTATTAAATGGAAGAAAAAATAAAAATGTTAATAAAAAATTTATTAGAAATTACAATGATTTATCAAATTATGCACAAATTAATTTAAAATCAAATGATGAAATTCCAAAATACAGAACAAAAAAAAATTATTCGAATTTGAATATTTTAGGATTTAATAAAAATGAAAATTTTTTAAAAAGAGAAAAATTAAAAAATGAAATTTTAAATACGTTAAATGCACCTCAAAATTATTATCAAAAACAAAATTATTCTATGAGCAATTCACCAAAAAAAAAAATAATCGGAATTTCTGGTGTTAATTTCTTTTAAAAAATTTAATTTTTTTTAAATTTTAATTTTATTTAATCAATAATATTATTTAAAAAAATATTTTTTAAATTCAAATTTTCATATTATTATTATATAAAATATAATTAATAATATTTAAATAAATAATATATTTTTAAATGGAAGATTTAATAGAAAAAAAAGAAGAAAATAATGAAAATAAAAAAGAAGAAAATAATGAAAATAAAAATGAAGAAAATAATGAAAATAAAAATGAAGAAAATAATAAAAATAAAAATGAAGAAAATAATGAAAATAAAATAGAAGAAAATAATGAAAATAAAATAGAAGAAAATAATAAAAAAGAAGAAAATCCCGAAGAAATAAAAGAAAACATAGAAAAATTAGAAGAAGATTTACAAAACGATAGAATAACTCGTTTATTAAAAATGTTACTATCCCTAAAAAAAGGAAACACAACCCAATCAATGCACTTAAAAGAAATAACAATAAAAAGAGTATTACAACAAGCCTATCAAATAATAGAAAAAGAGCCAGTTCAATTAGAACTAACAGCACCAATAATAATTGTAGGTGACATTCACGGTCAATATTACGATTTATTAAGAATATTCGAATGTTTAAAAACACCATCAGAAAAGCGATTTTTATTTTTAGGCGATTATGTCGATCGAGGAAAACAAAGCATAGAAACAATACTTTTATTACTATGTTTTAAAATCAAATACCCAAACAACATTTTTTTACTAAGAGGCAACCACGAAAGTGCACCAACAAACAAAATTTACGGTTTTTTCGACGAATGTAAAAGAAGAGTAAACATAAGAATATGGAAATCATTCACAGAATTTTTTAATATACTACCTATCACAGCATTAATAGAAAAAAAGATACTATGTATGCATGGGGGTCTATCATATGAGATATATGATATGAAATGCTTCAAAGAAATAAAGCGACCTACTGAAATTCCAAACGAAGGTCTCTTATGTGATTTATTATGGAGCGACCCCTCTTCTGATTTATATACAAATTGGGGACCTAATGAGAGGGGGCTATCATATACGTTTTCGAAAGATGTTGTAGAGAAGTTTGTGAAAGAAAATGACTTAGATTTAATTTGTAGGGCACATCAAGTTGTTGAAGAGGGGTTCGAATTCTTTGCGAATATGAAAATGGTCACCATTTTTAGTGCACCTAATTATATGGGTGAGTTTGATAATAATGGGGGTATGTTGGAAGTTGATGAAAATTTGTTGTGTAAATTTCATATAATCGCGCCCAAATCTGAAACGAATAGTAAAAAGAAAAAAAAAGAGCATATTAATAAATTTATAGATTAATTATTTTTTTAATTATATTTTATAAATAATAATTTAAAAATGGTAAAAAAATTTTTATTATTATTATAAAAATAGGAAGATGATTTGAAAGAAAAATTAGATTTGTTGAATGTTCAAATTGAAGAACAAAAAAATTATTTAGCGAATCTTAATCATCAAATTGAAATGAAAGAAAATCAATTAAATATTAAAAAAGAAAAAGAATTAAATGAACAAATTCAAAAATTACAAAAAGAAAATGAAAAATTAAAAAATTTAATTGAAAAATATAAAAAAGAAATTTTAGATAGAGACAATTCAATTTTAAATTTAAAAAAAATCGTAAGTGAATTAAATTCTTTGAATAAATCAGAAAACCAAACAAAAAAAATATTAGAAATTGAAAAAATTTCAGATTTAAATTTTGAAAATAAAAAAATCGAATTGCAACAATTAAATATTATTAATATTGAAGCAAATTTACAAACTCAAATTCAAAATTTACATGAAAATTTATTTAATAAAGAAAAAATTATTAATGAATTAAATGCTCAAAATTTTAATTTAAATAACGAAAATAACAAATTAAAAGAAAAAATTAATAAAATTAAAAACACTTTTTCTGAATTAACAAATAAATTTCAAAAAGAAATCGAAAATAAATCAAAAAAAGAAAAAAATGTAAATGAAACTAATTCAAAATTATTCAATGAAATTATTACAAAAAATAAAAATTTACATTTTAAATTAAATAATCTTAATGATTTATGTAATAAATTAAAATTAGAAAAATTCGAATTAGAAAATATTTGTTTAAAACAAGAAGAAAAATTAAAAAAATTCAAAAAAAAATCAATTTCTCATTCAAATTCATATTTTTTTTTAAATGAAAAATATAATAATGAAAATATTTATAATAATAATATTAATTATAATTTAATTCATTCTAAAAATTATTCACATAAATTATTTCCAATCAAAGAATTTAAATATAAAAACACAAATAATAAAAAACTAAATAAAAATATGAGTTTAGATTATTCAATTTCTTTACCAAAAGAAGAAAATAATAATAATTTTTATTTACCTTCATTAAAATAATTTTTAAATAGAAAAAAAAAATTTTTTTTTTTACATTTTTTTAATTTTAATTAATGAAATTTATTAAGAATTATTTATAAATAATTTAATAATTGTTTATTAATTAATATTTTAAACAAAATAATTTTTCATTCTTTTATTTTCTCTTTCAACATAATTATTTACTATTAAATTTCTTTTTTCTTCATCATTTTCAACAGGTCCTAAATCATCAATTAATTGTGAAATTTCTTCTCTTTTACATTTTAAAAATTCCTGATCAAACCAATTTCCTAATCCATCTATTTTAATTTCATTATTATAAATTTGATTATGAGACAATTCAAATTTTGGAAAATCAGGATTTAAACTCGTATTATAATTTAATTTATATATATTATTTTTAGCTTTTTTTATAAAATATTCAAAATTATATTCAATAAATTCACAATATGTTAAAATATATAACCCACAATCCCAAGAATTTTTTTGTTTTGGAATGTCCGGATAATAAACGTTTATTAAATTTTGTCTTTTTGGAATGTATTGCGTTAATACAATGTGAGGATTATTAATTATTCTATTTTGATAGTCATAAAATAAATATTTTTTAATAATTCCTATAATTCTCGTATTAGGCTGTAAAAAACTATCTAAATAATAAATTTCAGGATACTCGCCATTATTATATTTTTCATCGAATATATTTACCATTTTTTTCAAACCATCTATTAATATTAATATCCAATGATTGTTATCACATATGGGTATATATATTCTATCAAAATCGAATATGTTAATTTTATGTTTTTTAGGATTAAATGATTGATATGAATTAAATTCTAAATTGAAATTTCCTGTATCAAATTTTAAAAAATTATAACAATAACTAGATAATATGTATGTATTTTGAGAATTCGTTAAATTATCTTCTATAAATTTTAAATAAAAATTTATTATTTTATCATTTAAATATCTTCCATTATTTAATGTTTTTTTATCTCTATATGTTAAATCCATCGAACTTAAACGACCTCTTTGAGTTTTATATATATATGTACATACTTTTGTTTGATTCTTATGTTCTAGTCCATTTTTATATCGATTTGTTAAATTTTTTGAGCCAAATGAATATCTTCTACAATCATTATATTCATGTCTAAAATGTTTCGGAAAATATTCAAAATGAGAAAGATTTAATAAATGAAAAGGAAAATTATCTTTTTCTGTAAAATTTCCAATGTTAATTATTATTTGACATGGTCTATCTGATTTAAAATGACTTACCTTTCTTTTATATTTTAAATCTGTTATTCCTCGATAGCCAATTTTTTTAATATTTAATGGATTTTTTAATATTTTTGTATTATTATAATCTGTTTCTTTATTATTAGTTATATTAACTGGACTATTGTTCATTGATATTGAAGTTGATGTGCTATACATTTATATTTTAATATTTAAAAATATTTTAAAAATTTTCCTTTTATTATTTGGTTAAATTTTAAAATTAATAAATTAATTTAATAAGAATTTTTTGGAAAAATATTAATAAATTTTTCTTTGTTTTTTTTTATAAATATTCTATTTTTATAATTAAATATTATGATATGAAAAATTAAAAAAAATTTTATTAAAAAATTAATTATTTTTGGTATTTTTATTAATTAATAATATTTTGATTATTAATGAAAGTAAAACAACAACATTTTAATTCATTAATGATAAATAAGAAAAATGATAATAAAAATGAAAAAAATACAAAAAAAAATTCTTCATTATCAGAATTTTCATTTAGAAATGAAAATTTAAATAAATCTTTTTCTTTTAGTTTAGATAATAAATACGATTTAAATAAAATTTTTTATGAACAAAATCAAGAAGAATTAATAAAAAATAAATTAGAAAAATTGAGTGTTTTTGGTAAAAAATTATTAAACAGCAATGAAAAATTAATAACAAATAATAATTTTATAGATGAAATAATATTAAATGATAAATTTATAACACCAAATAAAAAAAATAATAATAAAATTAATAAAAAACCAGTGAAATCATTTAGTACAACACATTTAAAAATAACAAAAAAAATTAATGTTTATAAATATAATAATATTAATAATAAAGAAATAAAAAATAAAATTATAAAATCTCCAAATCAATTTTCAAATAAATTATTATTAAAAGAAATTCAAAATAAAAATACAATTAAAATTAATCCAATAAACATTAATAAATTCATAAATAAACCACAAAAAATTAAAAATATTCAATCTAATAATTTTTCTCATAAAAAAAATTTATCATTATCAAAATCTTTTAATTTACCATATAAAAATTTAATTACTATCAATAAAAAAAGAAAAAAAACAAATTCAATGGATAATAAAAAAATAAATATTATGAACAAAACAAATTTTAAATTTCCAAAAATAATTAAAAATACTTTAAATGCAATGATTGATTTTCAAAATATTTTTGGAAAAAAATTTGAAAATGCTTTTTTTATTATTAATAAAATGACTGAATTAGATAAAGATAATTGTATTTATTCTTTATTACAATTAGTAAATGAATTAAATAATCAAAATTTAAATTATTTTGAAAAATATGAACAATTAAAAAAAGATAATATTAATAAAGAAAAATTATTAAAAGAATCAAATAAAGAAATTATTAATTTACAAAAAATTAATAATAATTTCTTAAATTATAATGAAAATGAAAATAATAAAAAAAATAAATCACATTCAATTAATAAAAAATATTTAAATCACAGAAAAAATAAATCAACAAATTTAAATTCATTTGATAAATTAACATTAGAATCTTTTAATAACATTAATAATAAAAAATATAATAATAATAATAATAAAAAAATAAATTCATCAAATAAAAATAAAAAAAAATAATGTTTTAATAAATAAGTTTTAAATATAAATATTAATTATTTTTTTGAATGTAAATTAAAATTTTAATATAAATAATTTAAGTAAAATTTTAATTTATTAATTTTTCTATTATTTTTTAATGGTTGAAGAAAAAGAAATAATTTCTATTATTTTTGATTTAGGTTCATTTAATTGGAAAATTGGATTAACAGGAAATGACAAACCTTCTCAATTTTTTAAACCTTATGTTTTAGAAAAATTAATTAATATTAATAATAATGAATATGATTATATTTATAATATAAATGAAATTAATAATCATTTAGATTATAATCCTTTATCTATAATGAATATAAACAAAGGAAATTTTTTTAAAAATTTCGATTTGTTTGAAAATTATTTTGATTTTATTTTAAATAATTTAAATAATCTTAATTTAGAAGATGATATTTTAACTCATCCTTTTATTTTTTCTGAACCTTGTTTATGTGATAAAAAAATAAGAATGAAATTAACTGAATTTTTGTTTGAAAAATATAAAATTCCTTCTTTTTTTTTATGTAATTATGAAGTTTTAAGTTCTTTTGCCTTTGGAAAAATAACTTGTCTTATTTTTGATTCTGGACATAATCAAACTATTGCCGCTCCTGTTAATGATGGAATGGTAATTAAAAAAAGCATAAAAAAAAGTGAAGTAAATGGAAATTTTATTAATGAAGAATTAGATAAAATTATATTAAATAAATTAAATATTAATTTACATTTAAAATATAATAATGATTATTCTTTTGAAAATTTAATATCAGAAATAAAAGAAAAATATATTAATTATTGTGATAATTTAGAAGAACAAAATCAAAACACTACTTTTGAATATATATTACCAGATAATAACATAATAAAATTAGACACAAATATTAGAAATGATTTAGTAGAAAATTGTTTTAAAAACAATGAAAATAATTACAGTAATTTAATATTAAATTCAATTAATTCAGTTGAAATAGATATAAAAAAAGAATTATGTAATCAAATTTGTTTATGTGGAGGAAATACAATTTTATCAAATAATTTTGATGAAAAAATAAAAAATGATATTACAAATCAAGTTAGTAACTCAACTATTGTTAAAGTAACAAAACATGATAAAGAATATAGAACATATACAAGTTGGTTAGGAGCAAGTATTTTAGGTTCAATTAATAATTTTTCAGAAAATTTAATTAAAAAAGAAGAATATGAAGAACATGGTTCTATAATAATTGAAAGAAAATGTGCATAAAACAAATTAAATAAACCTTTGTATTTAAAATAATTATTTATATATTATCATTAAATATTAATAATATATTATTTATAATATATATATATATAATATACTCCACATCTGTCAAAAAAATTTTAATTAGATTTACATATTAAAAATACAGATTTCAATCTATTAATATTATGAAAAATAAGATTTATTTTTTTACTTAATATAAAAATTGTTATAATAAGTAAAATAAAGTCAAAAATTAAATTTACAATTATTTCGTATTTATTAATTTTTATTATTATCTTTTGAATATTTAATATTGATATATCAAAAACATATAAATTATTTGCTCTTAAAACTGGTCTAAATACTAATAAAGCATATATACATAGTAAATTATATTCATCTGATTTTAAAATATCTATTACTTCATCAATATCAAATGTTTTATTAAGTCTGGCAAATCCTTGATATATTTCAAAAAAATATTTTTCATATATTTTTTGATTTGAATTGTAATCTATTATTTTATAATATCTACATAAAATTTTTAAATTGTCATATAATTTTTCATTAGGATATTTATTTTTAATATTTTCTAAAACAGTATCCATTACATTTTCATAAAAATCATCACAACTAATAGTAAATAAAGATGATAAAGGTAAATATAAATTAGGTACACTTTTTCTATTCTTAAAAATTTTATATAATTCATGTAATGTTTGGGACATATCTTCCATACCATCTCTCCCTAAAGTATTTAATATTGAATCTTGAGTAATATTAGCATATAACATTAATTGATATAATGTTAAATCTCTGTTTCCAGCTATTTCAACTTCTGAATTTATTTTAATTAAATCAAAAACTTTATTAAATTTATTAAAATAATATATCCAAATCAAAATAAATAACAGAGAATATATAATAGTATATACTATTATAAAATATAATATATTATAATAAAGTTTGGCTATATTATTTTCCTCTGAAATTTCTAGAGGTTTTAATGGAGGAGGAATATTCATAATAATTGATGGACTATTTTTATTTTTTATTATTTCTTTTTTACGTGCTTTATAATTTGAAATATTATCCTCTAATTTTTCTATTATTTTAACTGGATTTTCTCTATAAATTGATAATAAAATAGATAAATTTTCAATTTTTTTTTTAAAAAATAGATTAAATTCTGGATTATTTATTTTTTTTGCTAATGCATTAAAAATATTTAATGTAATATTAATAAAATTAATAATAAGAACATTTAATATAAAAATGAAAATAATTAAAAGAATAACTGTCAATGATATAAATAAAAATGTATAAATTTTAAATTCTTTAAAATAAGATAAAATAATATCATTAAATTCTTCATGAACAGTTATATATTTTTCACAATATGAATTAAAATTTATTATTATATTATAAAATTCAATTTGCCATTCTTTTAAATTATTTTTGAAATAAAGATTTTTCCAACCAACACTTGAATTCACTAAATAAAATGGTTCAGAATAACAAATTTCTTCAGTTTTAATAATTATAGAAAAGGAATTAACATAATATTGTAAAGCTTCCAAAAAAGTAATATTTTTTTTTGTTATTAAAAAATAATTATTAGTAAATATTAATTGATGATATTCTATATATTCATTAAATAATGCATTAGTTTTTTTATCATTTAATTTATATAAACTTTTTTGTAAATTTAAAGTTTGCGTATAAATTTTATTTAATTTTAAAGGACTTTCTCTAAAAAAATGTGTTGTGAAATTTAGTGTAAAATTACCCATTTGTTTATTAAATCTAATATTAAAATCATTTAAATAACTACAATATGGTTCATCATCAGGTTTTATGGTACATAATATTAAAATTAAAGAAGTTATTGAATGTAAATAAAATCTATCTATTTCTCTGAAAGTAGAAAAAATTTCATAATCTTTAAAAAAATCTTTATATTTAATATTTTTTAAAACATAATTTATTAAACCAACTATAAATAAAAATATATTTATAATAAATAAGATTTTTTGATAAAAATGAAAAATATTTTTTGCATTATTTTCATTCGCTTTTTTGGTATTTATTTTTATTCCTTTTAAACTTCCCCCTCCTGAATAATTTGCCATACTACTTATTGATTGAGCCACACTTGAAGTATCATCATTTTTTGCATTATATTTCATTAAATATGTATCACCTATTTTATTATTTTTATTTTCTTCAAAATTTATCATACTTTCTTTTCTATTTCCTTGATTATAATTATAAATTGAAAAAATTAGACCATTTAATTTAAAATGAAAAAATTTTGTCAATTTTTTCTTTTTTATTCCATTATCTTTACAAAATCTACTTAAAGTAAGATTAGGAAATTTTACATTTTCTGGGTTATGTATAATAAAATTATCTGTACATATTCCAAACATAAGATCTTTATTTAAAAAATCTTTTTTATATGTTATAAAATGATTTTTTGTTAATAAATAAAAACCATTTAAAGTAATTACTTCATTTACTCGACTATTCAATAATAATTGAAGTTCTAAATTTAATATTCCATATAAATTATTATTATTATTTCTATTTATTATTAATTTAATAATGATATTATTTTTATCAATAGGTAAAATAAAATCATTTAAATTTAATTCTAAATGTTTATTTTCTTCTTCTTCTTCTTCAATATCGTTTTCAATTTGAGATTCTTTTTTTAATTCTTTCATTAATTCTCTTTTAAAAATATCTATTTGATATTGTCTGAATGTTATTGGAAATATATTAACTAAATTTTGATTTAAATATTCATATAAATCTTTTCCAGCTTGAATCATTAAAATTTCATTTGTTATTAAATTAAATTTTAAAGTTATTTTATTTGAATGTTCAAATAATAAATTTAAACTATCTTCATATTGTGACAAATTTTCTCTTATTTGTAAAAAATTTTGGCCAACTGGATTATTAAATAATTCTTCAAAAAATATACTACAAATTGTTATATTGAAAGTTGCCTCATTATTTTTTGATTTAAATAAATAATTTTGATATTTATCACTTTTTAATTCATCTAATGAATATGATAACAAAAAAAATTCATCTAAATTGTAATTACCATCTTTTACATTTATTATTTGATTAATTTGAAATATTATATCTTGTCCTTCAGCAATAAATTTTTGAATATAATTTAATCTTTCTATTATTTCAGCATTTTTTGAAATAACTTGCTCATTTTTAATATTTGCATATTCATATAGTGCATTTAAATTTAAAGATATTGTTAGATCTAATTCTTTATATTTATAAATTAATAATATGATATTAATAATAAAAAAACGATTTTCACTTAATTCAGATAATTTATAATCATTTAATTCATGTAATAAGTAATTTATAAATTCAAAATATTTATTTTTTTCATTATATATAATTTTATATATTGATTTAGTTTTATTGGTTTTATTTAATTCATGACATATTCTACAAATTTGAAATATTCCACATTTACTTCGATGTTCTTCTATTTTTGCTTTTAATAAATTAAATTTATAAAAATCGTCTGAAAAAAATGAAAAAAAATAATTATATATATTTTCAATATGATCGGATCTTTTTATTTTCATATATTTATATGGTTCATAAAAATAAATTATTTGTATTAAAATAAATAATGTTATAAAAGCATTAATTAATATTATTAAATTTGAAAATATATATCCAAACAATATAGTTGTAAACATTAAACAAGAATTTATAAATAAAAATGAACATTTTATTTTATTAATAAAGATATTATTCATAAAATAATATGAATGATTAAACATTATATAAATTATATACAAATTAAAAAAAAAGGTTACTACTAAACAAATATAAAAAAATATTTTTGAAATATATTGATTATTTATATAGCAGTTAGATAATGATAAAAAAAATTTAATAAATAAATTATATATATCTAATAAAGAAGTTAAATGGTCAAATGGAATATGAATATATTTAATTGAATAAAAAGGTAAATGATATAAATTTATATGATACATAGTAATTAAAACAAAAATAATATGAACAAATAATGAAGAAAATAAAAATATTTTATTATTAAAATTAAAACCACTTGTTAAATAAATAACCATAAATAATCTAATATGAAAAAATTCAGTAAAATTTAAAAAACACACACTAAATTTTTTATATTTTTTTAGTTTAAAAAATAATAAATATAATGCAAGTATAATTAAATAAATTGCTAATAATAAAATATATATAATTTTTTCATCTTTATTAAAAGTTGATATAAATTTTTCAATATATTCATAATGTTTAACATTATCAAAAGAATCTATAAAACATATTTTATAATCATCATAATATATTGATAAAGTTAAAATAGATTCAATAAAATTTATTATGGAATGAAAGTATTTTGATTTTATTATTTTATCATTCATTTCAAGATAATAATCAAAATAACAAAGATAATCTACCATTTATAATTTTTTATTTTGTTATAATAACAAAAATTGTAATTTTTTTAATAAAAATAATATATTAATATATTAATATCTAAATATATATTAATTATCAAACAAAAATTATAATATTTATTAATATAAAATTTATTATTATTTAACAAATATTTTTTATTTTATAAAATATTTTAATTTCTTTTAAACACTAATTATTTAAATTTATATATTAATATAAATATTCTAATTTTAAAAATCAAAAAATTAAAAAATTTAAATTATTATAATTCTTCATTCAATTCAATGAAATTATTTTTTTTATTTTTTTCATTTTCTGATAAAGAAATTACAAATATAATAATTATAATTGGAATTTTTATAAATATTTCCAACCAAGTAAAAGTATATGAAAAACCATAATTCATTTTTCTAAATTTTAATATCCAAATAAAATCCACAATTTCACTTATAATAAATATCACTGCTAAAGATAATCTTTCATTTTTTAAATTTTTTTCATTTATTTGAATTTTTTGAGGAATGAATATTGTATATAAAACAAATATATATAAAAAAATATTATAATCAGCTCTTTTGATACAATTTATTCCAGAAAAAAATATACAACCAATTAAAAAATATTGAATAATATTATTATTTTTTTTAATAATTATATATAAATTATCCATTAATTATTAAAAATTAAATTATTTTTAATTATAATTAATGAATATAAAATTTTATTTTTTCATAATTATTTATTACTAACAAATGTTTGATATTTTTCCATATTTCTTTTTAATATTTCAGAAATAGGTCCAAGTAATCTTTTAAAACTTACTCTATCTAAAGAAATAACTTTTACTATATCAGATTTAGCTATAATATTTGCAGCTCTAGGTTCTCCTTTTATAAGTGCTCTTTCTCCAAAATAATCTCCTTCTTTATATTCTTTAACTTGTTCTTCTGGTTTTCCAGGTTCCATAGTTTTTGTTGCTATACAATTTCCTTCTTCTAAAATATAAAAAACATCTCCCATCTCACCTTCTTTAATAATATATTCATCTTTATGAAATGTTGCAGTTTTAATAGCATCAGAAATTTGCATTAATTCATATGGCTCAATTGTTGATAAAATATCAACTTTTTTAAGAAATTGTTCATATTTTTCTCTTTTTTTTTGAGCAGCATCTTTAACTATGTTATTAAATGTTTCTCTATCAAGCATCCATGTTATAACATCAGTAGTTGCTTTAACAGTTGCAGCTCTTGGTGCATTATATAATAACGCCAATTCTCCAAATGAATCTCCTGGTTGATATTTTTTTACTAATTTAGGTTGTTCTTTTTGAGAAAATTTTTTGAAACAATCTAAGTTTCCTTCTTCTATAATATATAAACAATCACCATTTTCTCCTTGAGTTATTACATTTTCTCCTGCTTTAAATCTTTTTTCTTCCATTGCTCCAATGACTATATCCAAATCTTTTCCTTCTAAATTTCCAAATAAGAATGAATGAATAACTCTTGTTTTAATACGTAAAATTTGTTCTGGAGTTTTTGGAATATTTCTTGCTTTAAAATCACTTTTTTTATTAAATTGACCATATACTTCAGCACTAACTGCACTTCTTGGAACATAACTCATTTTCTTTTTTGCTTCTGGCATTCTATCTAAAATATTATCTAAATTTTTATCAACATCATCATCATCATTATCATCAGAAAATGATTTATCTGATTCTTGTTCTTTATTATTATTATTTTCCATTTCTCTATATTTTTTAACTTGAATTCTGAGAGTTTCTAATTCTTTTTTTTCATCTACTGTTAATCCATTTGTAGTGTATCCTCCATATTTTTGAAGCCATGAAATCATATAAAGTGCCTAAATTATTTATATTAATTAAATAAATTTTACAACATCTTTTGGTTGATCATTTGTTACATCTATAACCATTTTTTCAATACATGGTCTAATAGCTTGTTGAATTTCTTCTTCTGTTTTTGACATATTATTTTTTATATATAAAAATATTATTAATATTTAATTTTTAATTTTATGGAATAAAATATATATTATTTTAATTGTTATAATTAAAAATACAATTAAAAAATAAAAAATATATGAAAAAATATTAATTGGGGATTGGGGATTGGGGATTGGGGATTGGGGATTGGGGATTGGGCCC
>JAEEGK010009262.1_pt1 | contig 23037 bp, 14 predicted proteins | sample 8958771 | NCBI WGS metagenome assembly JAEEGK01 (sample SAMN16246547, study PRJNA631951) | gut metagenome | biome: gut microbiome; feature: rumen; material: SC-attached | host: Bos | place: Iran: Karaj | collected 2018-10 | reverse complement strand
TATTATATTTATTCACTTTATTATATATTTTTAATATATTCAAATCTTTTTATTTATTTCTTCTTTTTTCTATTTTTTTTTAATTTCTTCCTCCCCTATAATTAATATTATTTTTAGTGTTCTACTTCAATATATAATTTAATTAAAAACTTTAACTTTTTAAATATCCAAAAAATAATATTTTCTAAATAATATCTTCAAAAACTATTAATAAAATATATTATTGATTCCTTATATTTTTCACCATACCAAATTAAATATTTTTTTCACAAAAAATTGTTTATTTTATTACTTATGTTAATACAAAAATTATTTTTTCTAAATAAAAATATTAATTTAATATTGAGACTCAAAATATATATATGTATTATTTATTAAAATTATAATTAAAGAGTTTCTAATTTTAAAAAATTTTAAGAGTTTTTTCATTTACATTTCATTTTTTTCTTTAGAATATAACCAAAAACCTGAAGAAGGTAAAAAATATTTAGAAAATCTTATATTTTGATTTTCATAATTTTCAATAAATTGATTATTTGAATTTTTAAAATTTGGATTATAACCAAAATCATGATTAATTTTTTTTGCTTCTTGAGAATTAAAAATATCTAAAGTTTTTCTCATTGATAAAAAATTATTTCCCATTCTATCAAAATTATTTAAACAATATTTAAATCCTATTTTTTCTGTTTTATTCATATTGTTTATTATGTTACTAGTTGAAACATTAATATTGAAATTTTTTCTTATATTTAATGGATTTAATTTTATTTTTATATTTATTATTTTTTCATCATTTAAACAATTAATTTTTTTTGTTTTTGTATTTAAATTTTTTATTTTATTCATTTTTATATTTATATATTTTTTTTTATTTGCTATTTTTATTATTGGTTTATTTTCTATTATTTTTACAGGTTCAATATTATTTTCATTTCTTAATGCTTTTAATTGTCTTATTCTTGAATTACTTTTTTCTTCATTTAATTTATCTTTTTCTTTATTCTTTCCAAAATTAGTTTTTATTGTATTATTTTTTAAATTAAATTCATGACTTAAAAAAACAAATTTTTTATCTTTAAAAGATGAACTAATATCAATCTTATGATTTTTATTACTATCAATAATTAATTTTTCATTTTTAATTTTCTGATTTGCTTTTCTTAAACTTTCAAAATTTTGATTAGCAGCAAAATCAAAATCAATAGACATTTAAATAAATATATAAAAAATGAATTAAAATAAATAATACAAATAACAAATATAATTTTGATTTAATATTAAAAAATCAAATATAATAAACTTAAATTTAAAAAATTATCTTTAAAAGATAAAATGAAATTAAAAATATATAAATTTTTATTTTTAAAAAATTAAAAATAAATCTAAACTTTAATTTCCTTTTTACAAATAGGGCAAACTTTATTTTTCAATAACCACTCATCAACACAAGGAGCATGAAACAAATGATTACAAGTTAACTTAGTAACTTTTTCCCCTTCATTAAAATCATATTGACAAACAGCACATTTAGAATCAAAATTTTTAAATTTAAATTTACTAAAATTAACAACTGGGATTTTTTTAATTTGATTTTTAGTTAATCCCTTTGAAACACTACCAACTTTATCTTCTAAAGCTAATAATTCTTCATAAGTCATATTATCTGGATTTGGGCAAAGTTGATCAATAATATTTTGTTCAATTTGTGCATTTTCATAATCATAATCTGAAACATAATCACCTGGATTAAATCTATTATTATAATTATTTTCATATGGATTAAATCTTGATATTAAATTATTTATTCCAATAAATGGAATTTCAAAATCATTTTCTGTAAAATCATAATCATTATAATTTATTCTATTATTATAATTGTAATTGTTATTATTATTATTTCGGTAATTACTATTTCTATTATTTGAATTTCTGTTATTGTAATAATTGTTATTTGAATAATTTGAAGTGTTTTGATAAGAATTTATTTGTTTTTGGATTAATTCTATTTTTTTTTTGTAATTATTTATTTCATTTGTTTTTTGAGTTAATTCATTTTTTAGTCTTCTGTTTTCATCAATTAAATATGTGTTTGATTGAGATTTGTATGTATTTTGGTTTTTTTGATATTTTCGAGGAGTGGAAATTTGATTTCCATTTCTTATAAATATGTTGTTGCTCATTTTTTTTAGAATTTAATTATAATTTTTTTCTTTTCTTTATATATTAAAATTATTTTTTCCAGAAAGAAATAGAGAAATTGTAAAAATAAATATTAAATCATTATTTTAAGTTTTTCAAAATATTTTTTTATTTGTTTATAAATTAAAGTAATTATATTGAATAAAATATAATAAAACAAAGAATATTTATTGAAAAAATTGTTAATCCAAACAATTGTTCTAAATTTTATTTATTTCATTTTTTTTAATGATTAATATTTTTATATTTTAAATATTTTAATTTTAATATAAAAAGGCATTAATATATAATTTCATTATTAAAGAAAATATTATATAATTAAATTATTTTTGTTATAATATATTCAATAATAAGAAATTGATATTAATATAAGAATTAATTAAAATATAAGTATTAATTAAAATATAAGTATAATTTTAATTAATTAATATTTAAACTTTTAATTTTTAAATTAAATCATCATAAGAATTAAATTTATTTTCATAAATATTTTAAATATAAAAATGAATATTACAAATACTGAAATTCCTGTAGAAGAAATAGAAAATAGAGAAAAAGCATATCAATTATATTATGATATTTTAGAAGAAATAAAAGGACAAAAAGTAATAGTTGATCCAAAAGAATATGAAGATTTAATTTTTACTACAAAAATTTCAACGATAATACATTATATAAAAGAATCAATTCCAATTTTAATAAATAAAAAAATTGAATCTTTCATTATTAAAAACAATCTAATAAAAAAAGAAAACAATAAAGAAAACAATGTAGATGAAAAAAATCAAAGTTCATTATATGAAAATCAATTAAAAAATTTAGAAAGTGAATTAAGATTTTATATAAGAAAAACTTTACAATATAAAATCCAAAGAGAAAGTTTAGAATTAAGATTAAAAGCTTATATGGAAATGGAAATTGAATTTGAAAATATGAAAGAAAGAGTTAAATATGATGGAGGAGAATTTTTACATAATGATAGAAAAGAAAATGAAATTGAAATTTTAAGAAGAGAAAATTCAAATTTAAAAAATGCAATAAGTAAAATTGAAGAAGAAAAAAAATTAATAGAATTAAAAAGAGAAAATGATCAAAAAATAATAATAAATTTAAAAAATCAAGTTGAAAAATTAGATAAAAAAATATTTAAATTAGAAAAAGAAAAAAATATATTTTCATCAAATCAAAATTCAAGTATTAATATTAATATAAATAATAATGGAAAAACATCTTCAAAATGGATAATAAAAAGAGAAATAGATAATAATCAAAATAAAAATTATGAACATAGATCAAATTTAAATTTAATTGATAATGCAATTTTTGCTTCAACTTATTATAAAATATTAAATAATTTATCACATAAATCTACTCTGTCTCCAAATAAAGGCTCAAGATATCATCATAAGACAAGTTCAATTAATAATGTTGAAGAAAAAAATTATAGTTTGAATAATAATAGTAATTATAATAAAGTTACTAATTTAATTTCAAATAGAAAATTTCCTATTAATAGAGATTCTAATAAACAAACTATTTCTGCTTTTTCAAGAATTTATATGAATAATAATAATAATATTAATAATAAATATAATAGAAGTGGAAATAGATCTACTAATAATATTAGAAATAAATCTGCTGAAAATTATTATTAAATATTATATATTTTAAAATTTAATTGTTTCTTTTTATTTTTTAATAATATTAGAAAAAAAATAGAAAAAAGAAGAAATAAATAAAAAGATTTGAATATATTAAAAATATATAATAAAGTGAATAAATATAATATTAGGAATAAATTTATTAAAAATATAATATTAACTATATATAATATTTATATAATTGAATTTTTAAATTTATCAAATGTATATTTATTTAAAGGATTTAAAGAAGAATTAAAAATTGTTTTTGATGAATTAGTTCTATTATATCTTTTAAAATATAAAATTTTATCATTTTCAAAATCACTTTGAGAATTATTTTTTTTTTGATTAAATAAATTTCTTTTTTTCATTTCTAATATTATTTTATTATCATATTTTTCAGCCATACTTCTAGATCTTTCATTTATTTTATATCCATTAAAAGAATATTGTTTCAATAATTTATTTTTTTTTTCACCAAATTCTTCAATTAATATTTTTTTTTCATTTATTTCTAAATCATTATAAATATCTTTCATTATTTCAACAAAATTTTCTTTTTTTAAATTTATATTACTTCTTTGAAATTCATCAAAAAAATTTTGTAATATTTTTTTTATTTTTAAAGGAATATTTTTAATAGAATTAGTTATAGTAATAGGAGAAATTAAATCATCTTCATCTGAATCTAATATTTTAAATATTTTTATAAATATATTATTTATAATATCTGAAATTATTCTATTTGATTTTATTTGTGTAAATGTATTATTAGTATTATAATTTGAATAATATTTATTATATAATAATTCTTTATGAAGATAATGTTTATTTATTCCATCATAATAATGAGTTAATATTGTTGATAATGGTATTTTTTTTTTAATTGTATTTAAATTATTATTTTTATTATATATATTTTTTAATTTTTCTTTATTTTCTTTTATTTTATTTGTATAATTTGACTGACGATTTAAAAATTCTTTAATTTTCTTTTTTTTATTTTCATTTAATTCTTTTCTATTATTATTATTAGTTTTATTTTCCTTTTTTAAAAAATGTTTTAATTCAAAAGGTAAAATAATATGAACTGAATTTTTTTGTTCTGAATTAGATTCATATGAAGATTTTAAACTATTATTTGAATTATTATTTATTATTTTTCTTTCAAAAAATGACATTTTCTTAATTAATTATTTATTAATTCTTTTTCTTAAAATCAAAAATAAAGATTTTTAAAATTATAATTTAATAAATAATTATATATATATATTTATTTATTATATAATTTCTTTTTTTGAATTGGTTTATCATAAAAATTGCAACAATCATTTAAATCTTTTAAATATTTATTTTTTATTTCATTTTTATCATCATATGTTTTATAATATTCATTCATAAAATTTTTACAAATATCAATTTTTTCAATATATTTTGATTTTTCAATATTATCTTTTTTATTTTTATAAAAATCTTTTAAAATAAAACCATAATAATATAAAGAAATACCAGTACTAATATTTTCATTACTAAAATAATTTAAATTATTAGGTATATCATTTAAATCAATTGAATAATTTTGATTAAATTTTTCCCCTTCAATTCCAGTATAAAGCATTTTAAAATTAATATTTTTTTTATATAGATTTATGACAGAATTTATAATAATAATATAAAAATATATATTAAAAGATGTTATTAAATAATTTGATTATCAAATATTTTTTTATTTATTAATTATTTAATAATATAAAAATAATATTTAAATTTATATAAAAAACAGAAAATTAATAAAAAAATCCAATAAAAAATAAATCAAAAAATTTAAAAAATTAAAAAAATATGATTAAAATACCATATAAAAAGTCTAATTCCAAATCTTAATAGTTTGATCATTAGAACAAGAAGCAATTTGGTTATCATTTAACAAAACAATTCCAATAACATTACTTGTATGTCCTTTAAGAGTTTGTTTAATTGTAAAACTTTTAATATCCCAAATTTTAATTGTCCCATCAAAACTTCCACTAACAAAATTTTGTTTATTAATTTGACAAAGAGTCCTTACACTATGAGTATGACCAGTTAAAGTTTTAATACAATCTGTATTATTCCATACTTTAATAGTTTTATCATCACTTCCAGAAATAATTAATCCATTATCTAATTGAAATAAACATTTTACCCATTTTTCATGTCCTTCTAATATATATAAACATTCATATTTTTCAGAATCCCAAATTCTTATTGTATTATCTGCAGAACCTGAACATAAATTTTTATTTTGTAATATAATTAAAGATAAAATACAATCTGAATGACCTTTTAAAGTAATTATTTCTTTTCTAGTTTCATAATCCCATATTATAATATGAGAGTCATTTGATCCAGAAGCAAATTTTTCATCATTTATTTTTACTAAACAATTAACCCATAAATTATGACCTTCAAAACAATGAATTAATTGATAACTATCATTAATTTGATATAATTTAATTTTATTATCTGATAAACCCGTTAAAATAAAATTTGGCAAAAATTCTAATAAACATAATATATATCCTTCTTCTTTTATTACTAATTTACATTCATTTTTTTCTAAATCCCATATTCTAATTGTATTATCATATGAGCCTGATGCTAAATTTCCTGTATGTAATTTTATTAAACTTACAATTTTATCATTATGTCCACTTAATGTTTTTATACATCTATATTCTTTGCCGAATTGTTTGAAATTTATTGGATAATGTAAAAAAAATGGAATTGATGTATTATTTATATTTGGTATTATTTCATTTATATTTGTTAATAATTTTTCATTTGATAGTTTTTCATTTAAATCAAATTTTTCTAGTTGATTTGATAAAATTATATTATTGGGATTTACATTGTTATTTTGGTTATCTTTTAGTTCTTTATATTCACTATAAAATGTTTTTAACATTTTGAAAATTTTCATATTTTTTTTTTTTTCTTCATTAAATGAGTTTTTATAATCTTGTTTAATTTGATTTAATTTATTAATTTCTTGATTAATTTTCTTTTCACAATCTTTTTCAAATATATCACATTGGGTTTCAAAATCTAATTGTTGTATAGATAAATTTTTAATTAATTTATCAATATCACAATCTTTATAATCTTGATTTTCAATAATAGAATGATCTTCATGCTGTGTTTTACAATTATTACAAATAAAATAATTACAAGTTGAACAAAATAAATTTAAATTTGATTGATGAAAAGGACATAAATTATCTGGTTTTTTTTTAAATATCATTTCATTAATTGAAGCTTTTTTTTCTTCTCTTATACAAATACATTTAAATATAATATTTATTGTTTTATTTTTTTCATCAAATTCAACATTTATTATATTTGGAAAACGATCTTTACATATTGGGCAATTTAAATAATATTTTTCTTGTTCATCTTCCTCTTTTATTTCATCTAATTTTGTTTTATTATTAATTAAATTTTTATTTTTTAAATTATTATCATCCTTTATATCTAAATTTATCTCGTTTACATTTATTTCAGTTTCTTTTGTTGATATTGGATGAATATTCTTATAATTATTATTTTCTGCATTAGGTTTTGTTTGTTCTTTTTTTTGATTTGTTGAATTACAAATTCCCATTTTTATTGTAAATTAATAATATATTTTGAGATATTAAAATAAATTAAAATATATCTTTATTATTATTTATTATTTTTTTTAATTGTGAAAAAAAATATTTATTAGTTTATTTTTTTTGTTTTTATACCTATTTTTGGGTTTATATATTGTTTTTTTCCTTTTTTATATTATTTTTTATCTTTTTATTTTTATCATTTTTTTTTATTTTTTAATGATTAATTTAATTGAGTAACATTTTTTATCTTATATAATAAATTAAAATAAAATTCTATTTTTAAAATTTATTATTTATATTTATTTATCATTATATCTAAGACCAAATGCCCATCCATCAAGATCAATAGAATAAATTTCATCTTCATTTAATTCATCATTTCTATTTCTTATTTTCTTCTTATCATTTTTATTACTAAAAAAAGGAGGTTTTATTTGTTTAATATTACTAAAACCATAATTAAAATTTTCCTCATTTTCATTATCATTATTATTAATATTATTATAATTATTATTATTATAAATTCCAAAAGGATTTTTTTCTTTTTTTTCATTATCATCTCCATAATATTCATCATAATCAATATCATCAATATTATTATTATTATAATTTTTTTCATTATTATTCCCAAATAATTTTTGTATAGAATTATCAATTTTTTTATATTTTTCATTTTTATTACTTCTTAACATTTGATCAGGATAATAAACAGGTAATTGTACCATTTTAATACATTTATCTTCACTTAAAGTAATTAAAGCTTTTCTTTCTTCTTCAAAAAACATATTTGGAATATTTTTTAAATGAGCATCAATAACAAAATTTGGTATTTCATCATTTTCATAATAAACATTAATTGAACCATTTGATAAACCAAATAAAATTTCTCCTCTTTCTGTAATAATTATTTTATTTATATCAACTAAAGGAGAAATATCCATTTCTTTTATTTTTTTTGATTCTATTTTGTTATAATTATAATTTTTATTATCATAATTTATTATTCTATAAAAATATACTTTTCCTCCTCTTGTTCCAATTATCATTATTTCATTATCAAAATTAAAATTAATTGTTGTTATTATATTATTAATTGGTATTTTAAAAGAAAAAATGGTTTGTGGATTAATTGGATTTGATATAATATCAATTATAAAAATATTTCCTCCTTCATCTCCAATAATTATTCTTCCTAATTTTTCATCATAAATCATATAAGATAAAAGCTTAGTTGAAATTAAACATTCTTTAATTAAATTTTGATAGTTTAAATCAAATATTTTAATATCAAAATCTTTAGCAATTGTATATATATAACCATTATTAAAGTTAATAACTGTTCCAATTATTTTTGTTTTATGTGAATTAAATTTTCCTGCTTCAATTAAAAATTGACCTTGACTTTCTTTTGTACTTTCATTAATATAAATTTTATATAAAAATACATTTCCATCATTCATTCCTAAACAAAGGCAATTTTTATCTTTATAAAAATTAATTGATGTACATTCTGAAAAAGTAGGATTTGCATATAATACTTCAAAGTGAATTAAACCTTGATAATTTTTAATAATATTAAATATTATAAATTGTCCTAATACTTTTTTTTGTTCATTTTCATTATTTTTCTTTTTTAAAAATGGAATATTATTTTTTATTTTATTAAATATTCCAGTTAAAAAATTATTATTTGGTATCCCACAACCAACAAAAAGTAAATTTGCATTTTCTAAAAAATAACCACAAGAAATAGGTAAAACTAATTGATCATGTAAATTATATAATTCTAAAGGATAATATAATTGAATATCAGGATAATGATTTTCTAATTTTAAAAATTTAACACAATAAATTGAAGTTAATAAATCTGGTCTTTTACAAATTTCTTTAATATAAATATTTAATTTATCTTTTTTTGAATTTATTTCATTTACTTCATTTAATCTTTGAAAACCTGAACCAGGAAAAATTGGAGGTTTTGTATAATATTTTTCAAATATTAAATTCATTTCATAAAATTCATTTAATTTTCTTTGTACTATCCATTCTTTTTTTGATAAATTTGAATATAAATCAATTTGATATAAAATTACTTCTTCTGTTCCAATATATTTCATATCATAATTTGATACACAAACACTCAAATTATATTCATTAATATCAATTTGACTTTCTGGTTGCATTAAAGAATTTGATAATTGATTTGTATTTATACCAAATAAATTAGTGGAAGATGGTCTTGATGTTAATCTATTATTTCTTCTATTTTTATAATTATTATTATTATTAAAATTATCTTCATTTAAAAAACTATCTTCGTATGTTTCATTTGAATAATTTTCATTTTTTAAAAAAGGAGAAAATTTATTTAAAGTCTGTGGAAGATTTGATATTGTTTTTGATAATGCATTTTTCATCATATTTTTAACTTCTGATGCTCCTGTTTTTATTTTATTTTGTATTGAATTATTATTATTTTCTTCTCTTAAATCTTCCCATTTATTGTAACTGTTATTAAAAAAGGAATTACTTCTATTTTCTTTAAATGGATTATTTTCTTCAAAATTATTCCTATTTTGAAAACTATTTTCTTTATTTGAATTTGATAATAAATTAAATGATTTTTCTGAATTACTAAATCTATTGTTTATTTTAAAGAAATCATTCTCATCATAATTCTTATTTTCTTTATTTGTGAAAAAATTATTTCTATTATTTTTATTATTGTTGTTTTTATTGAAATTTATTCCTGAATTTCTATTATTTAAAGTATTATTATCTTCAACAAACATTTTTTTTTAAATTAATCAAATCAAAAAATAATTTTAAATATAATTAAAATTATTTTATTTTGAAATAATAAAAAAATAAATAAATAAAATAAAAAAAGAATAAGTTTAAATTTTTTTATTTTTTTTCATATCTTTCACTTTCTTGATTAAGAAAATATTCATATGAAAAATTAAACATTTTTTTTAAATCATCATCTAAACTATCTTTAATTTTTGACAATAAATCACAACTTGAATCATTAATATTTTGATTTTTATTAATTTGATTTTTAATAATATTTTTAATAGTATTTTTATTAAAATGAATATTACTTAAATTTTTACTACTCAATGTTTTATTGTTAAAATATGTATTTCCATTCTTAATTAATTTAGAATTAATTGGATTATTTTTTTCAGTAAAATACTGATTTACAAAAGTCATTTCATTTTCATTTTTTTTATTTGGACTTTGACTTAAAACTTTATTATTAATTCTTGATAAAGAATATAATGATTTATGTGATTGTCTTAATAAAGAATAATTTTTATAATTTTTTAATTTTTTCTGAAAATAATTATTTTTAGATAATCTTATATGAATACAATCATCAAGTATTTTTTTTAAAGAATTCGAATTTTGTAAAGTTGATTGAGAATATTTATTTTCTTTTTTATTTAATTTACAATTAAATTCATTTATAAATTTATTTTTAATTTCATCATATTTATTTTTATCTAAAATACCTTTTAAATAATTAAAAAGAAATAAAACTCCTTTTTCATATGAATTAATTATTTCATCTTTATTTGATTCATTATTATTTTTTATTTTTTGTTTTGAATTTATATTCTTAAGTGAGCTATGTGAATTTGGACTATTAAATATTTCATTATATAAAATTGAATTTGATGCAGTTAGACATTTATGATGTGATTTTTGTTTACTTTTTGAATTTTTATAATTATTAATTTTACTTTTATTATATTTTTGAAAAAGTGGTTTTTTCATTTGTGATTGAGTTATTGTTTTTATTCTTAAATTATATTTATTTCGAAAATTTTGACTTTTTTTTTCTTTATTTTGAAGAAGTTTTTCATTTGATTTTGTTATTATTGTAGATTTTGTATTTGTATTTTGAGGAAATAATAACGATTTAATATTATTTGTTTTGAACATTTTTTATTTTTTTTAAATAATTATTTTTTATAATTAATTGAAATTTATAAAAAATGTTATATTTTATTTATATAAATATTTTAAAATCAGGTTATATATTAAAAATATTAAAATTTTATTATTAAAATTATAATTTAAATTTAAATCAGAATGAAAAAAAATGAAAAAAAAATATATAATACTAATAATAATTATTATTCTTAAATAATGGCATTTCATATTTTTACCTTTATATTCAATCAAAAATATTAAAATTGTTTTTAATACTTATATTTAATTTATTCTTCAAATTCATATTTTTTACAAATAAAATCAATAACTTGAGTAAAATCAAACCTTTCATTTTCATCATATTTAAGCATATTACTTAATAACTTTTTAAATTTTTCAGAATAAAAATTGTTATCTTTTGCTTCTTTACAAGCTTGTTTAATATAATTAAGAATTAAATTATGATTATCATTATTTTCATTTATATTCACAAAATCTCTAAATAAATCCAATTCATTTCCTTTCATCAAAGTATATAAAATACATAAACCAAGTGAATAAACATCATTTTTAATAACATTAAAATTACTAGAATTAATTTTAGAATAAAAAATTGAATATAATTGTGGACTAATAAACTTATTATTATTTTGGGATATTTTAGTGTTTGAAATATAAAAAATTTTTTCAAAATCAGAAATTTTATAAACTGAATCTTTAAAAACTGTAATATTATTTGGATTAATACAAAAATGAGCAATGCCTTTTTTTTGTAATATTTCTAAAGTAACACTAATTTGATAAATAATATTAATTAAATCAATTTCATTATATAATTTTTTCATTTTTTTCATTGAATTTATTTCACTCATCCAATTATTTATTCCTAATTCTTCTAATATTTCTATTTCATTTTCATTTGAATAAATGCCTTCTATTTTAATTATATATGGATTTGAATTTAAAGAATATTGCAATGAATATTGAGATTTTATTTTATTTAATTCTTCTTTTGTTTTATAATTTATTTTCTTTAAAGCTGAAAATGTATTATTTTCAATATTTCTAACACAAAATATTTTACTTTTTTTACTTTCTCCTATTTGAGAAATTATTTCATAATTTTTTGGATTGAATAATGGTATAAGGGAATCTTTTTCTTTTTCATTTTTATTTGATAAATTATTTGAAATATTTTTATGTTCTTTTTTTATTTTATTATTTTTATTTTTACTATCACTAATATCAATATCTGTTTTTAATTTTTTCATTAATTCATTATCATCAATAATAAAAAGTTCATTATTTTTATTTTTTGAAATATTTTTGCTAATATGAATTGTATTTGATTTTTTAATAAAAATATCAATTTCTTTTTTTTGAAGAGGAGAAAATTTAAAAGTCTTACATTTAACAGCAATATTTTTAGGAATATTTAAATTACTTTCAATAGTATCTTTCATAAAAATATTATCAGTATAATTAGTATTAGCATTACTAGTAATATTTTTATTTTCATCAATAGAAAGATTAATTTTCTTTATTTCCTTTTCTAAAAATGAATTATAAATATCATCAATTAATTTTTTTTCTTCATTTTTTTTTTCAATAGAATCTTCTTCTTCAATACATTCACAATTTTCATCTCTAAATCTTAATTTACAAAAAGTACATTCAAAAATAAATTTTTCATATTTCATCATAGATTTACATTTAGAACAAAGTACCATTTTTCTTCCATTATAAATAGAATTATAAACAATACCATTACAATCTTTTTTATGATAAAATTCTTTAATATTATGATTACAAGGAATAATTTTAGGTAAAGCTAAATTTTTAAGAAGAAGAGATTTTTTAATAGCAAGAGATAAAGGTTTATAAATATAAGGATTATATATTTTTGCATTTGAATGAAAATCTTGTTTACATTTCATACAAGTCCAAATAATATCATAAGGTTTACTTGAAAAATTACATTCTTTACATATCAAAATATTTTTCTTAATATCTAAAAATAATTTCCCTTTACAATTATTAATACATCCCATTTGTTGATTTATTATTAAATGACAATGATATTTTTCCCATGTTGCTGGTTGAATATTACTATCATAATTATCTTCATTTATTATTAATCTTGTATAATAAATTATTTGACAAAAATCACAATATAATTTAATATAATTTGATTTATAACATCTTAAACAATTTGTACATATTATTCCATATATTTCATTTTTTTTATTTTCATTATTATTTAGTTCATTATATACTAATATAAAATTGTTTTTGTTATTACAAAAATGTATTGGATTATTATTTTGATATTTACAATGTTTTAAAAAATTAAAATCTTGACCATTTTCTATATACTCTCTTCCTTTTGAAATTAAATTTTTTTTAAATATTTCATAATCAACTAAATATTGTTCTAAATATAAATATTTTTCTATTTCTTTCATTTTTTTTGTTAAAGTTTCATCTTCAAAAGCTTCTTCAGTAAACTTATCAATAATTGATATTCTTATATTATCGAATATTGATTTCATAAATTCTCCTTCTTTTTTTCTTATAATATCTTCAAATATATCTTCATATTCTTCATTATACATTTTTTTTATTTCTTCTTCTAAATTGGTTGATGATTTTGATAATTGAATAAAATTTTCATATTTTGAATTATCAGGTTGCATTTATTATGAAAATATTTTATTTTTGATTTAATCAAAATAATTTTATCTATAATAAATTATTTTAATAAATTATATAAAAAAAATAAATTTTTAGTATAAAAAACAATATATTAATCTATTTAAAATTTATATATTGAATCAAAATTTTATCTTCTAAATTTTATAACCCTTTAATTTATCAAATATTATTTATATTTTTTCTTCAATAATATTGAAATAAATCAATAAAAATTTATTTTATCATATCTAAATTCATTAATCAATTTATATTAAATTCATTGATTTATCCTTAATGATTTAAAATCTATTTAAAAATTTAATATTTCATTTTTTTGTAATTTATATTGATATTGATTTATTAATAAATTAACAATTTTCTTGTAATATAAATTTGAACACAATTAATTATTATCAATTTAAAAAAATATAAATATTATTTTTATACATATATATATATTTTTTATATTTATAATTAGTTAATTAATATTTTTTTTTCTTTATTAAGATTATTTTCTTTTACATTATCATCAATAACAATTTCATTTTTATTTGCATCAGGCAATTCAACAATATTTTCATTATTAATATCATTAAAATTAATTTTATTTTCATTCATTTCTTTTTCTTCATTTAACATATTTTCAATTTCTTTATCAATATCCCTATTATCTTCATAATTTAAATTATTTTTATTAAAAAAATTAATAACTTCATCTTGTTCCATTTTAATTTGTTCCATTTCATCACCAATAATTTCCCATTTTTCAACAGAAACTTCATTTTTTAATTTTATTAATATTTCATTACTACTTTCTAATATTTTTAAAACTTCAGAATCTATTTGAGTTTTTTCTATTTCTATTATTTTTTGTGATATTATAAATAATTGTTTTTCACTTTTTGATATTTGGATATCATACATTTTTTTTCTTTTTAATTCAAATTTTGCTCTTTCTATTTTATTATTTTTTAAATATTCTTTTGCTTTATTTTTGCTTTCTATACTTTCTTTTTCTAGTTTTGTTATATAATGTTTTGTTTTATCTCTTATTAATTTACATTCAATTAATGATTTTTCTAAAGGACTTAAATTTAATTTGTTTTCATCTTCATAATTTAAACCAAAAAAATTTGATATTGATTCTTTTATATTAGTAAAAAAATATTCCATTAATATATAGATTATAAATATAAAATTAATTATTTATTTAATTTTTAATACTATATTAATTTTTATCTTTTTGATTGATTATCTTTTTTGAAAAAAATGAGTTCAGAAGAAGGAAAAAATATAATTGAAAACAAAGAAGAAATTAAACAAGAAGAAAATAAAGAAGAATTAACTAAACAAGAAGATAAAATAGAGAATGAAATAAAAAAAAAAGAAGAAAATAAAACAGAAAATAAAGAAGAAGATAAAAAAGAAGATAATAAAGAAGAGAATATAAAAGAAGAAAATAAAGAAGATATTAAAGATGAAAAAGAAGATGAAAAAGAAGAAATAAAAAAAAATGAAGATGAAAAAGATATTTTAGAAGAAATAAAAAAAATAAAATATCCAGAATTAAAACCAAAATTACTTCAATTAAACTTTTTAAATAATGAAAAATATCAAATTGAAACAAAATATGCAAAAGAATATGATAAAATAAAATGTAAATATGATAATAAATATTTTGAATTATATTCACAAATACAAAAAATAATAAATGGAGAATCAAAAGAAAAAGTTTCAAATGATGAAATAAAAAAATATTTAAAGGAAAATGAATCAATAGATGAAAATTTAGAAGAAACAAAAATAGAAGATTATTGGGAAAAAGTAATAATAAATTCAAAATATTTTACAATAACAGATAAAGATAAAAATATAATAAAATATTTAAAAAAAGTTTGGATGGAAAAAATAGATAATAAAGTTAATGATTTTATAATATATTTCCAATTTGAAAAAAATGATTATTTCTCAAATGAAATATTATATAAAAAATATTATTTTCCTGAAAATGTAGAAAATAAACCAAATAAAATTGAAGTTTGTAAAATAAATTGGGAATCTGATGATAAAAATCCAACAATTGAAAAAATAAATAAAAAAATAAAAAAAGGAAAAAAAACATTGAATAAAGAAATAATTGAAGATATTGATTCATTTTTTTCTTTTTTTAAAAATACTAAATGTAATAATTTTACTACTGATGAATGTATATTTTTTAGAGATGATTTATTTAATAATCAATTAGAATATTATTTAAATATTAGAGTTGGATTAACTTATCATGCTGATGATTTAAAAGATTTAGATTATGATGAAGAAGATGATGATGATATTTATGAAAATAAAAAAAAAGAAGAATGTAAAAATCAATAAAAAGTGATTTATACTTTATTAAAAAACAAAATAAAATAAAAAATAAGAATTAAAAAAAATAATGAATTAACAATATCAATATATATTTAAAAAAATTATATCCCAGAATTTCCTTTTTTATTATTAATCTTACTAAATTAAAAACTATAAAAAAACACAAAAAAAACAAAAAAAATTAAAAAAAAAATAAACAAAAATAAAGTTACAAATATTTAATATTAAAAGATTGCTTAACCCAAGGATAACATTCTTCAATATCATATTGTCCAGGTCCAACAAATTTTCCATCTAAACTATTTTTTTTTAATTTTTTATCTAAAACCTGTCTTTGACAACTACTTTTAAAAGGAGGATCAACTTGAAATTCTTTAACAAAATTTTGATTATAATAAACCCCAGGTCCTAAATTATCCATTTTTCCTTTTAAACATCTTTTATCAATTTCACTAGAGTCAAATCCTAAAATATTACTTTTACTATAATTAATTCTATCAACATAAAATTTATCATTTAAATATTTTATACTATTAAAATTTCCATTATCATATTTTCCAACACCAGGATTATTATTATAATTAACATATTTATTTCTTTCATTTTTATAAAAATCACTTTTTGAACTTTTTGGTCTTTTATTTTCATTAATAATATTATTTCCAGTTCTTAAATCGACAAATCTTCCATTAATAATAATAGTATTATTTATTCCAGTATTTGAAAAAGGATCAATATAACTTCCTGGACCTGGATTTTCACTTAGTCTTATTAATTCATTTTCTGCTTCTCTAAATCTACGATCTCTTCTATAAAATTTACCATTTCCTGTTAATGGACGAGAATTATATGATGATTGTGATGTTGAAAATGATGAATTTAATAATTTATTTGTAAATATTGTTTTATGCATATTTTTATTTACTAATTCTATATTTTCATTTTTATTTTCTTTTTCTTCTTTTTCTAATTTTGATTTTGGAAAACGTGTACTTTGAGATAAAAATCCTATTTTTGGTTTTTCTACTTCTGTTGGTTTTTTTTCTTTTTTTTCTTTTTTTTTATCTTTTTTTTTTATGATATTTTCTTTTTTATTAAATTTATTTTTTTCTAATTTTTGAATTTGAGAATCTCTAATTGGGATTTTTTTTAAATTTATACCAAATAAATAATCATCATATTCAATACTTTTAATATTACTTTCAATTGGTGAATTTAATCCATTTCCAAATCTATCAGTACTACTTAAAAAATAATTTTTTTCATTAAAAGGTGTTTTTTTTGGTTTTTTTGCAGCATTGAAAAATCCACTATTACTATTATTATCATTTAAAAAATAAGTTCCAGGACCAGGATTATTATTATTATTAACAAAAGAAAATTCTTTTTTAGGAATAATATTAAAATCTCCTATTTTATTTTTCCCATTATTATAATTTTTATAAATAGATTTATTCATTAAAAAATTCATATTTTTACCATTATAAAAATTATTATTTTCATTATTATTTAAATTTTTCTCATTTTTATTTTCTTCTTCTCTAAAATTACCTTGAGTACAATTAATATGATTTACATTTAAACTTGTTTGAGGACGAATTTTTTTTTTTTCTTGATAACTTCTGATATCTTTATTTTTTGACCAAAAAGTTCCTTTTTTTTTCCAATATTCAGGTAAGTCAATATCATAAGTACCAGGACCAACTGTGTCAACTCCTTCAACGCCAGAAAAAATTTTATATTTTTGTGGATTATCTTTTTTTACTATTTTACCATCTTTATTTGTTTCATATCCAAAACTTATTCTTTGAGGAATTGAATCTATATTATATTGTGAATTTTCAATTTTAAATTTTTTTTTTCTTTCATTTTTTTTTATTTTATTTTTATCATTTTTTATTTTTTCATATGTTTTTTTTTCTTCTTCTTCAAATTTATTATTAAAAAAACTTCCTGGTCCAGGAATAAAATTTTCATTTGTTTTAAATCTTTTTTCTTTAACTGAAAAACCATATTTTTCATAATTTTTTTTTATTCTTTTTTCTGCTTGAAATTCTTTTTTTGTTTCTGGATCATCAGGAGATAAAATTTTATTACTTGTTTTAATTTCATCTATTTTATTTATAATTTCCATTTTTTTATTTTCTTTTCTTTTTATATCTTCTTCTTTTGTTATATCTCTATAATATGTTCCTGGACCTGGATTATCATTTTGTTTATATTTTAATTTTTCTTCTGATGATAAAAATGGAATTATATTTTCTTTTATTTCTTTTTCATCTGTAATTGGAAGATATTGACCTGGTCCTAACTCGTTTTCTTCATAATTTTTGTTGAAATCAAGATTTCTTTCTGTTTCATATACAAATGCCATTTTTTTTTAATTTTTTTTTTTCTTTTTTTTTTTTTTTTTTTTTTAGTTTTTTTAATTTTTTGATATTTTTTATATTTTTTTTAAATTTTTTTTATTTATTTTTTTTTAAATATAAAAATTAAAAATTATAATTTTTTAAATTAAAAAAAAATTTTATATACATGTACTCATTCCTTGAATTTCTGTTTGTTCTGGTTCATAATTTAATTTTTGGTTTAATATTTCATATGTTAAATCATTTATATCTTTTTCAACTGTATTTCCGTAAATTTGTAAATTTTTATTGAATTTATTTCTATTTTTATAATTTAATTTTTCATTTTTTCTTCTATAAAATTCATCTCCATTTAATTCAGAAAATTTTTCTATTAGATTTTTCGTATTTTCTCTTTCTCTATTTAAATTATTTTGTAATTCTTTTTGTTGTTCTTGTAAATTTTTAATTTCTATTTCTTTATTTTCCATTTCTTTTTTAATTTTTTTATTTTCTTCTTTTATTTTTACTCTTCTAAAATCTTTTTCATAATTTAATAAATTATTTTCTAAAAATGCAATTTTTTCATTATTTTCTTTATTTATTTGAGTTAAATTATTAAAATGTTCATATAATATATCAATTTGAGTAGTTATAATATTTAAAAAAGAATTTATTTTTTTTAATTTATCAATTGGATTAATTTGTTGTCCCATATTATCTAAAGAAATATTTTTCATTAATAAAAATTCATCAAATTCATTTATAAATAAATCACTATTATTTTCAATAATATCTCTATTTTTATTTAAATAATCTTGAATTATAGAAATGCAATTATCAAGAATTTTTTTCGTTGCTTCATAATTTTTTTTAAAAGTATATAATTCAATTTCTTTATCTTTTTCAATTGAATTTTGTAATAGCATCTTATCTCTTATTGTAGAAATTTCTGCTTTTAATTCTGCATTTTCATAAATTAAAGTTCTTACTTGATTTGATAAATCATTTATTTTAATTGTTAATTGATTATTTTTAGAATTTATATCAAAATTATTTTGAATTTCTGATTTTAATTCATAAATATTTTTCTCTAATTTATTATTTAATTCTCCATTTATGTTTTTTAAATCTTCAAAATTTTTTTTAAAGTTTTTTTCTCTTTCAAAAACTTGTTGAATTTCTTCATCTTTTGAATAAGAATCTTTATATAATTTCATATATTTTCTTTGTATATCATCTAATTTATAACTCATTTCTTCATTTGTAAATTTTAATTTTTTATTTTCATCTGTTTTTTCACTCATATCTTCTTCATATTTTTCTTTCCAAAAATTAATTTCATTTTTACTCATAATCAAATCATTATTTAATTTACTAATTTCTATTGATAATAAATCTTTTTCTTGAATTATTTTTTCTAATTCGTTTTTTAAATCTTCATTATAACTTCTTTCATTTATAAATTTATTTTTTAAATTTTCAAATGATTCTTTATTTAATCTTATTTCTTCACTTAATTCTCTTATTTTTTCTATAAATGCTTTTTTTTCTATTTCTAAATTAGATATTTCTTTATTTAATTTTTCTTTTTCTTTAATCAAATTTTTTAGATTTTCTTCAGTATAAATCATTTTTCTACTTGAATCCATTTTTAAAGCATCATAATTAATTTTAATAATATTTAATTTTGAATTTAAATCATCAATATTTTTATCTTTTATTTTAATTAATTCTTTAAAAGTTTCAATTTCTTTTTTTTTATTTTCAATATCATCCATTAATTCAATAATACGATTTTCATTTTTTTTTAAATTTTTCTGCATTTCATTTTTCATTTCTTCTAAAATTCTTTTATCACTTTGATAAGTATCTAAATTATTTCCTAAACTTTCTTGTAATTTATCAACTTGATTTTTATATATTTGAATATCATTTTTTAATTTATCATTTTCAATTTCTAATTTATCATTTAAATTTTGTAATGTATCATTTTTATAATTTAAATCATCAATTTTTTTTTCTAATTGTTCTGTTCTTTTTTGTAATGTTTCAAAATCAATGTTTTTATTTGATAATTGTTTATGTAAAAGATTTGAACTTTGTAATTCTTTTTCAATTTCATTTAATTTTTTTTGATATGCTTCAATTATTTTATCTTTTTCATTATTTTCTTTTAATAAATTCTTATATTTAATTTCAATTCTTTGATTATCTTTTCCTAAATCATTTTCTCTTTGAAATAAATCATCATATGCAGTTTTTATTTTTTTATAATCTTCAATTAATTGATTATTTTTAATTTTATAATCTTCATTTAATTTTTGTAAATTTTTAATTTGTGAATTTAAATCTTCAATAATTACTTTATTATTAATTAAATTTTTTTTATTTTTTTCATTTTCATCTTTCATATTTGAATAACCAACTAAAACATCAATTGGTTTCATATTAGTTTTTTTTGAAGCATTATCTAAATTTAAGGCAATTCCATTTTTAATTAAACTACTTTCTAAAGTTTGTTTTAATATTTCCACATAATTTTTTAATTCTTCATTTTTTATTGTTTCTTTTTTTAATATTTCTGCCATTTCTTCTTTTTCATTAAATAATTGAATATATAATGAACTAAATTGTTGATTGGAAAAATTAATTGAATCTTCTTTAAAATTTGTAATATCTTCTTTTGTTATTGGTAATGAGTGATTTGGATAAAATTGAAGTATATGTTTTTCACATATATTTTTATATTCTTCTAATTCTTTTATTTTATTTTCTAAAGTTTCAATTTTCTTTTTTGAATTCTCTTGATTATCTATATCTGTTAAATTTAATTTTATTGTATCATCTATTATATTATTTTTTTTATTTATATTTAGAAATTGCGAAAGATCTTTATTTATTAAATTTTCTCTTTCTTTTGAAGATTTATTATCATCATTATTCATTTTTCTTTTTATAATTTGTAATTTAATAAAATATTAAAATAAAATTTAATTTAAATTATTATTTATAAACATTTTATTTATTATTTAAATTAAGTTTTTCCAAAACTGTTTGAAAATCAGAATCATATAATTCAATGGGAAATCTATTTTTATTTTCATCATTTTGTAAAATTCTTTCATCATTTTCACTAGTAATATATCTTAATTCAATTTCATCATTATCTTCATCATCAACATTAATTAATTCATCCCAAGTAGAATATAATCTTAGTTTGTTATTAAATTTACTATTTGTAATTATTTCATTTTCTTCTTCATTTTCTGAATTTTCTTCCGTTATATTTAAAGTTTTTATATTTTTATTATTATTATTATTATTATTTATATTTTCATTGTTAATATTATTATTTTCATTTTCATTTTTTTCTTTATTATCATCATCAATTAAAATTTCAACATCAATTATTTTAACTTTATTTCTTTTTGGTGCATAAACTAAATCAATAATCATATAATTTAATTGATCATTATTAATTTCTATTTTATCTAAACAATCTTTAATATCTTGATTAACAAAATTAATAATACAATTTCTAATTTTATCAATATCATCGTATTTTTCATATAAATCAATATATCTTTGAGAAATACCTTTTAATTTTTTATTAATAAAATAACATCTAAATTCAAATTTATGTTCAATTTTATACCATTCTTTTATTATTAAAAAATTTTGCTTTGTTTTATCAAAATTTTCTAAGCATCTTTCACTTGATTTTATTACTGAAATAATATCATCAATATTAAAACATTTTAATTGAGTTAACATAAAATCTGCATCTATTGGGGCTTTATCATTTAATTTAACAAATACATAATCAAATTTTTCTATTAAATTCATTATTCTTTTTGATATTGTATCATTTATTAATTTTTTAGATTCTTGATCAAGATTTATTGAATCATTTTCGAGAAATTGATTAAAATTTTCATCTAAATCAACTATTGCATATTTAGTATAATATTTTTCAAAAATTGAATATAATTCTTTTAAAGACATTTTTTTATTATAAATATTATATATAAAAAATAAATTATAAATTTTTATTATATATATTATATATAATAAAATGTATTATATTTTTAATTATGAATATTTGGGATAAATTTGAAGAAATTAAAACAATTAAAAAAGAGGAATATGGTGAATTATTAGAAGCAAAAAATAAAAATACAAAAAAATATATTATAATAA
>JAEEGK010009256.1_pt1 | contig 23047 bp, 10 predicted proteins | sample 8958771 | NCBI WGS metagenome assembly JAEEGK01 (sample SAMN16246547, study PRJNA631951) | gut metagenome | biome: gut microbiome; feature: rumen; material: SC-attached | host: Bos | place: Iran: Karaj | collected 2018-10 | reverse complement strand
AGCAAGGTGACCGACCACCATGCCATCATCCCTACGGGTGTATCACCCCAGGGACTGTCGGAGATGGAGTGGAAGGTATTCGACCTGATAGCCCGTGCCTTCATCGCTGCCTTCTACCCCGACTGCCTCTTCGAGACCACCACCGTCATCGGCGAAGTGAGGAAGAACGAGACGGAGTCTGTTCTGTTCCGGGTGAACGGCAGAGTGACCACGGACGAGGGGTGGAAGGTTGTCTATAAAAAAGAGACCACCTCTAACCCTCCCTCTGAAGGGGAGGATGCGGAAAAAGGGGCTGAAGCAGCGGATGCCTCCCTGCCCGTCTTCCAGAAGGGCGAAAGCGGTCCGCATACCCCATCGCTGACCGACAAATGGACTACGCCCCCTAAGCCCTATACCGAGGCCACGCTGCTCCGTGCCATGGAGACGGCAGGCAAGATGGTAGAGGACGAGGAGCTGCGCGATGCGCTGAAGGAGAACGGAATAGGTCGGCCCAGTACCCGTGCCGCTATCATAGAGACACTGTTCCGCAGACATTACATCCGTAAGGAGAGAAAGAGCCTGTGGGCAACCCCTACGGGTGTGGGACTGATAGAAATCATACACGAGGAACTGCTGAAGAGTGCTGAGCTGACCGGTCTCTGGGAGAAAAAACTGAGGATGATAGAGCGTAAGGAATATGAGGCCAAAACGTTCCTGGAGGAACTGAAACAGATGGTCACAGACATCGTTACCAGCGTACTGAACGACAGGAATCCACGTCAGATTAGCATAGTTCCTGAAACAGTAAATAAGCCTAAGGGCAATAAAAAGCGTTCCTGATACGTTATTATATAGAATAGAGTCTCTTTTTTTTGCAGTGAACAGAATACGCACCATACTACGCTCCATGCTTCTGCTACTCCCCCTGATTATGGCGGGAGCAGGAATGCTGTCTTCCTGCGGAGCCGACAATCACCTGAAGAAGGGTGATCAGTTCTATGCCATCGGCGAGTACTATGATGCGGCAGCCGAATACAAGAAGGCCTATGCGCGTACCAAGACCACCGAGAAGGAGAAACGCGGCATCCGCGCCTGGAAGATGGCAGAGTGCTACCGCAGAATCAACTACAGCGCCAAGGCCATAGGTGCCTATCAGAATGCCATCCGCTATAACTACCCCGATACGTTGGGCTGGTTGTATCTGGCTCAGCTGCAGCAGAAACAAGGCGACTATAAGTCGGCCGTCAAGAACTACAATACCTATCTGGAACTGGTGCCTGGTGCCCGTCTGGCCATAAACGGCATACAGGGATGTATGCAGGCTCCTATCTGGAAGAAAAAGCCCACCCTGTACAGCATCCGCAAGGAACCCATTCTGAACAGCCGCCGTGCCGACTTTGCTCCCATGCTCCTGGGTGACGAGGCCGACCAGCTCTTCATAACCACCACACGTCCGCAGGCCACAGGAAACGAGGTGAGCGGTATTACCGGTACCAAGAGTGCGGACATCTTCTTCTGCAAGAAAGACGACAAGGGCAAGTGGGGGGCACCTGAGATTGTGGAGGGCGACCTGAACAGTGACTATGAGGAGGGGGCCTGCTGCTTCTCGCCCGACGGTAAGACGATGTACCTTACACGTTGCACCTTCGACCCCGATTATCCCCGTTATGCCGAGATTTACACCAGCCAGCGCAGCGATGCCTCCTGGAGCAAACCTCAGTTGCTGCAGATTACCAAGGACACACTGTCCAGCTATGCCCATCCTGCCGTATCGCCCGACGGCCGCTGGCTCTACTTCACCAGCGACATGCCCGGCGGCTATGGCGGAAAGGACATCTGGCGCATCGCCCTTACGGAGGGCGGCGGTCTGGGCGGTGTGGAGAACGTAGGCGAGCCCATCAATACCGAGGGGGACGAGATGTTCCCCGTCTTCCGGCCCAACGGCGAGCTGTACTTCTCCAGCAACGGGCACGTGGGAATGGGCGGCCTGGATATCTTCAAGGCTAAGCGGGATACCGTAACCGGCGAATGGAGCATCCAGAACCTGAAGGTTCCCATGAACAGCAGCGGAGATGACTTCGGCATGACCTTCGAGGGGCTGCACAACCGGGGGTTCTTCAGCACCAACCGGGGCGATGCCCGCGGATGGGACCATATCATGTCCTTTGAGTGTCCCGAGGTTATCCATACCGTTAAGGGCTGGGTGTATGAGAAGGACGGCTATGAGCTGCCCGAGGGACTGGTATATATGGTGGGCAACGATGGTACATACCAGAAGTTGAGCGTGCGCGGCGACGGTTCCTTCGTACAGGAAGTAACACCCCATGTGGACTACGTATTCCTGGGAACCTGCACCGGCTATCTGAACCACAAGGAGGAACTGCACGTTGACACCAGCAGCGTCAGTCAGGAGTTCGTCCTGCAGTTCCCCCTGGCCAGCATCAGCAATCCCGTGCTGATACGCAATGTCTTCTACGAGTTTGACAGCGCCGCCCTTACCGAAAGCAGCACACAGGCGTTGGACAGCCTGGTGGACCTGCTGAACGAGAATCCCAATGTGACCATCGAGCTTTCTGCGCATTGCGACTTCCGCGGCAAGGACGAGTATAACGAGAAGCTGAGTCAGCGCCGTGCCGAGAGCGTTGTGAATTATCTGATTGAGCACGGCATAGAGGCCGAGCGCCTCACCCCCGTAGGCTACGGCGAGAAGCGCCCCAAGGTAGTAACCCGCAGGATAGCCGAGCAGAACAGTTTCCTGCACGAAGGAGACACCCTGACAGAAGCCTTCATCCTGCGTCTGGAGGAAGTGGAGAAGCAGGAAATCTGCCACGCCCTGAACCGCCGTACCGAATTCAGGGTACTGCGTACCACCTATAAGCTTTTTGACAAGGTAAAGCCCACTGAAGAAGCGACTGAATCCGAAGAGAAACCGAAACCCGGAGAAGAAAAAGAATAATTCCTGTTTATTTTGGCTGTTTCCATAGAAATTTCTATTTTTGCCTCATGTAACGTTATTTTTTCTATGAAACAACCCGATTATGGCACTAAACAGAAGAACTTTTCTTAAACGGACAGCAGCCGCCTCGGCACTGTTCAGCATCCTGCCCCGCGAGGTAATGGGCAAGATGGGCGGAGCCAACAACTTCGTGGCTCCCAGTGACCAACTAACACGCGGTATCATCGGTGTAGGCGGTATAGGACGTTCCAGCCACCACTTTGCCAGTGACCAGTCCTGCCGCCTGGTAGCCTTGTGTGATGTGGACCAGAAACACCTGGACTCAGCAGTAGCCGCAGCCAAGAAGAATTTCAATGAGACGGTGAAGGCCTATCACGACTTCCGCGAGCTCATTCACGACCCCAATGTGGACATCGTACACATCGCCACCCCGCCCCATTGGCACGGACTGATGTCGGTAGAGGCCGCCAATGCCGGAAAGGACATCTTCTGCGAGAAACCCATGACCCGTACCATCGGTGAGGGCAAACGTGTGGAGGAAGCTGTTAAGCGCAATGCCCGCGTGTTCCGTCTGAACACCTGGTTCCGCTTCAAGGACACCTTCTACGGCCTGGGCACCGATGTCAAACCCCTGAAGAAACTGGTGGACAGCGGCCTGTTGGGCTGGCCCCTGAAGGTACGCATCTCAGGCGCCACCGGCTTCACCTGGAAGTTCTACTGGGTAGGAAAGGAAAACCTGGAGGTACAGCCCGTTCCCAAAGAGCTGGATTACGACCTCTGGCTCGGCCCCGCACCCTATAAACCTTATAATATACACCGTACCCATCAGACTTTCCGCGGATACTTCGACTATGACGGAGGCGGCCTGGCCGATATGGGCCAACACTACATTGACCCCGTACAGTATATCCTGGGCAAGGACGACACCTTCCCCGTCAAGGTGGAGATTGACGCCCCCCAGCAACACCCCGATGCCGTGGGAATCTGGCGCACCATCACCTACACCTACGAGGACGGCTGCCAGATTATCCTGGAAGGCGAGGGATTCGAGAGCGAAGGCAAGGTACCCTACATCGAAGGCCCCAAGGGAAAAGTTTACAAAGGCTTCGAATGTACCATCCCCAATGTGCAGGAACTCATCAACGAAATGCCTGACCCAGAGCCCCGCAATACCGACTTCCTGGAGTGCGTACGCAACCGCCGCCAGTTCGCCCTCAATGAGAGCAACGGCCACCACAGCGCCACCATCGTGAATATGGGCGTCTGTGCCCTGCGTCTGAACCGCACCCTGCATTTCGACCCCAAGACGCAGCTCTTCATCGGCGATGAGGCTGCCAACCTGCTGATCAACCAGCCCATGAGAGGGGAATGGGGAAAGATGATATAATCAGCCTCACCCCTAACCCCTCTCCCGTGGGCGAGGGGAACTTTAAGGGCGATGGGGGGGATAATTCAAAATTCAAACAGTAAACCGTAAATGGTAAACAGTAAACACTGCAATGAAAAAGACATTAAATATATTGCTGCTGGCCGTCCTGATGCTGACGGTTACGGCAACACCTGCCTTCGCACAGGACGGCAGGCAGAGAACCACACAAACCATTGTACAGGACGCACTGGCCCTGATGCCCTTGCAGACACAGGCCGACTTCAACCGCGAGATGGAGGACCTGGCCAAGGCCGCTCCACAGTCCGTAGAGATACTGGCTGGAATGCTACAGCCCACCGAGAAAGCCACGAACAACCTGCTGGAATACGCCATTAACGGAGTCACCAACTACGCCTCCGCCAACGCCAAGTATAAGCAGGCCGTGCTGAACGGACTTAGGGCAGCAGCCCCCAAGGCACCCGACCAGTACGTCCGTCAGTTCCTGCAGTCACAGATCCGGCTGCTGGCAGGCGATGAGAAGCCCATTGAGTTCGTGCAGCACGCAGGCGCTGCCCCCTACGCCCAGGCCTATGACAACCTGAAGGCGCTTGGCCCCAATGCCGCCCCCGCCATCGTCAAGACCCTCAAGAGCAAAGACCGCGCCCTGCGTATGCAGGCCCTGAAGTTCGCCACCGCCAATGGTCTGGTTACCGACGGGCTGGCCCGGCAGGTAGTCGGCAAGTACAAGAAACAGACCGAGGAGGGCAAGGCCGACATCATCAACTGGCTGGGCGACAACAAGGTAGAGAGCCAGAAGCCCTTCCTTCACAAAGTGCTCACACAGGGTGGTAAGCCTGCTGTTGCAGCCATCGAGGCATTGGGCAAGATAGGCGGCGAGGATGCCGCTACAGCACTGATAGCTCAACTGGGAGGTGATAATTTTGAAGAAGCCTTTAAGGCACTGCTCAGTTTCAAGGGCGACATCTCAGGCCAGGTGACAGAGGCGCTGAAGGTTACCACAGGTCAGCAGCAGAACAGACTGCTTTCCCTTGCTTCTTTCCGTCGTATCAAGAGTGCGGCCCCCGTTGTGTTTGATCTGGCGAAGGACAACCCCGCCGCCCGCAAGGCATTGTCCGGTGTCGTAGGCAAGGAAGATATAAATAAGGTAGCCGGTTTGCTGGATGCCGCAGCCGGGGAGGAAATGTACGATTACCAGAAAGCCCTCTCCGCCAGCATCAAGAGCCTTGACGCCAAGGAGCAGTACCAGGCCGTAAGCGCAGAGATGAAGAAGGCCGCCAACAAGGAGCGTTTCTACCCCATCCTGGCTTCCACCAATACCAACGAGTCCGTTGAGGAACTTCAGAAGATTGGCTCACAGGCTGCCATCAAAGCCCTGCTCCGCAGCACCAACCTGAAGGCTGCCGCTCCCCTGCTGAATGCCGCTAAGGCAGGCGACAACAATGCGCTGAACGGCTACATCAACCTGATGGGCAACTACCAGAAGAATGCCGATGCCCGTTATGACGGACTGAACACCGCCATGCAGCTTGCCAAGTCAGACGACACTAAGAAGGTCATCCTCAGCTTCCTGGGCAGCACCCCCACCCGTAACGCCTTCCTCCTGGCCGGCAAGTACCTTGACGACAAGAACTTGGGCTACGATGCCGCTGTAGCGGAGAAGAATATCATCAACAAGACCACCGAGGATATCGAATACGAGGTTGTAAAGGAGAACCTCACCAAGGCCATGGCCCTGTACAAGGCACACGGAACCGCTGACGACGGCTATGCCGTTGACGAGCTGAAGAAGATCATCTCGGAGCTGAAGCCCTCACCCGTATATGAGCTCTCAGACGAGGAGAAGGCGCAAGGCTTCGAACTGCTGTTCGACGGTACCAACCTGGACAACTTCGTAGGCAACAAGGTAGGCTACGTGCCCATCAACGGATGCATCAACGTAACCGCCAACTACGGCAACGAGAGCAACCTCTATACCAAGAAGGAATACCGTGACTTCATCTTCCGCTTCGAGTTCTGCTTCCTGCGCCCCGGTGTCAACAACGGCGTAGGCATCCGTACCCCCATGGGCGTGGATGCCGCCTACGAGGGCATGTGTGAGTGCCAGATACTGGACCATGACGCACCCATGTATGCCGGTCTGCGCGAATATCAGGTTCACGGCTCCGTTTACGGTGTCATCCCCGCCAAGCGCATCAAGCACAAGCCCCTGGGCGAGTGGAGCCAGGAAGAGATCCGTGTTCAGGGCAACCACATCACCGTAACCGTTAACGGCGAGGTTATTGTAGATGGTGACATCAGGGAAGCCTGCCAGGGCCACAACGTAGCCCCCGACGGCAGCGACAACAACCCCTATACCGTTGACCACCGCAACCATCCCGGCATGTTCAATAAGACCGGCCATATCGGTTTCCTCGGTCATGGTGCCGGACTGAAGTTCCGCAACGTCCGTGTACTTGACCTAACCAAAGCACCTAATGGCAGAAAGAAGTAATGACAATACATTTGCATAGCCCCCGAGCCTACACGTGCAGCCCCCTGGGGATAACACGTGCAGACTCCCGAGGCTGCAAAGAACAGCCCCCTGCCCCTCCCATCATGGGAGGGAATAGTGTAAAGTTTAAAGAGTGAAGAGTGGAGAATCTAAGGTTGTAAGGCTTATTCGGAATTAGCGTTTAGGCCCTGCCGTTGGCAAGGACGGGGGCGTTAACGGGAACTTTCAACTTTAACCTACGGTACCATAATCTTTATGCCGTTCAGTATATACAAGCCTGAGGTTTGCTGGCTTAGTTCTTGAAGGGTAACATCCTGACGGACCAGTTGTCCGATGAGATTATAAAGAGCGCCTGAGGTGACTGAGGCGCTCTGGTTCGGAATGGAGGTTTCGTGTTCGTCAAGATACCATTGTTGGTTAGTACCTCCGTTCTTATCCCATAGAATGATACGATGCTCGCTTACGTGCATATCCATGGCTTTACCCGTACTGCGATTGGTAATAAGGGTTACGCCATCCAGGTCGGTTGTAATCAGCCACTGCTGCAGTGGGCTTCCCTTATAGACCTGTAATTCGACAGAGGCGCCGTTTCCTGTTCCTATGGCCGTAAAGCTACGCTTACTACTGGCATCGAGTATCTTGTACGCACCATTACTCAGACGTTCGAGTATAAAAGCCGTGCGCTCTCCCTTGTTGTTCTGCGTATCGGTAATAGTCCTGTTACCATCGGTTGTCAGGTAGAGGTTAGTCATACCATTACGCAAGGTAACAGGATATGACTTAGGAATCAGCGCATCTGTATCAAAGGCCGAAAGCTGGGGCGTGAAGGCAGCCGTTTTCATCCGTTTGCCACTCAGTTCGGCGGGCTCGTCTGTAGCAAGGTTGACGGGCTGAAGACTAAGTGTATAGGTTACCTTACGCAGCATGACACGATAAGCATCCAGCACGTCGGCACGTCCGGGCGATTGCCCTACTCCCTGATTCTCGTAATCGAGGTGGAGGGTAATATGGTCTTCGGGCTCCAAATAGCTAAGATGAGGAGCATCGTAAATCTGCTGGTCACTGAACCTGCGTGCTGAGAAATCGAATGGAGCATCGGCTGTTGCCAGGACACCCGATTCGCCCTTTGTGAGTGCTACCCATCGGGTATCGTAACGATTCCCGTTCTCCTGAGGCACCTCGTAGGGTACCCATAGCTCATCAACGGATTTCTTATTAAGGCATACAAGACCGGAAAGATGACGATCGCGATAGGTCTCGTATTCGTTGCCCAACCAGCAAACCTGTTGCATATCGGGATTCATACAGAACTGCCAGCCTATCTTGCCGATGTAGATGTTCTCGTACGGGTTGACTACAGAGGTTATCTGCAGTTCTCCGTTATTGAAAATACTGTAACGTACCACAACCTCTCCTCTTTCTCCGATAGCCAGACGACTGACAATATTAAGGGGTTCGGAGGTAGCATCCTCTATATTCATATCAACCAACCTGATGTCGGGATTCCAATAACCTTTCTTCTTCCAAACCTCGAAGTGTTCGCGTTCGTTTGCCGTTGCCGGCCTGCAGAAACTGGGTTGTGAAGGCCCCGTCATATATTCCTCGCCTGCCACCGACATAGAGCACAGGGTTCCCGTCTGGCGACTGAATCCATACGTACATCCTTGAGTGATGACAGTTACCGCATCATCGGTCTGTGACACTTTAGCATTACTCTTTGCAGAAGGAGCCACCGTTGCTGCGGCAGGCTGGTCATTGACAATCGCCTGACAACGGGCTACCTCGTGACCGGCTTTGGCCCATGGCTGGTCCTCGCGCGTGAACAGCCTTATGTTCCAGGCATACTGACCACGGGTATAGTCCATCTTGCAGGTGGATGGGAGAGTGACTTTCTTACGTGCCAAAGGTGCTATATCGAGGTCAAGTGTACCACTTTCCACAACCTTACCATCCAACTGTAACTGCCATTCGCAAACGTACTCGCTAAGGTTGGTAAAGCTTTGCATATTACGGACAAAGAATTCCCCCTTCGACTGATTACTGCACTCGAAATAAGCCGGTTGGTGGGCTGCTTTGACCTCCCACAACTCGCCGTGAGGCTGACGGTCGGGAGATACGAGACCATTGAAGTTAAAATCACCGTCGGTATGCTCACCCTTGCTGAAATCCCATCCGTTGGCATAAAACGTCTTTCCGTCGCGGCTGGTAAGCAATCCCTGATCCACGAAATCCCAGATGAAGCCGCCCTGCATACGTTCATTGGCCAGGAAGATGTCCCAATACTCCTTCATGCCGCCTCCTGAATTTCCCATCGCATGCTCGTATTCGCACAGTATGACTGGTTTCTGAGGCCACGAAGCATAGGAACCACGAAGGTCCTGCTGGGAAATATACATATTGGCGATAATATCGAAATCCGTTCCCTGATTCTCGTAATGAATAGGACGGGTCGGATCTAAGGCTTTAATCTCCTGATAAATGTAATCGAAGTTGCTGTAGCCATCCCTGCCACGACCGCCACATTCATTTCCCATGGACCATACAATGACGCATGGTTGGTTCTTGTCGCGCTCGACCATAGCCATACAACGCTCTGTCATAGGCTGACGCCAATCCTTGTAGGCCGTCATACGGTTGCCGTTTTCCGCACCGGCTCCATGACTCTCATTGTTGGCTTCGTCCCAGATGTAGAATCCCAGTCGGTTACAAAGCTCATAGAAACGGGGTGTCTTGGGATAGTGAGAAGTGCGTACGGCATTGATATTGAACTGTTTCATCATAAGCAGATCCCGCTCTATCATATCCAGCGGCATATAACGCCCCGTAGCGGGGTTATTGTCGTGATGATTGGTACCACGGATATAGATTTTACGTCCGTTTACCCTTAGGATTCCATTCTGGATTTTCACCTCGCGGAAACCGACATCCTGACGCAGGCTTTCCATCTCGTTTCCCTTGGCGTCAAGAAGCGAGACTGTGAGATTATAAAGATTGGGATGCTCGGCAGACCAGAGTCTGGGAGCGGCAATGGAATGAGTATATTCCGCACTTTCTGTCGAGCCGGCATTAATGGAACCCACCTGCTTCGTTTCGCTGAACCTCACATCGCCATTCTGATCGTAAAGCGTGTATCTTACGGCAGCTGATGCATCGGATTCTGTTCCGTTGGCAAGTTGGAGCGAAACTTTCACGTCAGCATTATTATACGTCGCAGACAAAGGGGTGGTGATACGGAAATCCGAGATTCTGAGATGTGGTTCTGACTGCAGGTAGACATCACGGAAGATACCACTCATTCGCCACATATCCTGATCCTCGAGATACGAGCCGTCGGACCAACGCATAACTTGCGCGGCAATCAGGTTCTCGCCTGTCTGCACAAACGAACTGATATCGAATCCTGCATCAGACATAGAATCCTCGTGGAAACCGACGTAACGACCATTAATCCACAGATAGAGACAAGACTGGACACCCAGGAAATGAATGCTGACACGACGTTTTTCCCAACCTTCTGGCAACATAAACTTACGCCGGTAGGACGAAACGGGATTATTCCGCTGTATGGTAGGCGGCGTAACAGGATGGGGATAGGCAACATTGGTGTAAACAGGTTCACCAAAACCTTTCACCTCCACATTACAGGGAACCTCTATCTCGCTCCATGCGGCATCATTGAAACTGGTACGATAAAATGTCTTGGGACGGTTCTCATCGTCATTCACCCAGTTTATCTTCCAAGTTCCATTCAATGACATATAGAGCGACGACTCCTGTGCATCCGTCGTGAGTGCCTCCTTTTCATTACTGAAGGGGATGAACCATGCATGCGGCGCCTCACAGTTTACCCTGTTGACGGTTTGGTCCTGATACTCCCGGAATGTTTGCGCGGGCAACAATGTTGTTGCAACACAAAAAATAAGTGCGATTATAATTCGATTCATAAAACATTCTATTTAATCATTTTTACTCCGTTTTGCACATAGATTCCCCTCTTTAGTTGAGAGTTGAGAGAATGCCTGTACTATTATCAGTTGAGAAACAGAAAGGGGTGTAAGGTCTGTACCGATGGGGTTGGTACATGCTTGTGCTTTTTAGATGACTTACCCCGAGGGCATACATACAGGTTGTCATAAGAGATACTATGACGAAAAACAAAAACCTAATACTTTTCATTACGTTAATACTTATATGTTGGCAATAACTTTGTTTTCATGCCGCAAATTTAAGATATAGCAGGAAAGATAACCTTTAAATTATGACATTACACCGTAAAAATATAACATTTGCCATTTATTATGCGATAATTATATAAAAAATCACTATTCGTGGTAGGACGTATTATGTTTCTGATTATATTTGCAAAGAAATATTCCTATTTCCTATAAAATATGACACGTTATGAACGAGCATCTCAACTTTAAGTACCTGCCCTCCGTTGAGCATGACGCTGACTGGGGACTTACCGTAAACTGCGTGGGAACACAGGAGATTCAGCCGGGAGAGCCCTATCCGCCCGCCGAGCATCCCCTGTCCTACAGATTCCAGCCCGCTGCCGGCAGAATGCTGGACGAGTATCAGCTTATCTACTGCGCCAAGGGATCGGGCATATTCCGTACGGAAAGCGCAGGCGAGATGAGTGTAAAGGCAGGCGATGTGATGATGCTCTTCCCACAGGAAAGGCATACCTACCACCCCGACGAGCAGACGGGGTGGAAGGAATACTGGATAGGATTCCGCGGGATGAACATTGACATGAGGGTTAAGAACGGCTTCTTCTCCACCGGGCATCCGCTGTTTCATCTGCCCCTTTCCCTGAGCGGCGACATGATATACCTGTTCAGCCAGGGCATAAAGGCAGCCCAGCACATGGAGAGGGGCTACCAGCAGTTGCTGAGCGGCTACGTCAACATGATGCTGGGCTACATCTCGTCATACGACAACGCTGCCAGTCAGGCCGAAAAGGAACTGGCCGAGGATATCCATCAGGCCATGCTGTTCATACACAATAACTTCCAGAACGACATACGGTCCGAGGATGTAGCCCAAGCTATCAACTGGGGCTACAGCCGATTCCGAAAGGTCTTTCTGCAGCAGACGGGCATGACGCCCTATCAGTATATCCAGGAGACGCGCATCAGGCAAAGCAAGTTCCTGTTGCTGAACACCACCAAGCCCCTCAAGGAGATAGCATACGAAGTGGGGTTCAATAACCCCGACTACTTCTCCACGGCCTTCCGCCGCATCACCGGCATCTCTCCCCTTTCATTCAGGAAGGATGAAGGAGGAGGGGGAATTCTACTTTAACATTACCCTCACCTGCGGCTGGATGGTGACAGGACCCATCAGACCGGCAGGCTGAAGCGGACTGTCTGCATTCCAATGCTTCCAGGTAGCCGTACCCAGTTTCACGGCACCGGGTTGCTCGTCACCGATAAGGCGGTTGACCCAGGGATTGCTAACGGTAATCTCCAGCAGGTTCTCGCCAGAGCGGGCTGCATCGCCCACAGGCAGACGGTAAGGTGCCTTCCATGCCGTACCCAGGGACTGGCCGTTCAGACTGACAGAGGCTATCACGCCTACATTGCCCAGGTTCAGCTGCAGCTCAGTGCCTGCCTGAAGGTACTTCTTAGGCAACGTGAACCGCTTGGTATATACGGCTGTTCCGGCATAATAGCGGATACCGGCATCATCGGACCGGGTATAGGAATACAGGCTGTCAAAGACGGCTTTGTCTGGAGCCATCCTGCCGGGCTGGAAGGTCACATCCCATGCGCCTGTCAGGGTAATGGGCTGAGGCACGGACTTCACACGGGCACTGTAAACCTTACCTGATGCTGTGCAAACGGTTTCGGTACCTGATTTGGACGTTGTCCATACAAAGCCGCCTTCGTCCAGCACCAGGTCGGCATCATTGCCATGATAGGTAAAGTCCACCCGGGAGCCTTCGGTCACATCACGCTCTATGGTCATGCCGTCCGTCATGTAAGTAAGCCTAAGGCGCTTGTTGCGCCCTGACACAGGCGTACCGGCCAGCTCGTCATTCACGGTTATCACATACCGGCCGGCAGCGATATTCTGCTGCAGGGCGGCTGTCACATCCACAGGCTTCTTAGGCCGCTCGCTGTCAAAGTTGGAGGCGATGGGGCCGTAGAAGGCACGCATCACCTTCAGCTGGCCCTGCTCATGTACCTCGGGTATCTGAATGCGTCCGTTCTCGGGCGAATAGGCAATACGCTCCATACCGTCCAGCGTATAATGCACAACCAGGGTCTTCACCTGCCCGAAACAAGGGTCGCCGCCCAGACTTACGTTGTCACTGGGCATATTCAGCCTATTGCCATCCACCCTGGCCGATACCAGATCTGTAACGTCATTGATTCCGCCCGGCAGAAAAGCGCCGTACTCTGCCCGTATAATACGGAGACTGGGCACGGGAACCTCCCTGTTGTCATCGTAGGCCGTATTGACTTCGGCCACGCAGGCATCTGTCACAGCCCGGGACGGACGGAAGATGATAAAGGCGCTCTGTTCGGGCTCCATGTGCAGGTCTATCACCGTTCCGTACTCTCCCTGCCGGTAAGGTATGGCGGCAATCTGTCCCGTCTGGGCATCCCAGCGCTCAGGAACCATTCCCCGCACGCGGAACTCGCACGTCTCGTTACGGTACTGCTTCTCGGGGTTTGACACAAAATAAATCTCACCCTCAGGACAGGAGCGGTGGATGTAACGCAGGTCAGCACCCGTGGATTCGGGACGGAAGTCTGGTCTTACCTGCATCTGCCGCAAAGCATCTGCCACGGTAATATCACGTATCAGCCCCTTTCCCCACAACTCGGATGCCAGCTGCCGCACCTCGTCATCACAGGCAGGATAACCCTCCAGACTGGGTGACTTGTCAGGGCGCGGGCCGATAATGGTAGCACCCTGCAATGCCAGCCGGCGCAGGATTCGCAAGGTCTTGGGTGTCATCCAGGAAGTGTCAAAGAGGGTAAGCAGGCGGTATTCGCCGCCGCTGCGGGTGACAAGCTTGCCGTTACGCACCTGAAGCTGCGCCATCTGATCCGTCCAGATTTCGTCATAGTCATAGCCCAGGTCCCGGATATCCTTGCGGCAGTTGCCGTCATTAGGCGAGACCTCGCCCACATATACCAGCACATCACCCACAAAGCTTCCCTGCTGGAGCAGGTATTGAGCGCGCGTTACATATTTCATATAAGGTATGGAGGCCTCCCACAGCGTGTTGAGGCGGTTAAAGTGCGAGCCGAACTCACCCAGCGTATAGCCAGGACCCTTGTCATTGGGCTGATGCACAAAGGTAGGGAAGATGTAGTGGTTGATACCGTCCGTCCAGGCCATATCGCCCAGCGCCTTCATCTTGGCAGGACTGCCGTCCCAGCCGGCCTGCTCGCTTCCGGCCGTAAAGGACTCGGCCCCCACAACAGGATTCCCGTTGATATGTGCGATGGAGGCGGCCATCTTGGTAGAAGTAGGCATAGCCGCGTTCCCCATCCAGAACTCGCCCATCACAATGTCAGAGCTGGCACCCACCTCCATATCGTTGAAGGGTCCCGTATATGGCTCTACCGAATATTTCAGTCCGTTCTGGTGACAGAGCTCGCTGAAGCGGTCATAGTAGTTAGCCGCCATCAGGTCGTTCACCGTACGGCGCAGGTCCCACAGGAAGCGCTCGCTCTGCTCGCTGCTTCCCACATAGAAGCCGGCAATGGCGGGGAAATACGGCAAGGGGCTGTAGCCTCGCAGACGCAGGAACTCCCGGTCGAACCCGTCTGTCCAGTTGCCGCATCCCACCTCATAACTGTCCACCAGGCAGTTGGTAAGAGCGGTACCCACCAGCGGCCCCAGATAGTCCAGAATGGGCTGTACACCATCCTGCCAGTACTGGTCAAGCGCCTTACGGCTCATCTTGTCCACCTCCAGTCCGCCGCCCGTGGCAGCCGTTGAGGGATGGCTCTGCTCGCCGGTGCTGGTATGTCCCATACGCAGGATAACCCAATCGCCTGCGGGAACCTGCCAGGTGATATTGCCCCCGGCATCCATCAGGCTGGTAAGGTTATGTACGTCAGACGCCTTTACGATGTCACCGTCCTTCACCACCTCGGGCTTGGGCATCAGAATGTTCGGGTAGCCGTTAGAGCCCAGGCTCTTGAGCACATAGTCCGTGATTCTGCGCTCCGAGGCAGGACGGGGGAAGGCCAGCACAACTATGTCCTTATACCAGTCACGTACCGCCAATGGCTGCTCCAAACGCACGGTCTGCGCCTTGCCGGTACCTGTAAGACGGGTTTCCGTCCAGACGATGCGTTGCATACTCTGTTCGGGCTTTACCCAATAGCCGCCGCTGCTAGACCATCCGGGGCCGTTATGGAAGCACAGTTCCATCCCCAGGCGCTTAGCCTCAAGGGCAGCCCACTTGAAGAGTTCCAGCCACTCGGCAGACAGATACCGGGCCGACCCCTCAGGGTAGCCGTATCCCACATTGAATATCTGAGCCTCGTGGTATCCGGCCCGACTCATAGCCTCCAGGTCGGCGGTAATACCTTCACGGGTTACGTTACAGTCCAGCCAATGCCACCATGTGCAGGGACGACTCATAGCAGAACCCTCGTTCCACTTCTCAAGGGACTGGGCAGAGGCAGCAATACCGGTGCAGAGCAATGCTGCAAAGAGCAATATTTTCTTCATAATAATAACTGAATTGATATGATTAATACCGCAAAGTTACAGCATTACCCGATTCGCATACATGAAAAAATGACATTTTGACTGCACAAAATGACAAGTCCCCCATGGCAGGGGGACTTGGGAGAGATTTCAGGTTTTCCGGATGTTCCGGACCGGGATGGGTCCTCAACTTCCTAATCCGCCGCCTAAGGCAATGTACAGGGCGATGAGGGATTCAGAGGCCTGATACAAATTCATGGCCTGCGAGAGCTGAGCGCTCAGCAGGGACTCCTGGGCTGTAAGCACCTCCAGGTAACTGGCCTTGCCGTTATCCATCAGCTGATGCGTACCAATGTAAGCCTCGTGCAGCACATCCACCTGACGCTGGTAGAGAAGGTTCTTCTGAACGGTAGTCTGATAGTCGGCCAGCGCCTCGTTCACCTCGTTACCGGCATCAATGACCGTCTGTACATACCACTTCTTCATATCCTCCTGTTCCAGCTTGTTGATTTTCAGGTTTGCCTTCAGCTTGCCCTGCGCGAAGATAGGCTGTGTCAGCTGTCCCATGGCATTGAGCAGCAGGCCGCCGGGATTGACAACCGCACCGCTGCCGTTATTGGTCCAGCCCACCAGGCCTGACAGTGTAATGGTGGGAAGGAAGGCGGCACGTGCCGTCTGCACGTTATAGTAAGCCTCCTCAATGGCATGATTAGCCATACGGATATCCGGACGATATACCAGGTACTGGGCCGATACCCCCTTCACCAGCTGATCCGACAGCGTATAGCTGCCCATAGGGCTGCGCCGGATATGGCGGGGCGAAACGGCCAGCAGGCTGCAGATGTCATTCTCCACACGCTGGATATTACGGCGGGTATCCACAATCTGCGTCTTTACGTTGAGGTACGAGGACTCCATCTGGTTGACAGCCGTAGAGTACGCCTTGCCATTCTCCCACAGGGACTTCTGCGTCTCAAGCGATGCGTTCCACAGGCTGTCCGTCTGAATCAGGATCTCAAGCTGACGGTCCAGTACCTGCAGCATACCGTACTGTTGGGCTACGGTGCTCACCAGGTTGGCTTGTACCACCTCCTCATAGCATTCAGCCTGCAGGAGAACTGCCTGGGCCGCACGCTTCTTGTTGGTTATAGACCCGAAGATGTCCAATTCCCAGTTCATCTGCAGGGGCAGGCTGTAAGCCTTGGCCGCCCGGCTGTTGTCAAAACTGGATATCGTTCCCTGCGGAGCCAGCGCAAACGAGGGCAGGTATGCCAACTTGGCCGCCTTCAGCGAAGCCTGGCTCTGCTCCACAGCCGTACGGGCCGAGTGGAGGTCGGTATTACTGGCCAGGGCCTCCTCAATCAGCTGCTGCAGCAGCGGGTCGGTAAAGAACTGGCGCCACGAAAGGGGCTTCTCAGTTGTCTGGGAACCGGAAACGCCTATAACATCAGCAGGCACTTCCACCTTCTGATCATACTTCTTGTAAAGTCCGCAGCTGTCAAGCATCAGCCCTGCAGCCGCCACTATGATAATACTTTTATAATTCATAATTCTTTTATTTGGGCCAAGGGGCAAGGAGCAAGGGGCAAGAGAACAGTTCATACTTCAGCCCTCATACTTCAGCCCTCAGCCTTCATACTTCACTTCCCAAATTCTTCACTCTTATATTTTTCACTTTTCACTCTTTCACTTTTCACTCTTCACTTTTCACTCTTCACTTTTCACTCCTCCCTGGAACTTCTCATGCAAACGCTGGAAGACGATGAAGAAAGCGGGAACCACAAAGAGCAGCGCTATAGTACCGATGCTCATACCGCCAATCACACCAAGGGCAAGGGCTCGGTTACCGTTGGCACCGGCTCCACCCTCTATCACCAGGGGAACCATACCTATAATCATGGTCAGCACCGTCATCAGGATGGGGCGCAGACGTTCCTTACAAGCTTCGAAGGCTGCATCGCGGATGCTCATACCCTGAGCTCGGCGCTCTGTAGCGAACTCCGTAATCAGGATAGCAGTCTTGGCCAGCAGACCAATCAGCATGATAATACCCGTCTGCAGATAGATGTTGTTGTCCATGCCGGGAATCTGATACTTATAGCCAATGAAAGCGAACACGAAGGCGCCCATCAGTCCGAACGGCACGCTGAACAGCACGGCCCATGGTGTGAACCATGAGTTGTAGAGCGAAGCCAGAATGAGATAAATCAAAATAGCACAAATGATGTAGATGAGGGCTGTGGCGTTAGAGCCGCTTACCTCCTCCACCTCGCGCGACATACCACTGTACTCGTAGGTTGCCGTTGCGGGCATTACTTCCTTAAACACCTCTGCAATGACCTTGTGGACATCGCCTTCGGTATAGCCGCTACCAGGCTTCACTGAGCAAGTGATGCTCTGGAGGAGGTTGAAGTGCTCGATATTGGCAGGCCCCACAATCTCCTTCAGACTGACGAACTGGGAGATGGGGGTCATATGGCCACCCTTCACTTGCATGAAGATGTTTTGCAGAGCCTGTGGGTCAAGACGATACTCAGGCGAGGCAGACGCCATAATACGATAGACTTTACCAAACTGGTTGAAATTGCCGATATAGGCACCACCGCAGTAAGCACCGAGTGTGTTAAGCACATCAGCTGGCGACACACCTGCACGGTCGCACTGCGCTGGATCGACTTCAACCTGGAATTTCGGGAAACGTTCAGAGTAGAAGGACAGAGCAGAGCCTATCTCCGGACGCTCTGACAGTTTGGCTATAAAATGTTCGGTTTGCTGGGCGAACTCCGACAGATTGCCATCTGTTGGGTCCTGAACAGCCAAATAAATGTCGTTACTCGTTCCATAACCGGGAATCTGTGGCATCTCGGAAGGAATCACTACCAAATTCTTGAGTTCCAGACAGTCAAAATAGAAACGGCCAGCGACCAAGGCAAGCAGATGCTCCATACCAGGACGCTCGTCCCAGTTCTTCAGTCGCACCACCATCGTAGCGTAATTGGAAGATGCTGAACTCGACAGCATACCGTATCCACAAGTCATGGAGAAGCTCTCTAACTCAGGAATCTTCTTTACCTTCTCTTCCACCGCCTTCACCATCTCACGCGTCTGCTGCAGAGTAGCTCCTTCTGGGGCCTGAATCTCAACCAGGAACACGCCTTGGTCCTCCTGTGGCACAAGACCTGAAGGCAGGCTCTTCATGAAAAAGCCCATGAGTACTGCTGCCAGTGCCAAGAGACACCATGCCAGGGCGGGACGCTTGATGAATTTCTGTACGGCCTTACTATACTTATTATATATAGCATTGTAGCTGACATCGTACGCCTTCTTCGTATAGTAAGTCAAGCCCTTACCTTCTTTCTTGCCTTCAGTGACGCGCATCATGATGGCGCAGAGGGCAGGACACAGCGTCAGAGCCGAGATACATGACAGACCGACACTGGAAGCAATGGTGACACCAAATTGGGTGAAGAAGGTGCCTGAAGTACCTGGCATGAACATCACAGGGATGAATACCGCCATGAACACCAGCGTACACGAGACAACGGCTACCGACACCTCGTTCATTGCCTGACGGGTGGCTTCGCGCGCATCGCTGATACCATTCTCCATCTTCGCCATAACGGCCTCCACCACCACGATGGCATCATCCACCACCGTACCGATAGCGAGCACCAGAGCGAACAGTGTCAGAATATTGAGCGAGAAACCTGCCATCTTCACAATAGCAAAGGTACCCAGCAGCGAGACGATAATCGAGATAGAGGGGATGATGGTGGCCTTGAAGTTCTGCAGGAAGAAGAACACCACGAGAATCACGAGGATGATGGCAATCACCAGCGTCTCAATCACATTATGGAAGGCCGCAAACAGGAAGTCGTCACTGGTCATCAGGGTTACAAACTCCAGCCCGGCAGGCATCGTCGCCTTGGCTTCCTCAAACATCTTGTTGATGGCGGCATTCACCTGGGTGGCGTTGGCACCAGGGGCAGCGAACACAATGAACATAGCACCCGGACGGTCCTGTATGTTCGACGTGAAGTTGTAGCTCATGGCACCAATCTGCACATCAGCCACGTCGCTCAAGTGTAATATTCCGCCGCCACTGGTGCGCAGCACGATGTCGTTAAACTCTTCAATGGTCTTCAGCGTACCTTTGTACTGCATAGAGTACTGGTAGGAGTTGCCCGACTGCTCACCCAGCGTACCTACAGCTGCCACGAAACTCTGTCCGCCGATAGCGGCAAACACGTCGTTTGGCGTCAGATTGTATTGTGCCATCACATCGGGTTTCAGCCAGATGCGCAGGGCGTAGGTGTTACCCAGACTCAATACATTACCCACACCGGTGATACGCATCAACTTCGGCTTGATATTGATATCCACGTAGTTCGACACAAAGTCCTCGTTGTACTTGCCATCGGCACTTCTCACAGCGAAGATACGCAGAATATTGTTCTGTCGCTTCTCCACCTTTACACCCACCTTATTGACATCGGCAGGCAGCAAGGCCTGCGCACGGGTCACGCGGTTCTGCACATTCACCGTAGCCATGTCGGGGTCGGTACCCTGCTTGAAATAGACATTGATCTCCACCTCACCGTTCGACGAGGCTTTTGAGGTCATGTAAGTCATGTCGTTCACACCGTTGATGGCCTCCTCCAACGGTTGGATGACCGATTTCATCACCGTATTCTCGTCGGCACCGGTATAGCTTGTCGTGACGTTCACCGTAGGCGGTGCAATGTCCGGATACTGCTCCACTGGCAGCGTATTTATCGAGATGTAGCCCACCAGAGCTATCACTATCGAGATGGCACACGCCATCACATATTTATTGATAAATATATTTTCCTTCATGATTTACTCAACTTTCAACTGTCAACTCTCAACTGTCAACTCTCCGGGAACAGCACCTTCTGTCCCTCACTCACATTATTTGCACCGGTGGAGACAATCACATCCCCTTCACTCAAACCGCTGGTTATGATGAAGTCCTTACCATTGCCTGTGTCTGTCGTTGTCACGTCAACAGCAGTAGCCGTGCTGTCAGGCTGCACCTTATACACAACTGCCTTGTCCTGCAGGCGTACAACGGAAAACTGCGGAACCACAATCACGCCCTTCTCGGCAAAGGGCATCACGATGGTACCCTGAATGCCGGAATACAGATGTCCGTCGGGATTGGGGAACGACACCTTGCTGGTCAGCGAGCCCGTCTCGGCATTGACCACACCCGTCAGGCTCACCACGCGGCCCTTGTGGGGATACTCCGTACCGTTCTTCATGATGAACGTGGCGGCAGGCAGCTTGGCAATGTAGTCGTCGACCTCGTCAGCCTTCATACCCTCCTGAACCATTGTCTCCACGATAGCCTCCGTTACGGAAAACTCGGCGTACATCGTAGTGTTACCGCTCAGCATCGTCAGCTGGGTCATGGGCGAAACCTGATCACCCGCGCGCACGGGTATCTCACCGATAACACCCGATACAGGAGCCGTAATGGTGCAGAATCCCAGGTTCACCCGGGCACGGTTCACAGCCGAACGAGCCTGGGCCACAGCGGCCTGAGCCTGCTTATAGGTATTCTCGCTATTGTCTAGCATATAGCTGCTCACAATCTTCTTCTCAAACAGATTCCTGTTGGACTCATACTCCAGCTTGGCCGAGTTCTCCTGAGCCAGGGCTGCCTCCAGATTAGCCTGCGCTGCCTCCAGGTCCAGCTGAGCGTTACGCGAGTCAATGACAAAGAGCGTCTGCCCCTTCTTCACCTGCTGACCCTCGCTGACGGCAATCTTCATCAGCTGACCGCTCACCTGCGGCGTTATGGTAACATCATTCTGCCCCTTCATACGGGCACTGAACCTATAGGGCAACTCAATGTCACTCTTCTGAACGGTCATTGTCTCAAAGGAAGACTTAACCTCCTTGGGCATCTCGGGACCACAGGCCGACAGGCCTACAACTGCGCCGACCAAAGCGGCAAAATTCATGAAATACTTTCTTTTCATACGGTATAGTTTAGTTAAGTTATAATCGGTATTAGTAACAATACTTTGGCAAAGATACGGATAAGCGAGCGGAATACAAAATAAAAGCTTGATTTTATTTTTATTCCCAAGCGAAAGTATCTTCGAGGCGAAAGCCTCAAAGACGATTAAAGTATGAAAAATACAAAATAAAACTTGTTGTTTTTATCGCCGAAGTGCAGTCTATCTTCAAGGATTTTTTTCCTCAAAGAGTGGAAAAAGTCAACTTTTTCAGTAAAAGTGTCCACTTTTTCAGTACGGAATGTCAACTAATTCAGTATGGATGATGTAGCACATTCGTATTAAGACAGCATTATAACATACTGAATACCAGCACAAAAGAGCATTCTATATGCCATTGTGTTCAGTATTCAGTTATTCAGTATTCAGTTTCTACGAAGAGTGCGAGAATATGGTTATTATTATATTATATATAATAATAAAGTCTTTTTCACCTTCATATCAAAACTGAATAACTGAATACTGAATACACGAAGCATGTCGTTTTCACTTTTCAAAATGTCGTTTATGGTATAATATATTTTTACATTTCATAAAATTGTTGTACCTTTGAATCGGATTTGAAACAGAAAGAAAATTGCTCCCACACGAGGCCGTAAAAATTCTCACGTGCACTAAGAAGATTTCCCTCACGAGAGCCCAACCGGAGAACTTTCTGCGACAAAGGAAATTTATTTACAAACCATTAAAAAACAATTTTTGCTATGTTGAAAGTTAAAGCTATTGAGAAGTTACAGAAGATTGGTAAGTACGAGGGTACCCACCGTTATGTGATGCAGCCTGAGATGTATGCTCAGCTGGCACAGGACAAGGTAATCCGCGAGGCTGCGCTTCGCAGCGGTGTGAGCAAGGGTGTGATGCAGGCTTGCTGGGATGCTGCCGGCGAGGTGATTAAGGCCTGGGCTACTGAGGGCCATAGCGTTGCCATCCCGGGATTGGGTACTATGCGATTCGGCTTGCGTGCCAAGAGTGTTGCCACCGTGAACGAGGTGAAGGCGGGCCTGATAACCAGTCGCCGTATCATCTTCACCCCTAACACGGAGCTGCGTGAGGAGTTGGCTGACACTGCGGTGCAGATTACCTGTTTTGACCGCACGGGTAAGGAGGTGAAGCGTGTGACCAGCACGGATGATGGCAACATCGAGGATCCCGAAGGACCCGTCGATGACGGGAACGGGAACGTTAACCCTCAGCCAACCCCTGACAACGGCGGCGGCACTGGAGGTGATGACCAGAACTAAAGGCAGCGCCTTCGGGCGCTCCTTTTCCATTGAGCATTGAACATTACGCTAACCATTTATTTAATGTCACGCAGAAAACGCAGAAAGCGCAGAAATTAAAGAAAACCCAGAAAACCCTTTTGCTCTGGTTAAGGCTTTGCCTCTGATGCCGTATCTGTGTTCTTTTACTTGTAAGACAGGGTTCCACCCCTTCCGTCGCAAATGGGGATTTGCTCCCCTTTGTGGGGCCGCAGCCACATTCAGTGGCTACTTTAAAAA
>JAEEGK010009255.1_pt1 | contig 23047 bp, 19 predicted proteins | sample 8958771 | NCBI WGS metagenome assembly JAEEGK01 (sample SAMN16246547, study PRJNA631951) | gut metagenome | biome: gut microbiome; feature: rumen; material: SC-attached | host: Bos | place: Iran: Karaj | collected 2018-10 | reverse complement strand
CTGAAAGTTTCGGGATGTAGCGCAGCCCGGTAGCGCGCTTCGTTCGGGACGAAGAGGCCGCAAGTTCGAATCTTGTCATCCCGACTTTTTTGAAAACGAGAGAGAGTTTTTTATTTCATGCCGAACCTGTTCATCATATCAGGCTGTAATGGCGCTGGTAAGACAACGGCTTCGATGACGGTGTTGCCAGAAACCCTGCAATGCCATGAGTTCGTCAATTGTGACGAAATGGCCAAAGGTCTTAACCCGCTCAATCCCGACAGTGCGAAGGTCGCTGCCGCAAGGCTCATGTTGCCCCGCATCAGGAGGCTTATTGCCCATGATGCCGACTTCGCCATTGAAACCACTCTCGCTACCAAATCCTATCATGCTCTCGTTAAAAATGCCCAGGAAAAGGGCTACGATGTCAAACTGCTTTACTTCTGGCTCCAAAGCCCGGAACTTGCACTCCAGCGTGTGGCCGAACGCGTGAGAAACGGTGGTCATAATGTGGAGGAACTCATCGTCCGCCGCCGCTATGCCGCCGGCATCCGTAATTTATTCAAGCTTTATCTTCCCGTAGTCGATTACTTTATTTTGATCGACAATTCCGTCATGCCTCGCGAGGTCATCGCCGAAGGCAACATCCACGAAACGGTGAAGGTGTATAATGATGAAAAATTTAAAAAACTCAGACAATATGACAACAGTAAAAGTGAATGCGAAGAAAGATGAGGTCTCCGATCTGACGAAGATGCTGATGACCGGCCTCGACCTGTCGTTTAGACGCCTTGTGATCATGCGTAGCCGACATAACGGCACCATGTGCTTCTGTGACGAAAAAGGCAATATTTATACTGTGAAGGCTAAGGATGTCAAGACAAGAATGGGAGCGTAAATAATAGACTCCGTTTTATTGATAAACCACGATCTACAGGGAAACTTGTCGGTCGTGGTTTTTTTTTATCTTTGTACCCGATAAAAATAATGCCCATGTTTAAAAAAACCATTCTTCTTTCATTTTTTTCGATTTTTTCGATGCTCTCTTTCTCTCAAACGGATCAACTACCTGAAAATGATCCTATTATTGTGAATCGTATCAGTCAATGGCAAGACTTGAAATTCGGCTTCATGATGCATTGGGGTATGTATTCCCAATGGGAAGTGGTGGAGTCATGGTCGATATGCAACGAGCCATGGATTAACAGAAATGGGGCGGATTATTACCAATACAAGACTGATTACCAAAACCTTAACAAGACTTTTAACCCGAAGAATTTCGACCCAACAAAATGGGCCGAGGCGGCCAAAAACGCGGGCATGAAGTATGTCGTCTTCACCACGAAACACCACGACGGCTTCTGCATGTTCAACACCAAGGAGACCTCCTACTCCACCGTCGACCCAAGTTGTCCGTTCTCGAAAAATCCCAAGTCCGACATCACAGGCGAAGTGGTGAAAGCCTTCCGTGAAAAGGGTTTTTGGACAGGTCTCTACTTCTCCAAACCCGACTGGCACTGCGACGACTACTGGGCGCATGAGTGGGCCACCCCCGACCGCAATGTCAACTACGACCCGACGGCCCTACCCGAGCGTTTTGAGAAATACAAGCAATTCACCCACAGACAGATACGCGAACTCACCCACAACTACGGCGACATCGACATCCTTTGGCTTGATGGCGGCTGGGTGCGTCCCGAATGGAGCGTAAACGACGAAACACGCCCGTGGCTCGGTTGTCAAGGCTATATCCAAGACATCGACATGCCCACGGTGGCCTCCATCGCCCGCGAGAACAACCCCGACCTCATCATTGTGGACCGCTCGGTAGGTGGCAAATACGAGAACTACCAGACCCCAGAGCAACAAGTGCCCGACTCGCTCCTGCCCTATCCTTGGGAGACCTGCATGTCGATGGGCAACTCTTGGTCGCATGTCTCGACCGACACTTACAAAAGCACCAACAAACTCATCCACCTCTTATGCGACATCGTGGCCAAAGGCGGCAACTTCCTCCTCAACGTAGGCCCCGATGCAGACGGCAACTTGCCCGACACCGCCTTGCTCCGCATGAAGGAAATCGGCGAATGGATGCAGGTGAACGGCGAGGCCATCTATGGCACAAGGCCTATCTATCCTTTTACCTACGGCAAATTCCGCTTCACGCAAAAAGACGACAAAGTATATGGCATCTTCCTCTTGGACGAGCAGGAAAGCCCGGTGCCCCATTTGTATTGGTTCGATTCCAAAGGAATGCCCGAACTAAAAACAGGGAAAATCAAGATTCTGGGAAGCAACAAAACAGCTACTTTGAGTCTCAAAAGCGGTTCAAAAGACCTAGACTATTACAGTCCTACCTATCAAATCGAAATCCCAAACGATTATCTGTTCGAGATGCCTCACGCGGTAGTGTTCGAGATGCGCCGTGGTAAAGCTGTGATTACCCCACAACGATATTGACAATCTTCTTCGGCACGTAGATGACCTTGCGCACCTTCTTGCCCTCGATCCATTTGGCGGACTCGGGAGCAGCAAGCACAGCAGCTTGTACCTCGTCGGCGCTTATCGTCACGGGCAGTTCCATGTTGAAGCGCATCTTGCCGTTGAAGCTGATAGGATAGTTGAAGCTGTTCTCCACCGTCTTGCTCTCGTCATAGACTGGGAATGCAGCATCCACCACCGAGGTCTCGTGACCCAGCAGGTGCCACAGCTCTTCAGCGATATGCGGGGCATAAGGTGAAATCATCACCGTCAACGGCTCAAGAATCTCGCGCTTGTTGCACTTGAGGTCGGCGAGTTCGTTGACGCAGATCATGAAGGCAGAAACAACCGTGTTGAACGAGATGCTCTCGATGCCATCCTCTTCCTTCTTGATAAGCTTATGCAGGCTCTTCAGTTCAGGTGCAGTGGCAGGTTCGTCGCTGACGCAGAACTCGTTGTTCTCGTTGTGGAACAGCCTCCAGAACTTGCGCACAAAACGGAAGGTGCCTTCGATGCCCTGCGTGTCCCAAGGCTTGGATTGCTCCAAAGGTCCTAAGAACATCTCATAGAGACGGAGCGTGTCGGCACCGTATTTCTCCACGAGGTCGTCGGGATTCTGTACATTGTACTTCGACTTCGACATCTTCTCGATCTCGTTGCCACAGACAAAGATATCGTTGCCATCCTTGTCCTTCTCGAAGATGAACTGGGCATCTTTCAGGTCATCGCGCCACAGGCGGAATGCTTCCACATCAAGGATGTCATTGCGCACCATGTTGATGTCCACATGGATCGGGTCACTGAACTGCTCACGGCCTTCCAGATTCTTCGAGATGAAGATAGGAGTGCCATCATAAGCCTCGCCCTCGACAAATGCGGGAACATCCTTCCCTGCGATAAGGTCCTTGATGCGTTGCTCGACAAAGTCGGTGCCGTTCTTGTAGTCGTTCACCACATCGATAATCGGGACAAGTAACAGCTTGTAACCTTTCTCGGCAGCATAATCCATCCACGGCTCGGCCACCTTTTCGAGGTTGCCCATACGGTTAATCTCAATCAAGATACCTTTCTCGGGGCAGAAGAAGTCGAAACGACGGCGGCCATCCTTGAAGTCCTTTTCGAACTTCACGCCCAACTTGTTGTCCTTGATAAGACGCCAAACGCCATACTCACACAATTTCTCCATGTTGGCACGATAGGCAAAGCTCGAACGGCCTTGGATCATACCTTGGTTGATCATCCTTTGGAAGGGTTCGTCTTTGCATGACAAACCAATATCAAACAAGAACTTGCACCAGAAGCGGCTGTAGATCAAGTGGCCAGTGGCGTGTTCAGCACCACCGATATAGAGGTCGACGTTCTGCCAATAGTCGTTGGCTTCGCGACTGAAGTATTCCTTGTCGTTGTGCGGGTCCTCATAGCGGAAATAGTAACCGCTGGAACCAGCAAAGCCCGGCATGGTGTTGGTCTCGATGGGATAGCCTTCCTCCGTGACCCAATTCTTGGCGCGGGCCAAAGGCGGCTCACCCGTCTCGGTGGGTTTGTATTCACTGATGGCAGGCAACTCAAGCGGCAGTTTCAACTCGTCCATGGCGTAAGGCATGCCGTCCTTGTAGTAGATTGGGAACGGCTCACCCCAATAGCGCTGGCGGCTAAAGATGGCATCGCGCAGACGGTAGTTGGTCTTGCCCGTGCCGACGCCGAGTTTCTCCAGTTCTTCAATCATGCGCTCAATGGCTTTCTTCACCGTCAGGCCGTTGAGGAAGCCAGAGTTGACCAGCTCGCCGTCCTTGGCATCGAAGCTCTCCTCCCAAGTGGAAGGATCAGTGGCCTCTGTACCGGGCTTCTTCACCACTTGGATGATAGGCAGGTTGAAATGACGGGCAAAGGCGAAGTCACGGCTGTCGTGGGCAGGCACGGCCATGATGGCACCCGTACCGTAACCCATCAGCACGTAGTCAGCAATCCAAATCGGCAACTTGGCACCCGTGATGGGGTTGATGCCGTAGGCACCCGTGAAGGCGCCGCTCACCTTTCGAACTTCAGCCATGCGCTCACGTTCACTGCGGTTCTTGGTGCGGGTGATGTATTCCTCCACCTCGGTGCGTTGCTCAGGCGTAGTGATCTCCTTCACCAGCTCGTGCTCGGGAGCCAGCACCATGAAAGTCGTGCCGAACAAGGTATCGGCACGGGTGGTAAACACCTCTAAATCGATATCTTTACCCTCAACCTTGAAGATAACGGAAGCACCCATGGATTTGCCAATCCAGTTGCGCTGCAGGTCTTTCACCGACTCGCTCCAATCCACGGTTTCGAGGCCTTGAAGCAGGCGGTCGGCGTAGGCAGTGATGCGCAGTTGCCATTGCTTCATCGACTTGCGTTCCACGGGGAAGCCGCCACGCACCGAGAGGCCGTCGGCCACCTCGTCATTGGCGAGCACCGTACCCAGGCCAGGGCACCAGTTCACCATGGCCTCGGCTTGATAGGCAAGGCGGTAGTTCATCAGCACCTCTTGTTGTTGCTTCTCGCTCATGGCCTTCCACTCAGTAGCGGTAAAGCTCAGCGGCTTGCTTTCAGCCACGTTGAGACCTTCAGTACCTTTTTCCTCGAAACGGGCAATCAGCTTGCTAATAGGTTGGGCTTTCTGGCAGCCGTTGCAGTAGAACGAGTTGAACAGCTGGAGGAAGGTCCATTGTGTCCACTTGTAGTAACCAGGCTCGCAGGTGCGCACTTCGCGGTCCCAGTCGTAGCAGAAGCCAATCTTGTCCATCTGTTCGCGATAGCGGTTGATGTTCTTCTCGGTCGTCACGGCAGGGTGGGTACCTGTTTGGATGGCATATTGCTCGGCGGGCAGACCATAAGCATCGTAACCCATCGGGTGTAACACATTGAAGCCTTTCAGCCTTTTATATCTTGCATAAATATCCGAGGCGATATAGCCCAAAGGATGTCCCACGTGCAAGCCAGCTCCTGAAGGATACGGGAACATATCCAAGACATAGAATTTCGGCTTACTGTGGTCAATATCAACCTTATAGATTTTGTTGTCGCGCCAGTATTGCTGCCACTTCTTCTCGATTTCGGTAAAATTGTAATCCATATAATAGCGATGTTATTTGCTGTTTCTAAAGAAACTGCAAAAATAGGGAAAATTTGCTTTACGATTGATGCCCGTAATAAAATCTATAAATCAACTCACACTTTTTAAGCATGAAACAACTAAAACATTGATTAATTGCAATTTATCCGACAGCAAACGACTACAAACGACTTTAGTCGACTACAAACGTTTAATCAACGGATAGCTCTTGACAAATGTCATAATTTTGCTGCGTAATAACTAAATGTAGTAACGTTATGGAAACTCCAAAACCCACTATTGTCATCCCAAATGATGTGCAAACAGGAAACATCGAAAACATCAAGAATGTAATCTATGAGATTCGCGGGCAAAAGGTAATGTTGGATAGCGACCTTGCAAATATGTACGAGGTTGAAGTGGCACAACTCAAACGACAGGTACGCCGCAATATTGAACGTTTCCCAAAGGACTTCTTGTTTGAGTTGACGCCCGAAGAAGTCTCCTCTCTAAGGTGCCAAAATGGCATCTTAAAAACAGGACGAGGACAGCACAGCAAATACGCACCCTTTGCATTCACAGAAGAAGGTGTGGCTATGCTCTCAGGATTACTGCGCAGTAAAATTGCCATTCAAGTAAACATTAATATTATGAGAGCTTTTGTTGGTGTGAGACAAGCCGTCGCCGCCATGCAGGTGTCTGAACTGCGATATGAACAGCTCTCACACAAGATGGATCAGTTAAACGCCTATATCGAAGAAATCTTGCACGACCAGAACGACATCAATGAGCAGCAAGAACAGACCAACTTGGAAATAGCCATACAAATAGAAGCCCTCAACGATGCCCTTGATAAATTAAGAGAAACAAAAGCCCAACCACGCAAACGAATTGGTTACAAACCTGAAGAAGAAAACCTTAATCAAACAAACTCATCTCTCCCGTAGGCTTAATGCGCGTCTTGCCCAAATGCTTGTACGCCAAATCGGTGCACTCGCGGCCACGAGGCGTGCGCATGATGAAGCCTTCCTGGATAAGGAATGGCTCACAGACCTCTTCGATAGTGCCGGGGTCCTCGCCCACTGCCGTGGCGATGGTGTTGACACCCACAGGACCACCCTTGAACTTGTCGATGATGGTGGTGAGAATCCTGTTGTCCATATCGTCAAGGCCGTGCTCATCTACGTTGAGGGCCTTCAAGCCTACTTTTGCGATGTCTAAGGTGATGGTACCGTCGCCTTGGATCTGAGCAAAGTCGCGAACGCGACGTAACAACATGTTAGCAATACGCGGTGTGCCACGGCTGCGGCGCGCAATCTCGAAGGCTGCTGTGTCGTCGATGGGTACATTGAGGATGCCCGCCGAGCGCTTCACGATCTTCGACAAGGTCTTTGCGTCATAATACTCCAAACGTTGCTTGATGCCGAAACGCTCACGCAAGGGTGCCGTCAGCATGCCGCTACGAGTAGTAGCGCCAATCAAGGTGAAAGGATTCAGCGTGATTTGAATGCTGCGTGCGCTCGGGCCCGTCTCAATCATGATGTCGATGCGGAAGTCTTCCATGGCGGAATAGAGATATTCCTCCACCACGGGACTAAGGCGGTGGATCTCGTCGATGAACAGCACATCGTTAGGCTCAAGGCTGGTAAGCAGACCCGCAAGGTTGCCCGGCTTGTCGAGAACGGGTCCCGAGGTCATCTTCATGCCGACGCCCAACTCATGGGCGATGATATACGACAATGTGGTCTTACCCAGACCCGGAGGGCCATACAACAAAGTGTGGTCGAGGGCTTCGCCACGCTGGGCGGCGGCCTTCACGAAAACGCGAAGATTGTCGACGACCTGCTTCTGTCCGGCAAAACTGTCGAACATATCAGGACGCAAAGCGTTTTCGAGGTCCTTCTCGGCCTTGGAGAGATGGGAAGCGTTGGCGTCTAAATTGCTATTCATCATTCAATTTTGTGTGCAAAGATACAACTTTCATCGGAAATTTGCATGTCATCAAAAAAATGTATCTTTGCAGTCTCAACTCTTCGGTTATGAAACGCATCCTTTGTTTGATCATATTCATGGCGTCGGTCACATTTGGCTTTGCGCAAAGCCGTGGCTCACTGCATGTTGACCAGGACAGCCGCATCGAAAGCCTCATCGCCAAGCAGCGTTCGCTCTATAAGGTCGACAGCTCGTATAACGGCTACCGCATCCACATTTTCATGGAAATCGGCAACGATGCCCTTGACCACGCCAAGGCAGTGAAAGCCCAGTTTGAAAGGGCCTTCCCCGACATTCCTATCTATCTGACCTACGTGGAGCCGCACTTCCGCCTGCGCGCCGGCGACTTCCGCAACCGCGTGGAAGCCGAGAAATGCTTGCGACAAATCAAACCACGATTTAAGGAGGCCTTCGTCACACAAGACAAGATCTTCAAACCGAAAATCGACATGAACAAAAACGAAGAATGACGCAAATTTGCGTCATTCTTTGTTTATCCACCGCATTACATTCTCGACCACGATGCCCAGCCGGAGGACAAAGGCCTCTTCGGTGGCAAAGCCGATATGCGGCAACATGATGAGATTAGGCGCAGCAAACAAGGGGTTCTCAGGCTTCAAAGGCGGTTCCGTGCCGTAGACATCCGTAGCCGCACCAGCGATTTTTCCTTGTTTCAAGGCATCAGCCAAAGCCAGTTCGTTCACGACGGGACCACGTGCCGTATTAATCAATATGGCACTCGGCTTCATCAAGGCGAAGTCCTTCTCGGTGATGAAATCGCGGGTGTCGGCATTCAAAGCGATGTGCAGAGTGACGATGTCAGATTCCCTCAACAAAGTCTCCTTGTCCACGAAAGTCACACCCTCGATCTGCCTGGGCGTGCGGTTCCATGCCAACACCTTGCAGCCGAAAGCATTAGCCAACTTAGCCACACGTTGCCCGATATTACCCATGCCGATGATGCCGATAGTCTTGCCACCGATTTCACGTCCAGGCATGATGCCCTTACGGTTGCATTGGCGCGTAATCGCATCGTTTTCAAGCACTTTACGATACACATCAACCATCATGGCGATGGCCAGTTCAGCCACTGCCTCGGTACTGTAGCCCGCCGCGTTCTTCACGATGATGCCACGCTTTTGGCATTCTTCCATGTCGATGTGATCCAGGCCCGTGAAGGCGATGGAGAGCATCTTCAAGTTGGGGCAAGCATCCAAGAAATCCTTGCGCAACGGAATGTTGCTCTCGATAACAACCTCCGCACCCTCGGCGCGGCGTTTCAACTCATCGGGATTCTCGTTGCGGTCGGGATAGATGACGACCTCATGGCCTGCTTTTTTCAGGCCTTCGCAGGCAGCTTCAATCTGAGCGACCTTCAAGCCCAGCGGCTCTAAAAAGACGATTTTCATTTTGCGGCAATCATTTCGATTTCGACCAAAGCCTTCTTGGGCAGCTCTTTCACGGCGAAAGCGGCACGAGCGGGGCAGTCGCCCGTGAAATACTTGGCATACACGGCGTTCATCTCACCAAAATAGCTCATGTCGGCCAAATAGCAAGTCGACTTCACCACATTGTCGAAGGTACAGCCTGCCTCGTTGAGGATGGCCTCAAGGTTTTTCATGCTCTGCTCGGTCTGGGCACTAACGCCTTCAGGCATCTCGCCCGTGGCAGGATTGATGGGCAGCTGACCCGAGATAAACACCATTCCGTTGGCTTCAACAGCCTGACTGTAAGGACCAATGGCTCCGGGAGCCTTTGTCGTTGCGATAGCTTTTTTCATGATTAAAGGGGTTTTGAATTATTGTTGATAACTTTATTGGATTTGTGAGCGCAAAAATAAGAAAAAAGCTCATCGCATTTATCGAAATATATTACCTTTGCACACTGAAAAACACAAAGACCTTATGACCTTTAGGGAAGTCATACGCAAACTCAACAACCGCTACGTGTACGCCACATTGCTGTTTCTGATCGTCATCCTCTTCATCGACCAGTTCAACCTCTTCGACCAATTCAAACTGAGCCGTTCGTTGAAAGACAAGAAACAGCAGATCGAATACTACGAAAAGCTAGTCCCGGAAAGCAAGGCTTATCTTGAGGCCTTGCAAACCGACACCACCACCATGGAAAAGGTGGCCCGCGAGCAGTATTTGATGAAGCGCGACAACGAAGTCATCTATCTAATTGAGACAAAAGAATGAAGCCTTCCTTCTGCATAAAGGTCCTTCCTCTCCTTCTCCTCGCTATTATTCTCTTCTCAGCCGAAACGCTTTTCGGCCAATCGCATACTTTAAGCGGCAAAATCACCGATGAACGCAATCGCCAGCCACTGGCCTTCGTCAACGTGGTCATCAACGACGGGCAACAAGGCGTCATCAGCGACATCGACGGCCGATATAGCATCACAGCCAATGAGCCCATCACGAAGGTGAAGTTCTCGTCCATCGGCTACGAGCCCAAAGACATCAACTTGCAAGCCGGCCAAAACAAGTGCAATGTCGCACTCACACCCAAGACTTTTGAATTGGGCGAAGTCACCGTCGAAGCCGGCGAAAACCCCGCCCACCGTATTATCGACAGCCTGATGGCCCATCGCAAGGCCAACAATCCCAACTCGCTCGAGTCCTATAGCTACCACATCTACGACAAGATGGTCATCACCGTCGACAGCAGTAGCTTCGGCCAGGCCGTGGCCAACGACACGGCCATGCAGATGGCCGACCTGCACTACTTCGACAGCATCATGAAGAAGAGCGACCTGATGGTGATGGAGACGGCCTCGGAAGTGATGTTCATGGCGCCCGACCGCAAGCTGCAACACGTGCTGGGCACCAAGATTGCAGGCATGAAAGAGCCCACTTTCATGTATATGGTCAGCAGCATGCAAAGCGTCAGTTTCTACGACGAAACCGTCAGCATCACAGGCACCGACTACGTCAACCCCATCAGCCGCGGGAGCAAGACACGCTATTTCTTCACTTTGGAATCGGTCCATCCCATCGGGCAAGGCGACTCGCTCTATGTGATTTCGTTCCACCCCATGCGCGGCAGCTCTTTCAATGGTCTTCGTGGCACGATGACCGTCAACAGCGACGGCTGGGCCTTACAAAGCGTGAAAGCCTCCCCCGACGTACAAGACGGGCTCTTCAAGGCAGACATCCAACAGCTGTACCAAAAAGTGGAAGGACAATGGTTTCCTAAGCAACTGAACCTCAACCTGATATTCCCTAGCATGGTGGTCAGCATGGACGATGCCTCCTTCCCTATGGCTGCCATCGGAAAGAGCTATTTGAACGACATTGAAATCAATCCTGACATCAGTAAACGACAATTCTCCGACATCGAAGTCAAAGTGGACCCCGACGCTGCTTTCCGCGATGAGACTTTCTGGGACGCGCACCGCATCGACTCACTGACGGAACGGGTGAAAGCCACCTACATCCTCGTCGACTCCCTCACCCAAGGCACCGACATCTTCGACCGCGTCCTTGGCGTGACTGAAAAGTTGATGACCGAATCCGCCCTTCCCATCGGATGGTTCAACCTTGACATCGATCACATCATCAACATTTCAAGTACCAGAGGTGTGTATCTGGGTTTAGGGGGCAACACTAACGACCGACTCTCACGCTGGTTCAGCATCAATGGCTCATTCGGCTATTGGACACGCATCAAAAGCTGGGACTACGGCGGTGGCATGAAGCTGAAACTCAACCGTCAGCGCCAGATGGAACTCGCCTTCCAATACAGCCACAGGTCGGAACCCATGGGTGAGTTTGGCGGCATGCTCGAGTTGGACAACGGATCTGTCTTTTCCACCGACAACTACAAATACACCTTCTACGAAAACATCCGCACGCGGCGCGACCGCTTCGACCTGAGCTATTCAACCCGCTTTGCTCATCATTTCAAGGCCTATCTCAGCCTCAGCAGGAGCCAAAAACACTATACAGAGCAATTCTACCTCAACCCTTCCGATGTGCAGACCGAAGGCCGTTTCACCGTCGCTGAGCTTAAACTCAGATTTGCCTATAAAGAGAAGTTCCTCAGCACCCCACAAGGCATCCGCTCCTTGGGCACGCTCTACCCCATCGTTTGGGTGTCTTACCAACATGCCTTCCCCAACGTGTTGGGTGGCGAGTATGAATACGATCGTTTCAAGTTTGAGGCGTCGAAGAATTTCTACACCCCCTATCTCGGTGTCGCCAAGGTCCTTTTGCAAGCCGGTTATGCTACTGAGACCTGTCCTGTCATGGAAACATTCAACATCTTGGGCACCTACGAGCGCTTTGGCATGTACTCCCCGGGGAGTTTCAGCACGATGCGCCTGGATGAGTTCTTCTGCGACCGCTTCGTTGCCCTCTATCTGAGCCATAACTTCAGCGGTATGCTTTGGAAGACCAACTCACCTGTGTTTAAGCCCGAGCTCTCGATCGTCACCAACATCGGCTGGGGCGACATGCGTCGCGCCGAGGCTTATCCCGACAAGAACTTCAAGACCATGGAAAAAGGTTATTTCGAGAGCGGCATCGTCATCAACGGGCTCCTGGCCAACCCCATGGCCAAGTTGGGTTTAGGCGTGTTCTACCGTTACGGGCCCTATAGCCTGCCCAATGTATGGGATAACTTTGCTTGGAAATATAGTGCCTCTATTGGTTTTTAGTTTAGAATTATGAAAAAAATACTTATATTGATGATAGGGATGACGGTTCTTGCGTCATGTGGAAAACAGCCTAAAAAGATGGTCCTCCAAGGCCAGGCGCAAGGCTCCTACTATGCCGTCACTTATTATGATTCGTTGGGCCGCAACTTCCAGCGCGACATCGACTCCATCTTCCATGCCGTGGACGTTTCGGTCAACCTATGGGTCGACACCTCTGTTATCTCCAAAGTCAACCGAAATGAGGATGTCACGCTTGATGCCATCTTTATCGACAACTTCAATATCGCCCAAGAGGCGGCACGGCTGTCCGACGGCTATTTCGACCCCACCATCTCGCCCATCGTGGCCGCTTGGGGCTTCAGCTACAAACATGGCGACAGCATCACGCCACAACTCATCGACAGCCTGAAGCAATTGGTCGACTACCGCAACGTACGCATCGAGAACGGAAAAGTCGTCAAAGCCAACCCTGCCATGACCTTGGATTTCAACGCCATAGCTCAAGGCTACACCTCCGATCTGATTGCCTCATTTTTAGATAGCCGCGGTATCAAAAACTATTTGGTCGACACGGGCGGAGAGATCATGGCTCGAGGCTGCAAACCCAACGGCCAGTCATGGATTGTGGGCATCGAGAAGCCTGCCGAAAACTGGGACTCGGAGCAGGTGGTGCAAACCCGTGTGGCTTTGCGCGACAAAGGCTTGGTCACCTCGGGCAGCACCCGCAAATACGTGGAGCGCAACGGCAAACGCTATTCCCATTGCATCGATCCCAACACAGGTTATCCAGTCGAGCATCAACTGCTCAGTGTGACCGTATTGGCCGAAAACTCCGTCTGGGCCGACGCCTTGGCTTCCATCTGCATGGTGATGGGCTTGGAAAAGTCGCTGCCGCTCATTGAGAGCATGGACGGTGTGGAAGCGTATTACATCTACGTCAACGAGAAAGACGAATTGGAAACCTTTGCCACAAAAGGGTTTAGCGTTCTAGATTAAACATCGATATGGAAAAAGAAGAAACCAAAACCGAAGAATCTACTGGAGTGTATTTGAATGGGATCTACACTACTGGTCCTGATGTTTATGTGTTAAGCAACAGACAAAACCCTAGAAGCGCCTTCATATTGCCCCAAGAATATGGAGAAACAAATCAAACAGACACCCCATCACCCCAAGAGATCGAAGAAACAAAAGACCAGGCTCCGTCAGATGGGCCGGTGTGTCCACAATGTGGCAATGCCATCATTGGAGACATGAAATTCTGCTGTGAATGCGGGTTTAAGCTACAATGAGACCAAAAACACGCCAGAATTAGACATGAAAAAACCCTAACTGATGACCATCAATTAGGGTTTGCTTGTTTGCTGTACTCCCGCAGGGGGTCGAACCCTGGACACCCTGATTAAGAGTCAGGTGCTCTACCAACTGAGCTACGGAAGCATCGTTGAACCTTTCGGTTTGTGGGTGCAAAAATACAACCTTTTTTCGTTCCCACAATGTTTTTTCTTCAAAAAAATTACTATTTATCGCAAATAGTTGTAAACCAGTTTATTGCCTTGTAAACCAAACTTTAAATTCAGCTACGCGCGCCTTGCTGACAATGATCTTTTCGGGCGTTTCAACATACAAATTGATGGCCAACTTGTTGCCAAACCACACCGACACATCCTTGATGGACTGGCGTGCAACGACAAACTGACGGTTGGCACGGAAGAATTCATGCGGATCAAGCTCGCTCATCACATCGTCCAAAGTGTGATTCATATAGAAAGTCTTCCCGTCAGTGGTCACGATTTTCAGCGTCTTGGCATCAATATATATGTAGACGATATTGCTGACCGGAAGCGGTATGAACTTGTCACGCTCGGGCAGAAGGAAATAATTCCTGTATTTCTTTTTCTCGCTCAACTGGGTCAAAAGCGCTTCGATCTGGCTGTTGCCAACAGGTTTCTCCACCAATGAATGGTATTTGTTCAAGGCGCGCTCCAAGGCCTCCTTGCTAATGGGCTTCAGCAAATAGTCGATGCTGTTCACCTCAAAGGCCTTAAGGGCATATTCGTCGTATGCCGTGGTGAAGATGACCGGACAGGTGATGGTGACACGCTCAAAAATAGCAAACGATGAGCCGTCGGCCAAATGGACGTCCATAAACATGAGGTCGGGCATGGCGTGACTAGCAATCCAATCCACGCTGTCCTCGATGGATTCAAGTATGCCAACGATTTCGATACCTGGGCTGACCTCCACAAGAAGCTTCTTCAGCGTCTTGGCAGCCATCACTTCATCTTCAATTATCAGTGCTTTCATAGTGTGTGATCGTTTTGTTTAAGAGGCAAAGTTACACTAAAAATCTTTCCATCGTTGAAAATTTCCACATTTTCATTCCATTTTATCCGATAACGCTCCGCCAAATTGGCCAAACCAATTCCCGTTCCTTCTTCTTTGCCAATTTTTGGTTGAATTTTATTACTAATTATCAAGTGATTAGCATCGTCAGTATGAATATGCACCATCAGTTGTTGCTTCGACGAGATAACATTGTGCTTGATGGCGTTTTCTATCAACCCTTGGATTGAGAGCGGCAACACATAATGGTTGTCGTACGCATCATGATCGATGCCATGGTCAAAAGCCAAGTTGTCGCCATAGCGCATCTTCATCATCCGACAATAGGAACGCACACAATCCAGCTCTTCAGCCAAAGTCACCACCTCTTTGTTCTGCAAGGTGTAGCGCAACACGACCGACAATTGTTGGATGAATTCTTCCGCCTTGTCGGCATCGTCCTCAATCAGCGACCGCAACGTGTTCAACGAATTGAAAAGAAAATGCGGGTCCATCTGGGTCTTCAAGGTCTCATAACGCGAGTTAAGGTTCTCGGCACGAAGCGTCTCGTTCTCCACCGCTATTCGTCTTTGCTGATAAAGCGAGCGCTGCAAATAACTGAATACAAAAGCAATGGAGACCAAAGTGAAATCGCCCAACATGCCTCTACTGATATATCCAATCAAAGACCGGGGAACGGGGCCATAAGGCCAGATATACAATTGAATGATCGTACACAATGAACTTAAGAATCCAGCAATCAGTAAGGTTCCCACAATATTAATCATCAATTCGTTACGGCGCAACGCATAATGCCGGCTCATCACCTTTCTGTTGTAAAGAAACACCGACAAAATCATCAGGAAGGTAAACGGCACATTAAACAGCAAAATATGTGAGAACCTGGGCTTGTCGAACTTGTGTCCTGGCTGGAATCTATCTGCTTGAAACAATGCTGGAAATTTTCTTTGAAATGCCCCAAAGACATATTCGTTGGCGCCCACCACATGCTCTTTCTCGCGTTCAAACTCTTCCTGCTCGTTGGCATCGGCAAAAGAAGGCCTACCAAAATAATGGCTCAACGCAAACAAGGAATAATAGCCTATCGTTATGGCGAGTGTCATCATGACAATCCGCTTTAGCGAAAGGTAGTTGTCGACTTCGTTCAAGTTCATGTTTTTCATGGCAACGCTATCTTTATTCGTATCTCAAGGCATTAATCGGGTCGGTGCGCGATGCCTTCAAGGCAGGGAAGAATCCCGAGATGAGACCTAAAATGGCGCACGACACAAAGGAGATGAACATCCATGGCACATTGACAATATAAGGCATCGACATGGCCAAAGAAACCACGTAAGAGAGCAACAAGCCCAGCAAAAGGCCAATTACGCCACCGATAAGGCTCAGGATGATACTCTCGGTAAGAAACTGCATCAAAATGGCAGAGTTCTTGGCGCCAATGGACATGCGTAAGCCAATTTCCTTGGTACGCTCAGTCACCGTGACATACATGATGTTCATGATGCCGATGCAACCCACCAGCAACGATATCAAAGCAATGGCGACCAACACTGTGGTGATCATGCCTGTCATCGACGACATCATCTCCAACATCTCCTGCTGGGTGCGCACCTCGAAGTCGTCAACACCGCCCTCAGGAATCTTGTGAGAGGCACGTAGAATGCTCTCTATTTCCTCCACTGCAGCCTCAGCCACATTTTCGGATGCAGCAGAACATACAATTTGCTGAATATAGTCTACACCCAACATGCGCTTTTGCACGGTGCTGTAAGGCATCACCACAAGGTCATCCTGGTCCATGCCCATACCGTTCTCACCACGTTCTTTCAAGGTTCCGATAACTTTGAAAGGCATATTGCCCACACGGATGGTCTTGCCGATGGGATCCTCGCCGTCGTCAAAGAGATTCTCGACGATGGTTTGGCCTATCAAGCCAACCTTGGCGTATTTTTTCACGTCGTCATCAGTGAAATTCACACCCGTGGCGATTTCGTATTTCCTAATATCCAAGTAATCCGGCGAACCTCCATACACTGTTCCCGACCAGTTTTTGGAACCGTTCACCAACTGACCAGCGCTGTTCACCACAGGGCTGACCATAGTAACGTTTTTGGCGCCTTTGGCTATCAACTCACAATCCCTGACCTTGAGCGACTGCACATTGCCCGAACCCATGCTCACGCCACCTCTCCTTTGATTGGCACGCATCACCATGATGAGGTTGGTGCCCATGTCAGAGAGTTGATTGGCCGTGCTCTGCTTCAGTCCTTCGCCCAAGTTGACCACCGCGATGACGGCGGCAATGCCAATCACGATACCGAGCATGGAAAGAGCGGTGCGCGTCTTGTTGCGCAGCAGGGCTTTCGCCGAAATCCTTATGAGATTCAGTATATCCATATCAATAATCGTTTTCTACAGGCAATGCCGCAAGGGCTTCAGCCGCCGATTTGGTCGTCACGGACTCATCACGAAGGATGTGACCGTCGCGCAAGAATATCGTTCTACTGGTAAATACAGCAATATCAGACTCATGCGTCACAAAGGCAATGGTCTTCCCCTGCTCGTGAAGGCTTTGGAAGAGGCTCATGATTTCGTAGGAGGTGCGGGTATCGAGGTTACCCGTGGCTTCGTCGGCTAAAACAATGACGGGGTCGTTGACCAAGGCACGAGCAATGGCCACACGCTGCTGCTGACCACCCGAGAGCTGGTTGGGCATGTGTCCCATGCGGTCTTTCAAGCCTACCAATTCCAAAGCATGCTGCGCCTTTTCGTGACGCTCGCGGTGCGACACATCGGGATTATAGACCAAAGGCAGCTCCACGTTCTCCAAAGCCGAGGTGCGCGGCAAGAGGTTGTAGGACTGAAACACAAAACCAATCTTACGGTTACGAATCTCTGAAAGCTCGTTTTTGGTCTTCGTCCTCACCGAGATGCCATCAATGTAATACTCGCCTGCCGTAGGTTGGTCGAGGCAACCGAGGATGTTGAGCAAGGTCGACTTGCCGCTGCCCGACGAGCCCATGATGCTCACAAACTCCCCCTGGCAGATGTCGAACGACACGCCCTTGAGGGCATGCACCTCCTCACTGCCTACGACGAACGTCCGCTTGAGGTTCTCAACCTTGATGATGGATTGCCGTTCGCTCATGATTATTTCTGGCCACCTGAGTTGCCACCTTTATTGTTGTTATTGTTCCTATTCCTACCGGGAGGGCCGGGCATGAAAGGATTCTCTCCCTTCTTCACTGCTTTTTCCTTGGCGACAAATTGTGCCGACAACACAACGGAGTCGCCAGCCTGCACGCCTTGCTCGATGATCTTGTAGGCGCCATCGCTCATGCCCACTTTCACGGGACGCGGCATCATATCGGCGCCCTTCTTCAACCACACCACCGAATGACTTGTTGCCGACGACTTGTCCATCTGCGGACGTTCACCTTGCGGTGGCTCAGGACGTTGACCTTCGGGTTTGTCAGCTTTGCGGATGGCCTTCAGCACCGCCTCGTCGGGCGTGAAGTTGAAAGCCTCTGCAGGCACGGCTAAACCCGTTTGCTCTTCTGTGACAATGGTCACGCTGGCAGTCATGCCAGGGAAGAGTTTTTGATCGGGGTTGGGTGCCTCGATGATGACAGTATAGGTCACCACATTACTCGTGGTAGTAGGTTTCATGCGGATTTGGTTCACGGTGCCTTCAAACACATCGTCCATGTAGGCGTCGACGGTGAAGGTCACCCTCTGTCCCACTTTCACCTGCCCGATGTCGGCCTCGTCGACATCGGCTTCCACCTGCATCTTGGTCAAGTCGTTGGCCAAGGTAAACAATGTAGGTGTGCTGAACGAGGCAGCCACAGTCTGGCCCACCTCTACGGCACGGTCGAGCACGATGCCATCGATAGGCGAATAGATTTCGGCATAGGCCAAATCAACACGCGCCTGGTCGTATGAAGCTTGAGCGTTTCGCTTGCTCATCTGCGCCTGCGTGTATGAGTTCTGCGCCTCTTGGTAGGCAGCCAAGGTGGCGGCATTCGCCTCATAGAGCTGTTTGGTACGCTCGTATGTCAGCTTGGCGTAGTTGAGCTGACTCTCGGCCGATGTGAGGCTGGCCTTGGCACGGCTAAGGCTCTGGTTAAGCGTCTGCTTGTCCAATTCGGCCATCAGCTGACCTTTCTTCACCACGTCGTTGAAGTCGACGTAGATCTTCTCCACCTTACCTGACACCTGGGTACCAACTTCAACGGTCTCCACCGGTTCGATGGTGCCCGTCGCAGTGACGGTATTCTCAACGGTATACTCCCCAACCACATGGGTTCGGATCACCAACTCCTTGTTTGCTGATTTCGTCAACTTGACGATGACTATCGCAGCAATAGCCAAAACGACAATGCCCAAGATAATCAGCCATATTTTTCTTTTTTTCTTCATAGTTGTTGTTCATTGTCGGGCCTTCGACAAGCTCAGGCACCTTAGACCATCGTATAATTCAGGTCCCTGAGCCCGTCGAAGGGCCGTTTGTCATAGTGTAATGTTTTTGCCCATATAGACATCCAAAATCTTCCGTTTCATCAGCAGTGAATACTTGTTCTGTATATAGGAATTCAGTGCGTTCAAATAATTGTTTTGTTGTTGCAACAACTCCACCGTGGTGATGTTACCGTATTGATACTGCATGTTGTATGCATTGAAGCTCTTGCTGTAGGCGTTTTCCTTGACTTGCGAAACCTGATAGGCGTTGTAGGCCGACACCACATTTCGGTAAGCCTGAACTACTGTTTGGCGTACCGCGAGAGTCGATTGTTCGTAGTCCAACTGGGCTTGTTCCAAGGCGATGCGACTCTTTTTCACATTGGCTTTGGTTTGTCCACGGCTATAAATCGGGATACTCATCGAAACGCCTACTGATTCGGTCGGAGTGCCATACCATTTCGAATTGCCATCGCTGTCGTACGACAAAATGCCCATCCCCACGTTGGCATTGGCCGAGATGGACGGGAAATAATTGCCCCGCGCCAGGTCGACGCTCTTCTCAGCCAAACGGATGTCGTAGTCGCTCATGCGCAGGTCGGGCATGGTCTCCATAGCAAGGCTGACCGCCTCCTCTTCGGTAGGCAAGGTCTCTTTCAACATCTCAAGGTTATCGGTGTTGGGAGCAACAATCTCCAAATCATCGGAAGGGTTCATCGATAACAACACTTTAAGGTCAAGCAAGTTATTATCGATGTTGATGCGAGTGTCCGCGACATTGTTCGAGTCGCTATAGTATTGCGCCTCAAGCAGCAAAAGGTCGCTCTCGAGGATGGTGCCCAAGCGATGACGTGCCTGACCTTGCTTCAATTGCGCGCGACTGGTGTTGAGCACCTCTTGCTGGTAACTCACCAATTCCTGATTACCAAGAATGGTGAGGAAACTTTGCAGAATTTGCAAAGTGAGTTGGTTGTCGTAGCGTTGCAACTGCACCTCATTACGCTCCACGTTAAGACGGTTCTGCTCAATGGTGTTGTTGATGTTGCCACCTTGGTAAATCGTCACTGAGGAGCCCACACCTACGTTGCCCGATGTGGACCAACCGTTCTCGTTGTTAGAAAGATTTTGTCCCACCGAAGCGCTCAAACTAGGCAATCTTTGCTGTTTCGACTGCTCGTAGGAGGCTTCCAGCGACTTGCCCGTCAGTTCCATCGTCTTGCGCTCATAGCTATTGGCAAAAGCAAAACGCAAGCAATCCTCCAACGTAAAGCGATAGGACTGATGCTCTTGTGCTATACCCGAAAACACAAGAGACACAAGAAAGACAGATAGAAATATCTTCTTATAAACCACCATAATACATTAGTTATCAAACGCAAAAATAGAAAAAAAACACCAAAATGATAAAAATCAAGAAAAATTGTCTTCTGATTAGTTTTTTGTATATTTGCAGTATCATAAAAGTCTTTTCTAAAAGAAAATATATCGGAAAACAAACCATTTCATTAAAATAACTAATTAAAATTCAAAACGTTATGAAAACAGGTAACAAATTCTTCGCCGAATTGCTCGGCACATTCGTTTTGGTGTTTGGCGGTTGCGGTACCGCCGTTTTCGCCGGTAGAGCCTTTGGATTCCTTGGCGTTTCCATTGCCTTCGGTTTGACCGTTGTAGCCATGGCATACGGTGTCGGCCACATCTCAGGCGCTCACCTCAATCCCGCCGTCAGCTTCGGCGTTTGGGCCAATGGCCGTATGAGCTTCAAAGACATGCTTATTTATTGGGTGGCCCAAATCATCGGTGCTATCTGCGCTGCTGCCCTTATCTATGGCATCGTGAAATGCGGTAATATCGAACCTGGCAATTTTGCTGCCAATGATTTTGGTGCCGACCTCGCCAAGTGCGGTCCTAACTATTGGGACATCAACATGTGGGGCGCCCTGATCATTGAAGCCGTCCTGACCTTCGTGTTCCTTATCGTTATCCTCGGCGTCACCGACGACCGTCACGCCAACGGCAAGTTTGGTGGCCTGGCCATCGGTCTCACCCTGGTACTCATCCACCTCATCAGCATCCCGCTGACCAACACTTCGGTCAACCCCGCCCGTTCTATCTCACAGGCCATCTTCGCTGGTGGTTCGGCTCTTAGCCACTTGTGGGTCTTCATCGTGGCTCCGCTGGTTGGCGCTGGCCTCGCTGGTCTGGCATACAAATGCCTCGGCGGCTGCAAGAAGTGCGAGAAATAATCTCTGCCGAATAAGCTAATATCAAAAACTTACTGGCCGTTTCATTCGCTGGTGATTCCGGCAAATGAAACGGCCTTTTTCATTTACTAAAACAAACGACTATGAAAAAGACACTACTATTGCTTGCCCTCTTCTCCCTTTCATTAGGCTTGGCTGCACAGCAACCTGCCACACGCGCTTTCATTGACGAAGACGGCATCATCAAAACCGAAAGCGTACTCACCCAGCTACCGCCAGCAAGTCGCGACGCCTTGACGCCCATGCCCGGCTTCCCATTGAGCTTTGGCTCCAACACTACCTACAAGCCCATGCGGGGTCTGGCTTTGGCCGACCTCAACAACGACGGTGCCGATGAAATCATCCTCTGCCACAATGAGGAAATCAACGTCATCGACGGGCAAGGCAATGTGATCTGGACACAACCTTTGGTCGGAGGCATGGCCCAGTATCCTGCTGCTGTCGGCGACATCAACAATGACGAAATACTTGAAATCGTATCCCTTACCGCCTACGGCAACGCCCGCGGAGGCATCAACGTCTTCGATGCTTCGGGCAACGTCCTGATGGCAACTGTCACCAACAACAACCCGCTCATTTGTGCGCCTGTCTTGGCCGACCTCAACAATGACGGTGAGCTTGAAATCATTTTCTGCGGCCGCGGCAAAGCTTCGGCCAGCATCTCCGCAGGCATCCATGCATGGAACCTGCAAGGCGAAGAGATGGAAGGCTTCCCATTTGAGCTGCCTTCTACACCTGCTTTCACGCCCACTTTGGCTGACATCGATGGTGACGGCTTCCTTGAGATGTTCGTTTCAACAACCTCTGCTTTGTATTGCGTCAGTCATACTGGCGAAGAGATGTATAGGGTGGACAGCGAAGAAGCCTACAAATACTCCTATCAGTCACCGCTCGTGGTCGATTTCGAAGGCGATGGCAACTGGAGCTTTGTGGGAGCCTGTCATGGCGACAACCCAAACCATTATGTGCGCGATGCCCGAACAGGCGAATACCGCTCAGGATGGCCTAAACCCGTCTCCTCTTGGACTTATTCCGCTCCGACAGTGGTCAAAAACGGCAACCAATACACCATCTTTATGGGCGTGTCGGGCGAAGGCAACGTTTTTTACAAGTACGACATGAACGGCAACGTGGCTCCTGGATTCCCGCTCAACCTGACTTCGGGTATCGAAGGTTTCATTTCCGTGGCCGACATCGACGGCGATGGAGAAAACGAAATCATCACCGACTTCAACCTGATGGATAGCGAGCAAGGCTACATCCGTGCTTGGGAGATGAATGGCACCGAAGTGACTGAGGGCTTCCCGCTCCGTCCACAAGGTCTTTCCTTTATGAATGGAGCCAATCTCGGCGACATCAACGGTGACGGCATGCTGGAAATCGTCACCTTGACCTATGTGCAGAATTTCTCTCCTGATGACCCCGTGTATGTCACGGCCTACGCCTTGAACCAACCTGTTGGAAACCTGGTCTTTGGCACCTACAAAGGTAGCAACGACCGTATGGGGTGGATTCGCGAAGAAGAGGTGGTTGTAAGCTGCAATCCCGTCCGCGATTTGAAAGCAGAAACCGGCGGAGATGTATCACAAGTGTATCTGCATTGGACCGAGCCTGAACCTGGCTCAACGGGCAATCTGTTAGGCTACCTCATCCAGAAGAATGGCGAGCTTCTGCAAGAGTTTTTGGAAATGCCTGAATATGTGGATAACGAGGTTGAGTTCTTCCAAACATACGAATACGTTGTTATCGCTGTGTTCGACGATAACTGCGGGTCGGCCTGCG
>JAEEGK010009254.1_pt1 | contig 23047 bp, 19 predicted proteins | sample 8958771 | NCBI WGS metagenome assembly JAEEGK01 (sample SAMN16246547, study PRJNA631951) | gut metagenome | biome: gut microbiome; feature: rumen; material: SC-attached | host: Bos | place: Iran: Karaj | collected 2018-10 | reverse complement strand
GAATGATGAGCGAGAAGCGTCCATCCTGCCCAGCACGAGCAAAGGCCACCACTGAACCGCCGTTGGTTTTGGCCACGACGGAGGCTGACACAAGTGGTTGCCCACCCTTGTCAGTCACCCGCCCGGCGTATGTCTGCGCTTTAATAAAAAGAGAGACGAACATTAATTTAAATAAAATAAGCAGCAGACGTTTCATTTTTTCTTCTTCGTAATTTTATTCTTTGAATACTTCTTCTTTAGGTTGACGCCAGGAAACTTCTCGTATAAGATACGGGTTTGAGGGGAAATCTTGACTTCATTTCCCTGTGCATCCCACATTCTTGTAACCCTCGCCGCCATACCTGTTATTTGCGACAAATGAGCAGAACGATCCCAATACTCCATCATCATGATTTCTGCTACACGTTCTGGCATATAGGTATCAATCACACCCGATTTTGGCATTTTCATCTTGATTTCATGTCCATCACCCTTCTCTATGCCAATGCAGTTAAAACGAAACTTATCTTCCGAATCATAAGCATATAGCACCAAACCTGGCAGACCGCAGAATTTCCAAGGACCGTCGCTATAGGGCAAATCGAGTGTGTACCATACCGTCCAGATTCTACCTCTGAATATGGTGGTAGCCTTATGGCAGGGATAGCCACATACAATAGAGTCGCCATCCTGCAGTTGCCAGTCAAATAATCCTTCTATCTTTTCACGACAAGACACCCAACCAGGCATGTGGACAAACCGCAGATATCCTTTGTTAGGCGTATTCTTAAACACCTCATCACGCAATGTTGTATAGCCAGCATAGGGATCTTTGATTCGCTTAGCCATGATGTCGCTTTTGTTTTTAGTCAGAAATTCACCTATTATACTAATATATTGCGATGAGTGTTCGCCAATATCCAATCGCATCAGGTCTTTTTCGCGCTTAGCCACCTCTTCTACTTTCTGGTAATGCACCTCGTAGGTAACCGACAGTTTAGTAAAGTCTGACTGAGCATCAACACCAGCCACACGTGCAATCAACATCAATAAAAATAGAAATAACATTTTCATCCTGAATTTGATTTTGGTTTATCGGCGGCAAAGGTATATAAAAACTCCGATAGCCTGATGCTACCGGAGTTTGCAAATAGTTTGCATTTGGAGTTTAGAGGGTGCGAATTACCTCGTCCCAGTCTTTTGCGCTGGCTTTTTTGCCAAATGTCTTTTCGTATAGACGACTGCGAACAGTAGAGATGGCAGCCTTGCTGCGGAGGGTGAGCGTGGCAATGCGAACAGGTTCGAAACCTGCTTTTAGCAACAGACTGACATGCAGTTCGTGAGTAGATGGATGACACAGATGCATCAAACGTCCTGTGAATCCATCATATACCTCATCGATGGCCTCCGACAGGTTTATCCAGTCATCATCTGTTGGGTGCTCATTGTCTGACATTGTAGCCAGTCGTTGCCATATCTCTGTACTCTCTATCGTTTGTTCGGCTCGTTTTATCTCTTCAACGTCGGTCTTGGCATAGTTCTTTTTCAACTGTTGCAGGTGCTGGATACGCATCTCCATCAGTTCCTGGCGACGGCGATGACGCTGGATATAGGTAGCAAAGAGCACTACGATAATCACCACCACAGCAATACCTATTATAATAATAGACTGCTTAAAGTTGTTGTCGGCTTTCAGCTGCACGTTTTCTTCGGCCTGTTTCTGATTGTTGTAGAAAGCGTCGGCTTGGGCGATGGCCTCGTTGTTGGCGATAAAGTTCAGCTCATCGTTCAAATCCTTGTAACGTGTGAAATGGTCTTCGGCCTCGGCAGCTTTGCCTTGTTGGATAGCAATATGAGCCAGAATCTCATGCACATCACGCTTGCTTACCGAGTTACCCTCTTCCATCACTCGCTGGCCAAAATAGAGCGCAGAATCAATCCTGCCAGTGTGGTAATATACGCTTGCTAACAAGGCATCAACCTTATGACGCTCGCCTTGCATTTGCTTATCCTTCAGGGGGAGAGCCAATCCCTTGGCAGCATTATACTGCCCGCTTTCGCAGTAATAGGTAGCCATATCGAACCTTAGTTCGTCTTGTTCATCAAACAGTCCGGCTTTTGTGGCTAAGACAAATGCGTCGTTAAGGTACGATAACATACCTCTTGGCACGCGTTCCATCTTAAACGACTGACTGATATAGCGTATTGCATGAATCATGCTGAGTGTGTCGCCCTGATTTTCGGCATAGTGCAGAATGTAATTGGCATAGCGATTGGCCACATCGGGCATATTCTGGCGTAACAGCAGTTTCACCATCCTGTCGTATAAATCGATATGCTGAGGCGTGATTTCGGTTGGCAACAGCTCTTCGGCCTTATGATAATAGGCGATGGCCTTAGGACCATCGCTGCAGTTGGCTGCTACCGAACCAGCTATGATATAACTGCGTATCAGTTTTTTCTTATCGCCTACCTCCTCGTAATAATCCACTATTTCGTCAGCTGCCTTGAAGTTGCGTTCGGGCGACAGCTCGTTGTTCATCTCAAGAGTCAACAGCATATAATAATGCTTCACATAGTCGGCACAATTATCCGTCTGTCCCTTCAGTTGGGCCAGTTCTTTTCGAGCTAAGTCACGATTATGTCGATGATCAATCTTGTCGAGCTCGTGGTAATAATACTTGTTGCCGCTATAATGGCAACCCGATAAGAGCGTGATGGCAAACATTACCATCAATCCTTGAAAACATATCTTTTTCACTATTCTTTAATTTGTATTTGGGATGGTGAGGATGAAGCGACAGCCAGAGTGGTAGGTGGTGTCGAGAACTACATCGCCACCTAGGTTCTGAGCGTGGCGCTTGGCTAGCGGCAGGCCCAAGCCGAGACCTTCGGAGAGGTCATCGACCTTGGTAAAGAACTTAAAGAGGTGTTCTACTTCGGCCTCAGGGATGCCGTTACCCTGATCCTGAACCGCAAAGCTAACCATAGCCTCATCGGCCGATACCTGCAACTCAACATGCTTTCCGTCGGAATACTTGGCGGCATTGTACATCAGCTCCAACAACGCATGCATAAAATAGGTGCGGTTGGTAAGCACACTGAAATCGTCGGCCAGTTGCGACTGGATGCTGATACTAACACCAGGATAGCGCTGGCGCACCACATCTGCAGCCTGATGGGCCTCTTGTACACACAGCAGCGTGTCGGTTTTATCGCAATTCATCTCCTCGTTCAATCCAGAATCAGAGCTGTCGAACAGCATCTGCACCATGCGGTTAAGCTGGGTGGCATTATGGTTCATGGTATCGGTAACATTCTTCAGATCGTCGTCCGACAGGTTACCGCTACCAGCATCGCTCAGCACCTGAGCAAAGCCCATAATGATATTCAGCGGCGTGCGTATCTGGTGGGTAACGTTCTGTATAAAAGTGGTCTTCTGGCGGTCGGCCTCCTGAGCCATACGGGTGGCCTGCAGCAGTTCCTCGTTGCGCTGGCGGGTCTGGTCGCTCACAAAGCGCACACTCTTCATGTGGTAGTTAAGCGATTCCAGCATCTGTGCAAAGCTGTTCTGCAAACGGCCTATCACATCGATACGTGTGGTGCGAGGGATAGTAACATCCATATTACCAGCTGTAATGCTCTGGGTTTTATCCAGCAGCTCGTGCAGCGGACGGATGGTATGAGCCATAGCGCGATGACTCAACAGAATAATCACCAGCAAGCCGAGTACCAGCAGCGATACCACGATATAAATCAGTCGATGGTAACCTTCCATCACATCGCTATCAGGACACACAATAGCCAGGCTCCACTTGGTGCCAGGCACAGGCTGGTAGCACACTATACAATCGGCACCATCCATGTTTACCATCATATTACCCCTTTTTCCGCTGGTCATCTCGTGTCCCAGTACTATCTGGTCGGCCTGTTTGCGGGTATCGGCGCCCGTAAAGATGGTTTGCTTAAACAGCAGCGTAGAATCGGGATGCACATAATAGCGGCCATTCTCGCCTATCAGCATGAAATAAGAATGGGGATAGGGGTTCATAGCCGACATTTCGTGCGAGAGTCGCAACAGCGAGAGGTCGGTAGAAATCACACCCACAAACGCGCTATCGGCATTATAAAGCGGTTTGCAATACGATGCCAACATACCATCGAGGGTGAGCTCCAACGAGTCAACCTCATCGTAATATGCCACCCAGCAGGCATCGCGCAGCTGGTGGGGCGTTTTATACCATACCTTATTAAAATAGTCGTAGGGCTCTTCGATAACCGTGGTTACCGAGTCGGCCTTACGCACCGAGTAAGCCGAGAAATAACGTCCGTACTTGGGGAACATATCGGGCTCGGCGCTGATCGAGCAGCCGTCGATATGGGGATTGAGACTCACGATACGGTTGGCGAAATACAACAGCGAGTCGGGTGTAAACACCTGCTCTACCTGCCACAGGTTGGCATTGGTAGCCGTCTCGATAGTCAGGAAATGCCGGTTAAGCTGCTGCATGGTGGCATTCAGTACGCTGCTGGCATGCCCGATGGCCTCGTTACGAATCATTTTTCGCGACTGGGTGAACAGCACGCCCAGCGAGATGACAAAGATGGGGGCAGCCAGAATCAGGAGTGCCACGCTGAGTTTGGTTGAGAACGACTTACGGATATTAATCATGATCGGCCTCCTTTCTCATTTCATCATCCGACATCGATATCAGATTCTTCAGCAGCTCGGTGATGGCCTTACCCTTCTTCTGTACATCGCTCACCAACTGGGCTGTATCACGATCCGACTGACTGCAAAGCTGCTGCACATCCTGTTCGATGGCAACGGCAGGTTCCATCATCTGGTTGGTCATGTTATGTAGGAACGAGGTTTTCATACGGTCGGCCTTCTTAGCCTGATCGTAAGCCTTTCGCAATCCCTCGCAGCGCTGATACAGGGTATTCTTCAGGCTCTCCAACTCATCTATCTGGGTGGCCAGCGAGCGTTGCATCAGCTGGAAGTTGTCTTGCAAACGTCCCACCTCATCAATATGCTTGCTATCAGGGATGGGTTCGCTAAAGTTACCTGCGGCAATATGCTGCGCCTGGGATGTAAGCATGAGCAGAGGCTTCAAGCGGCTCTTGATAACCGCATGACTCAACAGGAACGTCAGCAGCAGGCCTATAATACTGATAACCAGCACATAGTACTGCAAGTTGTTGTAATCGCCAAAGATATCGCGCTCAGGATAGATGATACCTGCGCTCCAACCCAGATGACCGATGGTGCGGCCACGCACGCTGCCACGATTGAAGGGCTTGAAGTACACATAGAAATCGGTGCCCCACAAACGGAATGTGCGATAATCGGTCTGGCCGGCAATCATGGCCTGCACAGCCTCGCCAAGTTCAGCGTTGGCATTAGCCTTAGATATCTCGATGGCCGACTGCTGCATGAGCTGCTCGGCATCGGGATGCACAATAAAGTTGCCTACGCTGTCGAGCAGCACACAGAACGAGTTCTCGGATGGTTTGGTTCGAGCCACAATACGCGAGAGCAGTCCTATCGACACATCGGTACCGACGTAACCCGCAAGCTGCCCTGCTGTATTATACAATGGCAAGCTGAAACTGATAAGCGGCTCCTTACCCTCCTGGACAGGTTTTACGGTCCACTTCGACTCTTTTATTGTAGTGTCGCCAAGGGCGATGGTGCAATCGGCCACGTAAGGGTTACTGTCTATGAGTTTGCGGCGATAGAGTTCCAATGCCTCAGGATCATTGATACGAGATGGCAGACTGTAATACACATTACCCGTAGCCTGCTCAACACTCAGCAGAATGTTATCGATATTCTGCACCGTGCCATCCAGCGTCTGGGTAACGCGGGCCATGGTTTCTTCCTTTACCTTTTTTCGCGAGTAAAGCAGCATGACTACCAACGAGGCTATGAGCAGAACGGCCATAGCCGAGACAGCCATCAGACTGATTTTGACTGATAGGCGGCCTTTGATAAAGTTAGTTAGTTTAGTCATACTTACCTACGTTTTTGTTTACTTGTACTCCTTAGCCTTCCGTTTGCCTTGCAGCACCGCCAAGGCGTTCAGGGCCAGGGCTTCCATCTCGTCTTCGCCAGGGAAACAGCGGATAGGTGCCAGAAAGCCTACACGCTCGCGGATACGACTCACGATATATTCACTCCTGGCAAGGCCACCCGTTAGCAGGATGGCATCTATCTGACCACAGAGCACAGCACTCTCGGAGGCGATGTTCTTGGCCACATGATATATCATCGCATCCAGGATTAGTTTGGCGTGCTGGTCGCCATAATCCTCGATGCGGCGCAACACCTCGCGCACATCGTTGGTGCCCAGATGGGCATTCAGTCCGGCCTTGCCGGCAATGCGCTTCAGCAGTTGCTTCTCGTTATATTTTCCACTAAAACAAAGACGGATAAGATCCGATGCTGGCAGCGAACCGGCACGTTCGGGCGAGAATGGCCCCTCGCCATCCAGAGCGTTGTTGGCATCAACGGCACGGCCTTTTTCGTGGGCTGCGATTGAGATGCCGCCACCCATGTGGCAGATAATCAGATTCAAGTCCTCGTACTCCTTACCAATCTCCGATGCATACCTGCGAGCTATGGCACGCTGGTTAAGGGCATGCCAGATGCAGATGCGGTTCATCAGCGGCGAACCTGAGATACGGGCATAGTCGTTCAACTCATCTACCACACCAGGATCAGCTATAAACGAGCGGCAATGAGGGATGGTAGCAGCTATCTCGTGGGCTATCAGGCAGCCTAAGTTACAGGCGTGGTTATGCAGGGCAATACCACTGTGGGTATCCTGTATCATCAAGTCGTTAATCTCGTAAACACCACCTTCGAGCGGTTTCACCAGTCCACCTCGGCCTATCACAGCATCAAACTCCACGGGTATATCGGCCTGGCGCAACTCGTCGAGCACCAGCTGCTTACGAAAGTCCTGCTGTTCAATCACATCGTCGAAATGGGCCAGCTCGTCGGCACTATGGGCAATGGTGCGGACCAGCAGAGGCGATTCGTCGTCGAAAACGGCAATCTTCGTAGATGTTGAACCTGGGTTTATAACTAATATCTTCATTAAATTGCAGCTAAAGCCAAAGAGTAGTACTTTGAATCGGGGCTGTCGGCACGCGATGGCAGCACGCAGCAGCACTGGGTGCCCTGCAGCACACCTGCCGTCTTGGCATAACCAAACAGGGTGATGGTTTTGTAGAACACATTACCAGCTACGATATCGGGGAATATCAAGGCATCGGCCTGTCCGTCGATCACGCTGTGGATACCCTTTTCGCGCAGACTAACGGAGTCGAGCGATGTCTTGAGGTCGAGTGGACCATCGATGATGCATCTACCGAACTTACCCGTCTGAGCCTCGGCTATAATCTCTAAGTAATCCACGGTATATGGGAATGTTTTGGCACTCACTTTCTCGGCACAGTGAATGAGCGAGATACGCGGCTCCTCGATACCCAAGGCGTGGCACACATAGTTTACATAGTGTATCTGCTGGCGGCGCTGGGCCTCGGTGGGTACAGGTATCACGGCTGCATCGGTAAAAAACAACAGCTTCTCGTACTTAGGTATCTCGGCCATCGCCACATGGGTTAACACATGGCCTGGGCGCAGTATGCCGTTCTCCTTATCCAGGATAGCCTTCAGCAGCACATCGGTATTCACAAGGCCCTTCATCAGGATATCGGCCTCGCCATTCTTACACAGGGCCACAGCACGGCGCGCGCACTCCTCCTTGTCGTCGCCATCCACGTAGATAGGCTCGATAAAACCCATCTCCTTACCCTTCTCAACTGCGTATCGGGTGCTGGCATCGTTGGCACAAACCACAGCCACGCGCTTCTTGTCGCCACGCTGCTGCAGAAAGACTATCATATCATTTAAAGTTCGTATCGACTGCATAGGTTTATTATTTTTATCGGTTTAATGGCGCAAATATACAAATATTTTTGTATCTTTGCAAGCAGAAACCGATAAAAACAAAAAAAAGATGAAGAATTACCTGCTTTTACTAACTATGACGTGCCTAACTGCTACGGCACAGCAGCAGGCTCCAATGGTATTGGAGTATAACAAACCAGCTACATTTTTCGAAGAATCGCTACCTATTGGTAACGGTAAGATGGGTGCCCTGATTTATGGTGGCACCGACGACAACGTGATTTATCTGAACGACATTACGCTGTGGACAGGTAAACCTGTGGATCGCAACCTGGATGCCGATGCCCACAAGTGGATACCCGAGATACGCAAGGCGCTGTTTAACGAGAACTATGCGCTGGCCGACTCGCTGCAGCTGCACGTGCAGGGTCCTAACTCGCAGCACTACCAGCCACTGGGCACACTGCATATCAAGGACTTAGGTCTGGGCGAGATTAAGCACTACCGCCGCACGCTGGATATCGACTCGGCGATTGTTCGCGACAGTTACGAACGCGACGGCCGCCGCATCACCCGCGAGTATTTTGCCTCAAATCCTGATAAGCTGATAGCTATCCGTCTGCGTGGCGACATCAACTGCCAGATAGCTCTTACAGCCCAGGTGCCCCACCAGGTAAAGAGCGGCTTAGGACAGCTTACTATGACGGGCCACGCCACAGGCGATGCACAGGAGAGTACACACTTCTGCACCATCCTGAGCGTAAAGACCGATGGCGAGATGGCTGCCAGCGACTCGTCGCTCACCATCACCAAGGCCAAGGAGGCTATCATCTACATTGTAAACGAAACCAGCTTTAACGGGTTCGATAAGCACCCTGTACGCGAGGGCGCCAACTACCTGGAGGCTGTAACCAACGACCTGTGGCACACACAGAACATGACGTTCGACGAGTTCTATGCCCGCCACCTGGCCGATTATAAGACTATCTACGACCGCGTAAAAATCTGTCTGAACAAGGGCGGTCGCAATCCTAAGGACCTGCCAGGTGCCAAGGATCGCCGTATGACCGACGAGATGCTGCTGGATTATACCAATGGCAACGACCAGACACCTTATCTGGAGGAGCTTTACTTCCAGTTCGGCCGCTATCTGCTTATCTCAGCCTCGCGCACCAAGAACGTGCCTGCCAACCTGCAGGGTTTGTGGGCCCCCCAGCTGTGGTCGCCCTGGCGTGGCAACTATACGGTAAACATCAATTTGGAGGAGAACTACTGGCCTGCCTTTGTGGCTAACATGGCCGAGATGGCTGAGCCACTTGACGGTTTTATTGCCGGCTTGGCAGCCAACGGTAAGTTCACCGCCAAGAACTACTATAACATTCACGAGGGCTGGTGCTCGAGTCACAACAGCGACATCTGGGCGATGACCAACCCTGTGGGCGAGAAGAACGAGAGTCCTGAGTGGAGTAACTGGAACCTAGGTGGTGCCTGGCTGGTAAACACCCTGTGGGAGCGCTACCAGTTTACACAGGACAAGGCTTACCTGAAGAACATTGCCTATCCGCTGATGAAGGGTGCTGCCCAGTTCTGCTTGCGTTGGCTCATCGACAACCCCAAGCAGCCAGGCGAGCTGATTACTGCCCCCAGCACATCGCCCGAAAACGAGTATAAGACCGATAAGGGCTATCACGGCACTACCTGCTACGGTGGTACAGCCGATCTGGCCATTATCCGCGAACTGTTTATCAACACCATTGCTGCAGGCAAGGTGCTTGGACTGAAGAATAAGGAGATGGAGCAGGCCCTGGCTAAGCTGCACCCCTACACTATCGGCCACATGGGCGACCTGAACGAGTGGTACTACGACTGGGACGACTGGGATTTCCAGCATCGCCATCAGAGCCACCTCATCGGTCTCTACCCAGGCAATCATCTCACTGATGCCACCCTGCAGAAGGCAGCCGAGCGTTCGCTGGAGATTAAGGGCGACAAGACCACCGGTTGGAGCACAGGCTGGCGTATTAACCTGTGGGCCCGATTGCACAACGCCAAGCAGGCTTATCACATCTATCAGAAGCTGCTTACACCTATTGCCCCACGCGGTGTGCGTAAGGAGGATTGGAAGGCCTGGCACAAGGGCGGCGGTACCTACCCCAACCTGTTTGATGCGCATCCACCTTTCCAGATTGATGGTAACTTTGGCGGCACAGCCGGTGTGTGCGAGATGCTGATGCAAAGTTCAATAGTTAATGGTCAATGTTCAATCGAGTTACTGCCAGCATGCCCAGAGCAGTGGCAGGATGGCGCCATTAGCGGATTGTGCGCTCGTGGTGGCTACGAGGTAAGCTTCGAGTGGAAGGATGGCAAGGTGCGCGGTTGCAGCATCAAAGCCAAGAAAGCAGGAACACTTACGCTTAAATATAACGGTCAGCAGAAGAAGGTAAAACTGAAGGCTGGCGAGACACAAAACATTAAAACATGGTAAAAGCTAAAAAGCAAATACTGATACAGGACACTGAGTTTAAAAAGGCAAAAAACTGGGAAGGATCGGTTTGTCTCGACGACGACCTGCTGTTGTCCGACCAGATTAACAAGGCCCCCATGCCCAGCGAGCCGCGTAAAACAAACTTTATTCTGATTGGTCTTTGCACCAAAGGAAAGATTAGCTACCGCATGGACACCGAAGAACTGGTGGTGCATGCCGGCGAGCTGCTGGTGGTAAGCGAACGCCACGTTATCGATGGTTACAAGTGCTCTGATGATATGGAGGGCTTGTGCATCATGATGAGTGTGGATTTCTTCCACGAGATCATCAAGAGCGTACACGATGTAAGCTCGCTGTTTGTGTTTGCCCGCATGCAGCCTGTGATGAAGCTCGAGGCCGACGAGATCGCAACGTTCACAGAATACTTCCAGTTTATCAAACAAAAAATCAGCGACAACCACAACCATTTCCGTAAGGACCTGATTCGCACGCTCATGCTGGCCATGTTCTACGATGTGGGTAATGTGATTTACAGGGTGAAGAATTTCGACGAGTCGCTGCTACGTTCCGAGAAGGTGTTTACACAATTCCTGAAGATGGTTGAGGAGAACTGCAAACGCGAACGCCGCGTCAGTTGGTATGCCCAGCAGCTCAACATCACCCCCAAATACCTTTCTACAGCCGTTAAGCGCATCAGCGGTCGCACAGCCGTAGAATGGATCGAGAGTTATGTAACCATGGAGTTACGCGTGCTGCTCAAGAACAGCACCAAATCCATCAAGGAGATAACCGAAGAGTTGAACTTCCCCAATCAGAGTTTCCTGGGTAAGTACTTTAAGGAACACGTGGGCATGACGCCCTCGGCCTATCGCAAATCATAGGTAGCCCTGCTCCTTCAGCTCGCTCACGGTATCAAGCAACTCCTGATACCAAGCCTCGCCAAAGCGACGGATCAACGGATCGCGCAGGAACTGATACAGATACAGATTCTCCTGAATGCCCTTGGCAATGGCCATCTTACAAACGCTCCAGCGGTTGTAGTTCAAGCCCGTCAAGCCGCCGCCAAGCTGCTTTTCGCGGATAGGATACAAAGCACAGCTAATAGGCTTGCAGAAGTGGGTACGTCCTGCTCTGTAAGCCTTTTCTAATGCACACAGGCAACAGTTCTTAATGGGCAGGTGGGTATTCCAATCCTCAATGTCGCCGTAATAGGTAAACACACAATCCTTTCCTCCTACAATACTGGTTACCAGGTCGCCCTCCTGATCGGTATAGGCCACGCCCTGCTTGTCGATAACAGCCTGTGCCGATGCCGAGAGGTCGTCCCACACGTCATCCACGCATGCTTCGATGGCAGCTATTTCGTCCATCGTTACAGGGGCGCCTGCATCGCCTTCAACACAGCACTCGCCCTTGCAAACGCTCAGGTCGCAACAAAACTTCTCCGTCAGTATCTCCGACGAGAGCAACACATCACCAACTTGTATAATTGGGGGTAATTGATTCATCTGTTTGCCTTTAATTTTACCATTGTATGGGAGCCTGGCCGTTTTGTTCGAGATAGGCATTACAGCGCGAGAATTGGTGCTGACCGAACCAGCCGCCACGATTAGCACTCAGTGGCGATGGGTGTACGCTCTCAAGCACCAGGTTGTTCTGCTTGTCAATCATATACGCCTTCGAGCGGGCATAGCCGCCCCACAGCATATACACCAGGTGCTGGCGGTTTTGTGCCAATGCCTGTATAGCGGCATCGGTAAACTTCTGCCAACCCAGCGACGAGTGACTGTTGGCCTGATGAGCGCGAACGGTAAGCGATGCATTAAGCAGCAGCACGCCCTGCTCGGCCCAACGGGTAAGATTGCCCGATGTGGGGATAGGCGTACCAAGGTCGGCCTGAATCTCCTTGAAGATATTCTGCAGCGAGGGCGGAAACTGGATACCGTCCTGAACCGAGAAACTCAGTCCGTGTGCCTGTCCTGGCTCGTGATAGGGGTCCTGACCGATAATCACTACCTTTACCTGGTCGAACGGACACAGGTTAAAGGCATTAAATATCAGTTTGCCTGGGGGATAGCACGTAGTAGTTTGATACTCCTTTCGCACAGCCTCAGCAAGCTGCGTAAAGTAAGGCTTTTCAAACTCGCCACTAAGGTGTCCCTTCCAAGATTCCTCTATCTGTACTGCCATATTCTTTTAAAATTTGGCACGGATTACGCAGATTAACACAGATTATTTTTTCGTTATCAAAAATCCGTGAAATCCGTGTAATCCGTGCCTAAAACATTAATCGCAAATCAGGTTCTCACCAGTCATGTCGGCAGGCTGCTCCAGACCCATGATGTGCAGGATTGAAGGAGCCACGTCGGCCAGACGTCCGTCCTTAACTGTAGCCGAGTTGTTGTTGGTTACATAGATGAAAGGAACGGGGTTCAGTGAGTGAGCGGTATTTGGAGTACCATCGGCGTTGATAGCGTTATCGGCATTACCGTGGTCGGCAATGATGATAGCCTCGTAATCGTTAGCCTTAGCAGCCTCGATTACATCCTTCACGCAGTTGTCAACAGCCCAAACAGCCTTGGCAATAGCATTGTAGATACCTGTGTGACCTACCATGTCGCCGTTAGCAAAGTTAACTACGATAAAGTCGTACTTAGCCTCGTTGATAGCAGCCACCAGCTTATCCTTTACCTCGAAGGCGCTCATCTCAGGCTTCAGGTCGTAGGTAGCAACCTTTGGACTTGGAACCAGGATACGATCCTCGCCCTCGTATGGCTGCTCGCGACCACCGTTGAAGAAGAATGTTACGTGAGCATACTTCTCGGTCTCGGCAGTGTGCAGCTGCTTCTTGCCCTGCTTGCTCAGGTACTCGCCCAGTGTATTCTCAACGTTCTCCTTGGGGAACAGGATGTTCACACCCTTGAAGTTAGCGTCGTATGGAGTCATGCAGTAGTACTGCAGGCCAGGGATAGTCTTCATGCCCTGCTCTGGCATATCCTCCTGAGTCAGCGCGATAGTCATCTCCTTAGCACGGTCGTTACGGAAGTTGATGAAGATAACTACATCACCCTCTTCGATGCAACCGTTAACAGCGGCATTGTGGATTGGCTTAACAAACTCGTCGGTAACGCCCTCGTCGTAGCTCTCCTGCATAGCAGCAACCATATCGGTGCTCTGCTTACCAGTACCCTTCACAATCAGGTCGTAACCCTCTTTTACACGCTCCCAGCGCTTATCGCGGTCCATAGCGTAGAAACGACCTACGATTGATGCGATGGCAGCGTCGTTATCGGCACAAACCTTGCTAATCTGCTCGATAAAGCCCTTACCGCTCTTGGGGTCGGTATCACGACCGTCCATGAAGCAGTGTACGAAAGTCTGGTTCTTCAGACCGTAAGCCTTACCAATCTCGATGAGCTTGAACAGGTGGTCGAGTGAAGAGTGTACACCACCGTCAGAGGTCAGTCCCATCAGGTGCAGCTTCTTGTTGTTCTCCTTGGCGTAGGTGTAAGCAGCCTTAACCTGTGGATTCTCCATGATAGAGCCGTCCTTGCAGGCGCGGTTAATCTTTACCAGGTCCTGATAAACGATGCGTCCGGCACCGATATTCAGGTGACCCACCTCTGAGTTACCCATCTGTCCGTCGGGCAAACCTACATCCTCACCAGATGCCTGAAGCTGAGAGTGAGCCGAAGTAGCTGTTAACAGATCGAGGTAAGGAGTTGGAGTGTTGAAAATCACATCACCCTTACCATGCTTACCGATTCCCCATCCATCGAGAATCATCAATAATGCTTTCTTTGCCATAATCTTATACCTATTTTTAAACGTACGTTCTTAAAATCGCGTGCAAAGTTACGAAAAAAAACTATCATAGCCGCATTACGCATCCATGTTTATTGATAAAAAAACAAAAAACTCTGTATATCAATACGTTCGGTTCGCAAAAAACAATTATCTTTGCAACATCAAGTTAACAATTTTTCTTTTTGTACATATGAGAACAAAAGTTTTGCTGGTCGCCCTGTTTGCGGCCGTTTGCTGCACCCAGATGGCAGCACAACCATTTGCCAAAGAGAACTTTCCCGAGGGATCGTACTCGCCAGTAACCAACGTAAACCGTAACGGCTATCCACGTGTGCTTAAGGATGGTAGCGTGATGTTTCGCGTAAATGCCCCCGAGGCCCAGAAGGTACAGATCGACCTGTGCGGCACCAAGTACGATATGACCCGCGACGAGCATGGTACGTGGCGTGTAACCACCCGCCCCCAGGTGCCCGGATTCCACTATTATTTCCTGCTGATTGATGGTGTTTCGGTAGCCGATCCTGCCAGCCAATCGTTCTACGGCTGCAGCCGCTGGTCGAGTGCCATCGAGATCAAAGAGGATGGCTGTGCCGACTTCGAGGTGCAGGATGTGCCACGCGGCGAGGTGCGCACCGTTTACTACTATTCAAAGGTAGATGAGGCCTATCGACCCTTGATGATTTACACCCCAGCCGGCTATAACGAGAGCACCCAGCAATACCCCGTGGTTTACATTCAGCATGGTGGTGGCGAGGACCATCGCGGCTGGATGGAGCAAGGCTGCACCGCTCAGATTATGGACAATCTGATAGCTGCAGGCAAGGCCGTTCCTATGATTGTGGTTAGTGCCAACAGCAACGTACAGGCACGCAGCGGCGGCTTTGGTGGCGGCTACAGCTGGCAGGGCATGCAAAATTTCCGTAACGAACTGATTGATAACGTGATACCTTTTGTTGAGAAGAACTATCGTGTAAAAGCCGACCGCAAGTATCGCGCCATGTGCGGCTTGTCGATGGGTGGCGGTCAGTCGTTCTACATCGGCCTGCGTTCGCCCCAGGTATTTGCCAACGTAGGCGTGTTCTCAACAGGCATGTTCGGTGGCATCCAAGGCGCCTCAAACTTCGACTTAGAGAAAGAAGTACCAGGCATGCTATCCGATGTACAGGGCTTTAACAAGAATCTGGATGTGTTCTTCATCACCTGCGGCGAGCAAGACCCACGCATCAGCCACACCCGCAACATCGTAAAAAAGATGCAGGATGCCGGCATCCAGGTACGCTTTGCCGCCTACCCTGGCGACCACGAATGGCAGCCCTGGCGCAAATCCCTCCACCAGTTCGCCCAGTATCTGTTTAAGTAATCCCTATCATCATGGCAAGCAATGCAGATTTTGTACAGTATATCGCCGACCAATGTAGCGGTGCGGGCGAGATTGTAGCCAAGAAGATGTTTGGCGACTACGGCATCTATTGCGATGGCAAGATATTCGGTTTGATTTGCGACGACCACTTTTATCTCAAGCCCACCGATGCCGTACGTGAGATGCTGCACACCATCGACCTACGCCCACCCTATCCCGGCGCCAAGCCCTACTTCTACATCGCCGATGTAGACGATCGCGACTATCTATCCGCCCTGGTCAAAGAAACCTGCAAACATCTTCCAGCCCCCAAGCCCAAGAAGAAGAAATAAAAAACGAGTACTTAGGTTTCGCGGTACAAAACCTAAGGAAAGCAGGTACAAATAGTAAGCTTAACAGGTACAATGAGCCTACTTATCTATCGTTAGCCTATACGCAAACGATCATTCGGGTATAGGCAAATCTAAACAAATTCAAACATCTTATACCTCTGTGTAGATATGCTCTCTACCCATCTGCGACTTCAGCAGTTTGTGATTTTTGCCAAGAGTCCATAGGTTAAGCTGTTTGCGGGCGGAATAGAGTGTAAGCCCCGCCCTACTCATTAAACATTCTTGCGTCCCTTCGGTAGCAAGCGCCACCCTACGGGATGTCGAGCGAAAGATTAAACATGAAACATTATGAGTAAGAAGGAGACATTGAAGTTTATTGTGCAGTTGATAGCATCGATTGCTACAGCGATAGCAACGGCACTGGGCACCACCAGCTGCATGGGCCACGGACCATTCTAAGGATGGTTTAGCCCCAACCACAAGAGGACCGACATTCACAACGAATGCCGGTCCTCTCGCTTCTAACTCATAATAAAATATTTGGTAAACACCAGTATCAGCATCATGAAGGAAAAGGCGAAAGCCCAATATTTACTGGCGCACTTTAGCAATGCGGTCGAAAAATGCATCTGCTCGTTAGATGTGGCATACTTAATTAAGACAACTGCCATAGTGAACAACAATGCTACATAGAATGCGCTGCCTACCATATAGCCCCACCCCATAAACTGGAGGTTATTAAGCATATTGAGGAATGGCCCACTAAGGAATACGCATGCAATAATAATCGATTGTTTATCCGTTGCTTTCATCATTTTATATCTCTTATTTATTGATTGACGGTGCAAAGATAACTACTTTCGATGGCAAAAAGGGTTAACCGAACGTTATTTTTTTGTTAAATCATAAAAAAAGTCCCAACCTTGCGATTGGGACTTAAGCGCTTCAGGATGGGCTTGAACCAACGACCCCCTGATTAACAGTTAAAAAATGTAATATTTTGTGATATTTGCTTTATGGTTATTTGGTTGATTCACAGAAAGTTAGTAATTTTGCAGCATCTTATGATACTCTATGATTTTGCTTAATTACGAGAATAAATAACCAAAATTTGTTCAGACGGATTGTCAATAAATAAAGGGGTTTCAGAAGATTTGAGTGAATTGAGATAACCAAAATTTGTTCAGATTTGATAAAAATGACTGAAATGACTGAAAGAAAGAAGAGGGAAAAGGTACCCAACATGGAGTCGCTGACAATGGGAAATTGCACCATTTCGCTTACTCTTGATACAAGATATAGAGACGACAATGGCAAATACCATGCATCCATCCGTTTTACCGTGAATGGCAGTAGATACTTCTTCCATTTGGGTAACAAATATACAGTAGAGGAATTTGATGCCATCAGTAAGGCTGATGGTCGTGGACGTGGTGGCAACCAGAGTCAGAACTTCATCGACAGGAATAGGCTGGTCGAGCTTTACAACCAATATGTTGATCTTGTACGGGATATGTATAACAAGGGAACACTTAAATCTGTTGATAATATCCGTGCCGTCATTACCGGGCGCATTTCCTCCTATGGCAATTCGGATGAAGGTACTACACCTTATGCCAATTCGTTTATTGGACTATGGAATGAAGTTATATCACAGAAGAAAGCCAGTACGGCAGAGACTTATCGTAATGCACGAGATTGTTTCATCAAGAGCAAAGTCTATGATGCTAAGGATGGCTATAATGTAGATGTGGCTATGATCAAGGCGTGGATTGCCTATATGAAGGAGATGGGGTACACGCAAACGACCATCGGTTTCTACCTTCGTGCTATTCGCGTGGTCTTCAAGGCCTGTATCAGTAATGGCTATATGCGTGAGAAGGACTATCCGTTCAGTGCTACAGACCCGATGAAAGTGAAGATACCGTCTGGCTCTTCACGCAAGGCAGAGTTCCTGACGGTTGAGCAAATGACAGAACTATATGAGTTTTATACAGATGGTGTAATCCCTGAGACCTATAAGCATCCTGAGCAGATGAAACAGAGTCTGGGCATGTTCCTTGCCCAATATCTTTGCAATGGATGCAATCTCTATGACCTAGCTTTGCTCCGCTACGAAGACTACTATGACTTCTCTGAGCATAAGGCGCTCCGTTTCTACCGCCATAAGACGAAGGATCATTCTGAATCTGGTTCCGAGGTAATCATCCCTATCATTCCTCCACTGAAAAGGATATTGGACGATTGGGCTACACCAGCCAAGAAGGGTGAGTTGCTTTTTCCCTTTCTTCTTGGCGAAGGCATTGACCCCGACAGCAAGAAGGCCAGGGACAAGATACATCAAGAGAATCATAATGTGGCAGACAGAGTGAAGAAGATTGCAAAGATTATGGAATGGGAGATAGAACCTTCATCAACGTTTGCCCGTCATAGTTTTGCTACCAATATGAGTCGTGCGAAGGTGCCAATGGATTACATCAGCTTTGCTATGGGCCATTCTGTTGGTAACACAGGGCAGATAACCAAGCGTTATATCTCACCTTATCCCATTGAGGAACAGATGCAGTATAACTCCTATTTACTGAATCTCGAAGAATTGAAGGCCCTGCGTCAGAAGGATTTCAGCAAAGAGGAATTAGTCAAAATGGTTAAAGAATCAATGACGAAAGAAGAGTTGTTGAGTCTGCTTTTGGACAAGTAGAATGGTGCTTTATTTTGCTGGAAATATATCAAATATGTTATTTGCAGCAAAATAAAGCACTATTCTTATACTCTTAAAACAACTGGTCTATAGTTATTACATGCTGGAAGATGCCACTGTGTTCATTGTATTTCAACCCATATGTCGTAACGAGTATATGGTGGACAGAGGCGCGTTTGGGCAGTAGCTCTTGCAGCAAATTCTCGCGATGTACAAGTTTAGCGTGGTAGGATTTTGTAACGGTATAATCCTCATTGTAAAATTTCATCTCACACATATCCACCACATTGTCCTTACGATTAATGAGCAAGTCTATCTGACCACCCTCTATGTCGTCATCGCCTCTTAATGCCCAGGAGGATTGGCTTGATGACACGTCAAGGATGTTGATAGCCTGTTTTATCTGACGGACATGTGACAGGCACACCTCTTCAAAGGCGAATCCTCTCCATGAACTGACACTCTGAGACGTTACGTTGTGAATCCAGAATTTTGGGTCTATCTCAGTACATCCCTCTACAAATTTCTGATAGAACAGGCAGAATGGATCCGTCAGTTTATAGTGCTCGTTATGCTTACTCATGCCAAAAGGCACATATGGCTGGATAAAGTCACTTGCTACGAGCGCTTTCAGCATCTTGCTTGATAGACCATTATCGTCAAGTCCTACTTTGGAGAGGATTTCCTGCCGGGTGTAGCCCATGCGTCGTGTTCCCAAGAAACCAACGATACGCTTCATCTGCTCTGGATTGGAAAAGACAGAGGCAAACAGTCGGTCATATTCATTGCGCAATTTGGCATCCTTTTCAAAAAACAACAGGTCAATATTCTGAGCAAGGCTTAGGCCCTTCTTCATGTAACCTAAATAGTAGGGAATACCGCCAAGAACCATATAGCTCTGTACAATGTCGTAACGTGACATCCGAATCCCTTTCTTCTTTAGAAACTGCTCGCATTCTCCCAACTTAAATGGACTTAGTTTAACCTCATATGTTGTACGGCCATATAGTCCACCATGACTGTTTACCAGATTGTCGAGCATCCATGAATTAGCAGAGCCACAGACAACGAGCATCAGATTGTCTCGATGGCACCCCCAAGTATTCCAGAATCCCTCAAAGGCAGTGATGAAACCTGAACGGGGAGTGTCCATCCAGGGAAGTTCATCCAAAAACACGACCTGCCGCTTTCCATTGTCTTTGGCTTCCAACAACTGAGAGAGCATGAAGAATGCCTCCATCCACGATGACGGACATTTGCTTTTCTTCATGCCTTGCATCTGCAGCGAGAAGTAGAAGTGTTTCAACTGGTCTTTCAGGCTATTCTTCTTTCCTTCCTCGTCAACTGGCGAAAGTCCTGCGTGGCGAAAGGTGATTTTACCCTTTAATGCTTCATCAATAAGGAAAGTCTTGCCAACACGCCGACGGCCATATACCGCTACAAACTCTGACTTGTCACTATTGTAGAGTTCGACAAGTTCTTTGATTTCTTTATCTCTGCCAATGATTGAGCTCATAAGAATATCGTTTTAAATTGCTGCAAAGATACAAAATATATCGTTTGCAGCAAAATAAAACGTCTTTATTCTATTCTGTTTAACTTTTTGTAAGACTCGTCTAAGGCTTCTTCTTACACCTGTATGACCAAATAAAAGCTCTTAAATTTGCAAGTTTGTAATATTATAATTACCTTTGCACCGCAAAAAGTGCCAGTGGAAGCCTTTGTCGCTCCACTCACACTATAAAAGCGTTATATGTGGCTTTCACCTTTGTCGTGTTAGCCACTCTTATTATAAAGGTATTAGTGAACGGGAATGAGTAAATGGATAAATGATCGTGCATGGACTGTGTCCATGTATATATGCTATGCCCTTTGTTTTATCATTCTGTGCGTAGCGGGATATAATTTCACAATGGGTATTATTGGCGAAACGTCTTCTATTATGAAGGTAGTCTTGCTTATATGTATTATCTTGTTTGTGGGATTTGGTGTATCTATGATATTCTCCATCTTCATAACACCCTTGAGCGAGATTTTAAGTCGGTTGTTGTGGTATCTGTTCCGTCTGAAGACGAAAAAGGGCATCTCTCCAAACTGTGATCCTGAGAGAAATGCTCTAAAGGAAGAGTTCGTGCAAAAGTATGTCAGGAAAGATTATAAACAATCACCTATCTATGAGGTATTTGAAAGCCTGTTTGACCAAGAAAAGAGTGGTACGTTTGCTGCTCGTGCATTTAAATGTGCTTTAAGTGCTCCCAATTGGCTTAATAATTATCCTGGATATACAGATGCCCGACGACTATTTCCTCATGAAGATGCCATTAAGGGTACTAAATCCAACTATTCTAATGCAAATAACGAAAAAAATTGTTCAAAGGAAATCATGGAAACAATAAATAAACTCCTTGAAGATAAACTAAAAGAAATGATAGATAAATCAGAGACTCAGCAAAATTAGCCATACTTTTTTATTCAAATATTATTTATTCCGCAAGCCCAAAGTTTGTGGATTTTTTGCGTTTTACCCACTAGTCAGCCATATTTTGGCCAATGTACTTTGATGTACTTCGCTGAACTTCAGTAAACTTCAGTGTACTTTGATGTACTTCGTGTAACACACTGAAAATCAATCGTTTTTATCGTTGTGACATTGAAAGATATTTTCTAATTTTGCATCAGAAAATTTTAATATCACACAATAAAAACAGAATTTCATGGATAAAAAAATCATCTCAATTGAAAAGCTCCTGCAGACTCCTGTCTGTATGATGAGCGGTGAGGAACTCGCGTTCCTATTTAATAACCTTGGTGTTCTTGACAAAGACAAGAAGCCGGAGTCTTCTATGCCATCGCCAGACCGTAAGCTGGCTTATGGCATCAAGGGGATAGCTGAGACCTTTGGCTGTAGCATCCCAACTGCCAATCGTATTAAGAAGAGTGGCATAATAGACAAGGCCATCTCGCAGTTGGGACGTAAGATTGTCATAGACGTAGACCTGGCACTTGAATTAGCAGCAGAAAGGAAGGAGGAAAATCGTAATGATTGACATTGACGAACTGGCTAATCAGATTCATGCCGATGTATTTGATGTGGCAAAGTCAGGAATTCCTCTGGGGGTATTCCCGAATGTCTTTCAGAAGATTGCCTTCGAGCTGGTGAACTACGAGAACTTCAATCTGGAGTACACGGTAGCCATTATGCTGTCAGCCTTTGCTACAGCTATTGGCAACACCTATCATGTGAGGATAAAAGGCAAGTGGGTAACCGCTTGCTTCCTCTATATGATATTGGTGGGCAGACCTGGACTTGGCAAGACTCCCCCTCTCGGCTTTCTCTATTTCCCTATCCGCGACTATGACCAGCGATTGCTCGAACAAGCACGTAAGGAGTATGAAGTCTATGCCCAGCAACAGGCGGTCAAAAAAGACGGAGAAGCGACGGAACCGATAGAGAAGCCTCGCCTTATGCAGACGGTTATATCTGATTTCACTCAGGAGGCTATGCTGAGCATCCACTATGATAATCCTCGTGGTATCGTTCTGCTAGTAGATGAGGTCGTATCACTATTCAACTCCGTCAAGAGATACAGCACGAAGAGCAATCTGATAGAAGATCTGCTCTCTGCCTATAGCGGTCAGCAGTTGAAGGCTGTCCGTAAGTCTGAGGTGTTTCCTATCTGCATTCCTCACCCATGCATCAACTTGATCGGTGGCATCCAGACCAATCTCCTTGATGAGATCTTCCGAAAGGAATATGTAGCCAACGGACTCACAGACCGTTTCCTGTTTGTATTCCCCAAGAACAAGAAGATTCCCAAGTGGCAAATTGGCATCGAACAGGAGAAACGTCCTGACACGATGAGCAAGTGGTCTTACTATATTAATAAGGTGTTGAATATTCCTTGTCCGCTGAGTGAGGACGGGATAACACCCCAACCTATAGTATTGGATTTCTCGGAAGAAGCCAGAACCTACTTCTATAATTGGAACAACAGCATCATTGATGAAGTAAATGGTATCGAGGATGACAACGAGGTAGAGAGCCGGAAAGTAAAGCTCAACGGTAATGCTGCACGTCTGGCCTTGATTCTTCAGGTGATGCGATGGGCTGCAGGTGAATGCCAGATGGATAGTATCGACATCACTTCCGTCAAAGGCGCAATCCAGTTGATAGAATACTTTGAGGACTCCTACAAGCGAGTAAATGCTCTCTCAGGGATGGACGAGCCAAATAGGAACCAGGATCGTTGGCTGGCTATGGTTGGTGACACCTTCACTTCATCCGAGGCAGAGCAGGCTGGACAAAAGACTGGCGTATCACGTCGTACGGTGTTTTCTTCCCTTAAAAGACTATGCGAGACCACACCTCCTGTATTACAGAAGGTAAAACAAGGCGTTTACGAGAAGGTAGTGAAGCGTTGCACAACTGCACTCTGCACTTCTGCACTCTCCGATAGTTCAG
>JAEEGK010009253.1_pt1 | contig 23048 bp, 22 predicted proteins | sample 8958771 | NCBI WGS metagenome assembly JAEEGK01 (sample SAMN16246547, study PRJNA631951) | gut metagenome | biome: gut microbiome; feature: rumen; material: SC-attached | host: Bos | place: Iran: Karaj | collected 2018-10 | reverse complement strand
CGCAAAAAAGCGTATCGAAATTGCCGAGCACCTGCGCTATCTGCCAATGGGCTATTTCAACGAAAACAGCCTTGGTGAAATTACGTCAGTTACAACTAACACAATGGAATCCGTAGGCGATGTTGCAACCCGTGCAGTTATGATGGTTTTCCAGGGCCTGCTCGATACATCCCTCATCATCGTGATGCTCTTCTTCTTTGACTGGAGAATTGCCCTTGTTGCTCTTGCCGGCTTTGGCCTTTTTGAGTTCGTAAACTTTTTCATGCGCTTTGCCGTAAAAAATATTTCTGCAGATAAGATCCGTGATGACGCCGCAGAAATCGGAAAGGTTCTTGAATACATTCAGGGAATTGCAGAAGTAAAGGCTTACAATCTTGTTGGCAAGCGCAGCCGTGAGCTTAACGACGTTATCAACCGCAGAAAAAAGACCCTGGTAAAAATGGAGATGCGCTGTATCCCTGTTTCAAATATTCAGTCTCTGGTTGCAAAGCTCAGCGGCGTTGCCATGATGATTGCTTCTCTGTATTTTTATCTTGCGGGCACTATGGCTCTTGCAGACTGTGCCACAATGCTTGTTTGTTCTTTCATGCTCTTTAATGCCCTCGAAGCTGGCGGAAACTATTCTGCACTTTTGAGAGTAATTGACCTCGGCGTTACAAAGGCCAGCAAGATTCTTGCCCTGCCGACAATGAAGATTGAAGGCGAAGAGCGCCCTGTAAAGCACGATGACATTGAAGCCCGCAATATTGATTTTGCCTACGATAAGAAGAAAATCATCGACCGCATTTCGCTCAAAATTCCGGAACATACCACAACTGCAATCGTTGGTCCGAGCGGTGGCGGAAAAACCACATTCTGCCATTTGCTTGCACGCTTCTGGGATGTAGACAAAGGCACTGTTACATTGGACGGACGGGATGTCCGCGAATACAGCATGGACAATCTTATGAAGAATTACAGCTTTGTTTTCCAGAATGTGTACCTTTTCCACGATACAATCGCTAACAACATACGCTTTGGCCAGCCTGAAGCTTCAATGGAACGCGTAATAGATGCCGCCAAAAAAGCCTGCTGTCACGAATTTATCAGCGCATTACCACAAGGCTATGACACTGTAATCGGTGAAGGCGGTGCATCTTTGAGCGGCGGCGAGCGTCAGCGCATCTCAATTGCGCGTGCCATCATGAAAGATTCTCCAATTATCATTCTTGATGAAGCGACCGCCAATGTAGATCCCGAAAACGAGCGTGATCTTATGACCGCCATTCAGGAGCTTACAAAAGAAAAGACCGTCATCATGATTGCTCACCGCCTTAAGACTGTGCGCAACGCTGACCAGATTGTCGTAATAGACAAGGGCCGCATTGCAGAGCAGGGCAAGCACGAAGAGCTTATAAAGCTTGGTGGAATCTACGCCAGATTCATCGACTCACGCAAAGAAGCTGTCAGCTGGAAGCTCTGACAATTCCTTTTAGGGCAACTCCGCCGATATGTGCTTTGTTACGAATCTCGACGGAGTTGCCCATTCTGTTCAGAAAAGCAAATATTATTGAATATTTTTTATAGGTTAGTGTTGACTAACAATTTGAAATAGTGTAACTTCTTTTTGAAAGTTAGCTAAGGCTAACAAAGTAAAGAAGGAACAAATACCGATGAGCTTCGATCAGATGATGATACACTTTGCTTCTCCTACAGTTTGTGGAATAAAACCGGCAAATCTGTTTTCTGTAAAAGATGAGCAGTTTTCTTGGTTAGATTTTGCAAAATGGCAAAGTGAATTCGCGAAGCATGGCGTTATTGCCCGCGCTATAAAATCATCTGACGGAGTGATTCTTGTGCTTGTTTACAATGTCTGCTGGCAAAAAAAGATTCTTGCAGATGATTTTGTCTGTGATTATCTGAAAAGCAAAGGCTATTGCGAATGTTCCGATGTGTCAAAGACCATAAGCAGGCTTGTTTGCCGCATCAAAACCGAAAACGGCTTTCCGCATGAAATCGGGATAGTTCTCGGCTACCCGGTGCTTGACGTTGCGGCTTTTGAAAAGCATGAAGGTCAGAACTGCAAGTATTGCGGCAGCTGGGAATCTTATACAGACGTTGAACATGCAAGAAAATGCACATGCCGCTACAAAAATTGCAGTCATGTTTGCAAAAAATGGTTTGACGAAGGCTATTCGCTTTCGCAAATCGTAGAGAAATATAAAAACACTGTGGAAGCAGCGTGAACAGCTTGCTGCCGCAGAGCATAAGGAGCGTTAAATGAAAGTTGCATTAGTTTATGCAAGCACTACAGGCAATACAGAAGCAATGGCAAAGGCTATTTGCGAAGCACTCAAAGCATCTGGGGCAGATGTGCTTTGCAGCACGGCAGCTGATGCCGACAAAGCAGCTGTTACTGCTTGCGATGTTATTCTTCTTGGCAGCCCTGCGATGGGCGCAGAAGAGCTTGAAGAATCAGTTGAAGGTTTCTACACAGGAATCGAAGGTTCTTTGGGCGGAAAAAAGGTCGGCATTTTCGGTTCATACGACTGGGGCGACGGTCAGTGGCTCCGCGACTGGAAAGACCGCTTGAGCGGTGCGGGTGCAGTGGTTGCATCAGAACCGCTTATGGTTCACCTTGAACCAGGTGATGCAGAAATCGAGCAATGCAAGGCTTGGGCTGCTTCAGCAATTAAATAGGCTCTTATAAAAATACATATATTTTTTGGGCATCCGATATGCGCTGGTCGGATGCCCTTTTTTTTGTTAGTGTTGACAAACATCATTTGATGTGCTATTTTCGTTTCATTCTTTTAGAAAGTTAGCCTTTGCTAACACAAAATAGAGGTTTCATATTATGCTGAAAAAAGTTTCAAACAAGATTTTGGTGGCAGTTCTAGCTGCTTCGCTTTTGCTTTCAAGCTGTGCAAAAAAGCCAGCTTCAAATGCGGCTGAACCGGCAGGCGGCGGTACACGCACAATCGTTGACCAGGTGGGCAACACTGTAGTTTTGCCTGAAAAGATAAACCGCGTAGTTATAGCTTCGGTGTGGCCGCTTTGTTCGGCTTACTGCCTTATGTTCGGCACAGACAAGCTTGTGGGTCTTGACCCGGCAATTATTTCCGCTGCTGAAAATTCAATGCTTATTAAGATTGCGCCGGAACTTTCAAACATTCCGAGCGGCTTTAGCAAGAACGGCTCTTTGAACGCAGAAGAGCTTCTCAAGCTCAAGCCCGATGTTGTGCTTTATGCTTCGGGCGTTATGGAAGACTATGACGTTGCAACTCAAGCTGGAATTCCGGCCGTAGGTTTTAGCCTTAGCGCGAAAAACTTTAATGCGGTTGAGACAATCAACAGCTGGATGGAGCTTTTGGCTGAAGTGATGAACGTTTCTTACGATACGTCAAAATTCGTTGAGTACGGCAACAGGATGCAGAAGCTTGTTGCAGACAGGCTCAAAGACGTAAAAGAAGAAGACAAACCCACTGCAATGATTATCCACAAATATTCGGCAACAACTCTTGCAATTCCGGGCCTTTCCACTTGGGGTGATTATTGGATTACTGCTTCCGGCGCACGCAATGTGGCAAACGAAAACAAAGGAACGCCGCAGGTAACGGTTGAGCAAATCTACAAGTGGAATCCTGACCGCATTTACATAACGAATTTCAGCGACGCTGTGCCTGATGATTTGTACAACAACACGCTTGAAGGCTACGACTGGTCGAATGTCGGTGCGGTAAAATCGCACAACGTCTATAAGATGCCGCTCGGCATTTACCGCTGGTACGTTACGAATACGGATTCTCCGCTCACGCTTTTGTGGCTTGCAAAGCAGCATCACCCCGCGCTTTTTGCAGACATCGATATGGACGCTGAAATCAAGAACTACTACAAAGAATTTTATCGCATCGAACTGACTGATGACGATATCCGTGAAATATATACGCCGAAACGTGATGCGGCACGCGGCATAAAAAAATAACCCAAAACCCAAAAAGGAAAGAAAGAGGAATTATGGTAAAAATTGCAATTTACGGCAAAGGCGGCATCGGCAAGTCAACAACAACATCAAACTTGAGTGCCGCTTTGAGCAAGCTTGGTCTTACGGTCATGCAGATTGGCTGCGACCCGAAATCAGATTCTGTAAAAAATCTTTGCGGCGGCGAGAAAATCCCGACGGTGCTTGATATGCTGCGCGGCCCTAAAGCGGCTACGCTTGAACTTGAAGATATCGTCTTTAAAGGCTACAACGGCGTGCTTTGCGTTGAAGCCGGCGGCCCTACGCCGGGCATCGGCTGTGCAGGGCGCGGCATTATTACAGCTTTTGACAAGCTTGAAGAGCTTGACGCTTTTGAGACTTACAAACCGGACGTAGTGCTTTACGACGTTCTCGGCGATGTTGTTTGCGGCGGCTTCGCAATGCCTATACGCAACGGTTACGCCGACAAAGTTTTTATTGTAACCAGCGGCGAAATGATGGCACTTTATGCCGCAAGCAACATTGTTCACGCAATCAAGAATTTTGGCAGTCGCGGTTATGCGCAATATGCAGGCGTTATCTTGAACAGCCGCAACGTCAAAGACGAAGAAGCAACAGTTCAGAAAGCGCTTGATGAAATCGGCGGCAAAATCATAAAAGTTGTGCCGCGCGACGCTTCAGTTCAGATTGCCGAAAACCAGGGCAAGACTGTCATGGAAGCGCTGCCGCAAAGCGAAATGGCGGCTGTTTACATGGATTTGGCTAAAAAAGTCATGGCGGAATGCGGCATTGCCGTTCCGGCAGATTCATCAAAACAGCAGGAGATTGCCTGATGTGCGGCTGTGCTTGTCCTGAATTTGAAAAAACGCTTCATTATGTAAGCCCTGCCCACGGCGGCTGGGGCGTAATCCGCGTTGCCGCGCTCATACCAGAAAGCTACATGCTTTTTGTTGCGCCTTTCGCTTGCGGAAGGCACGGCGCGCTTGGCGGAATCATAAACAACTGTAAAGACAAGGTCAGCTATCTTTTTATTGATGAAGCTGACATTGTGAGCGGCCATTACGAGCATCTGATTCCAGACGCCGTTGAAGAGCTTTTTTCGTATCTGCCGAAGAGACCGAAAGTGCTTTCGATTTTTGTAAGCTGCCTTGACGATTTGCTCGGTACAGACCACAAAAGCCTTGACGCAGAGCTTGAAGAACGCTTCCCCGGCACGCGCTTTCTTGAGTGCCACATGAACCCGTTCAAAGGCGACACAAAAACGCCGCCAGCAATCGGCTTGCAGAATTCCATTTATTCACTTTTGGAAAAACGCCCGACGAACGCAAAGCAGATTAACATGATTGGCAACAACGCATTTGTGCGCCCGGAGTGTGAGCTTTTCGGGCTGCTTGAAAAGTGCGGCGTCGCGGTTAAGCATATCGGAACGTGCAAAGATTACGGCGATTTTATGCAGATGAGCGAAAGCTGCTTCAATCTTGTGCTTTCTCCGACCGCAAAGATGGCGGCTGGAAAAATGCAGAAAACGCTCGGCATTCCGTTTTTCACGTCTTATGTTTCGTATGACCCAGAAGAAATTGAAGCTGATTATCATAAGCTTGAAACACAGCTCGGCATAACGCTGCCTGATTTTTCGTCTTATAAAACCGAAGCAATTCAGTCTATAAAAGTTGCTCAAAAAACTGTCGGAAGCTACCCGATTGCAATTGATTATCAGGCTGTGCGCAAGCCGTTTACGCTTGCAAAAGTGCTTCTTGATTACGGCTTTAATGTGCAGATGATTTGCACAGAAAACGGCGTTCCAGAATTCGAAAAAGAAGCTTGCCTTGCCGTAATGCAGAAAAATCCTTCCATTAAAATAACTGACGCAATAAGCCACAAGACGGCTTGCTTTGAGTTTGAAAACATGAAATGCCTCTGCATCGGCTTTGACTGCGGCTACATGACAAAATCAAAGCACGTGGTTGTTCAGATGGATGACGAAGGCTTGTACGGCTTTTATGGAATCAAAATGCTGATGAAGCAGATAATTTCAGCTTTTGAAAATGAAATTGATGTAAACAGTGAAATTAATAGTGCGGGGCTTGTTGTATGAGTAAACTTTGTGTCAATTTGCCGCCTTTGGCGCCTGACTATTCGGGCGTTGCCTCAACCTTGTTTGAGCTTGGCGGAATGATTGTGATTCATGATGCTTCGGGCTGCACCGGCAATTATCTTGGCTACGATGAACCGCGCTGGCTTGGCTCAAAAGCGCTTGTGTTCTGTTCGGGCTTGCGCCACATGGATGCGATTCTCGGAAACGATGATTTGCTCGTCAACAGAATTATTGCTGCCGTAAACGATACGCACCCGAAGTTTGTTGCGCTGCTCGGCAGCCCTGTTCCGATGGTTATCGGCACGGACTATGCGGGCATTGCCACGGAACTTGAATCGCGGACTGGAATTCCGTGCTTCGGCTTTGATACGAAAGGCCTTGCGTATTACACAAAAGGCGTTTCGATGGCGATTATCACGCTTCTTAGGAAATTTTGCCCGAAAAAAGCAGACGCTGACGGAAACGCGGCAGCCGGAAACAGCCGTGCCATAAACTTGCTCGGCACAACGCCGCTTGATTTTGGCAACACCGACAACGTAAAGCTGTTCATTTCGCTTTTTGAGTCAGCCGGAATCAAGGTGCTCAACAGTTTCGGCATGGAAAACAAGCTTAAAAATATTGCACAGGCAAACGAAGCTGCGCTGAACCTTGTTGTGTCAGAAAGCGGCTTTGAGGCGGCGCAATATATGAAAGACGCTTATGGAATTCCGTTTATATGCGGAACGCCTGTTGGCGACGGCAAAATTGTGCTGCGCCGTGTTGCAGAATTTCTTGAAAGCGGTGAATGCAAGCCGGATAAGACTTACGCGCTTGAAGCTTCTGACGGTTGCGAAAAGCTGCTTATCGCCGGTGACCAGATTATTTCAAATTCAATTCGCGAATACATTGAAGAATTGAGCCGCCGCAGCGGAAAAAAGATTGCTGTGCGCGTGGCAAGCATTTTTGACGGCGTGCGTCAGATTAAGCGCGAAGGCGACCTTGTTTTTAAGAACGAGCTTGAATTGCGCAAGTTTTTGAACAGCGGCAAAGCTGACAAAATTATTGCAGACCCGCTTGTTGAGCAGCTTTTAACCGCGGAAACAAAAGCGAAAGGCGTTAAGTTTTTCGGTCTTCCGCATACGGCGGTTTCAAGCAAAATCTGCTGGGATAAAACAAAATTATTCTTATCTAAGGAATTTGAAACTTTCGTTAAGGAGATTTTATGAAAAAAATAGCGATAGCCGCAGCATTGATTGCTGCGCTTGTTTTGTGTTTTTCAGGCTGTGCCAAAAAAGAGCAGCCTGCTTCGGTTCAGGCAACGAAAACTGTCGTTGATCACACTGGCAGCACCATTACAATTCCGGCAAACCCGGAACGTGTCGTAATTTCGTCGCTTATGCCGCTTCCTTCGGTTTACTGCCTTTATCTTGGCGGCCCGTACAAGCTTGTCGGAATGCACCCGTCTTCAAAGGCAGCCGGAAAAAACTCGTATCTTGCAAAGTTTTACCCCGAAATCAACGACATTGATTCGAGCTTTGTAAAGAACAACGTGGTGAATATCGAGCAGCTTCTTGAGCTGAAGCCTGATCTGATTCTCTACAATGCCTCGAACACTGCTGAAAAAGAAATGTTCGATACAGCCGGAATTCCCTGCGTGGGCTTTTCAATAACAATCGCCGGTTATAACACGATTGAAACTTATGCGTCGTGGATTACGCTGCTCGGCGAAATCTTCGGCGACACTGGCCGCTCAAAAGAAATCATCGAATACGGCAGAAATGTTGAAAAGATGGTCAAAGAACGCACGTCAAAGCTGACTGATGAGCAGCGCCCTGTCTGCCTTTATCTTTATGCCTGCGAAGAAAACTCAATCACAACTTATGGCGGCAACATGTTCAACCAGTATTGGTGCGAAACTTGCGGCGGCCGCAATGCTTCTTATGAGCTGAAAGGCAGCAACTCGCTGAACATGGAGCAAATCTACAACTGGAACCCTGACATGATTTTCTTGACGAATTTCACGCCAGCTCTGCCTGAAGATTTGTACACAAACGCAATCGGCAGCTACGACTGGTCTTCGATTAAGGCAATTCAGAAAAAGCAGGTGTACAAAAACCCGCTCGGCATGTACCGCTGGGCACCGCCTAGCTCAGATACGCCACTTGCATTGCAGTGGTTCGCCAAGCAGATGCAGCCTGAACTTTTTGCGGACATCGACATGGATAAGGAAATCATCTCGTATTTCAAGAAGTTCTACGGCGTTGAGCTTACAAAAGATGATTTGAAAGCAATTTATAACCCGTCAAGGGCTGCAAGCGGCAAATAGCGCTTGCATAACCAAAAAAAGAAGGAGATTCATATTATGAAAAAGATTGTCAAGGCAGTTTCAGTGCTTGCTGCCGTATTAATGCTTGCAGGCTGTGCAAAAACTGAAAAAGCGAAAGCACCTGCAACAAGAACAATAATCGACCACACAGGCGCAGAAGTTGTTGTGCCTGCTGAAATAAACCGCGTCGTTATCGGCTCAATTCTGCCGCTTGCTTCTGTTTACTGCATGTACATGGGCAGCACGGAAAAGCTTGTGGGTATGCACCCGTCTTCAATGGCGGCTGCAAAGAATTCGTATCTTGCCACAGTTTTTCCAGAAGTCGTCAAAATTGATTCAAGCTTTGTGCAGAACGGCGCAGTCAATGTTGAAGAACTTTTAAAGCTAAAGCCCGATGTTGTTTTTTATGCAGCCGGCAATGACGAAGAGCGCCAGGTTTACGAAAACGCCGGAATCCCAGCAATAGGTTTTTCGACAACGCGCAAAGAATGGCACTGCATTGACACGTATGCCGACTGGATTGACCTTTTGAGCCAGATTTTCGCAGATGATTCTAAGACAGCACGCGCAAAAGAGATTATTGATTACGGCTATGCGGTTGAAAAAAAGATAAAAGACAGGGTTGCAAATCTTTCTGATAACCAGAAACCGAATGTCATGATTCTTTTCAATTATGATGATTCAGCAATGACGGCGGCCGGTCATCATTTCTTCAGCAAATACTGGATTGAAACGCCGGGCGGCAAGAACGTGGTTGACGCTAAAGGGCAGATGAAAATCAACATGGAGCAGGTCTATCAGTGGAACCCTGACATGATTTTCATCACGAATTTCAGCCCGCGCCTTGCAGAAGATTTGCTTGAGAACAAGATTGACGGTGCTGACTGGAGTCTTGTAAAAGCTGTGCAGGACGGCAAAGTCTACAAGTTTCCGCTCGGCATGTACCGCTGGTTTCCGCCTGCATCAGACACACCGCTTGTCTTGCAGTGGCTTGCAACAAAGATTCAGCCTGAACTATTTGCAGACATCGACATGGACAAAGAAATTACTGAATATTACAAGCGTTTTTACGGCGTTGATTTGACCCAAAAAGATTTGCAGGCAATCTACAACCCTGCAAGAGCAGCAAGCGGAAAATAAGAGCTGGAAAATGGTCATTAACAATAAAAAGTTGCAGAACACGATTATCAGCTTTGCTTTTTTGCTTGTGCCTGTTGTTGCGCTGATTTGTCTCGGCGTGGGGCGTTATTCGCTTACGCCGTGGCAGATTCTGAAATCTTTCGGTGATGCAATTTCGGGCAACGCCGGAGACATGATGGCAAAAACCGTAATCTTTAAGGTGCGGCTGCCGCGCATTCTGCTTGCAATTGCAATTGGGGCAGGGCTTTCTTGTTCGGGTGCGGCTTTTCAGGGCTTGTTCTCAAACCCGCTCGCCACGCCTGATACGCTCGGCGTTGCAAGCGGCGCTTCGTTTGGTGCGGTTATCGCCATGATGCTTCACTGGAACTTAATCGGCATTCAGCTTTGCGCGCTTGTCTGGGGCTTGATTTCGTGCTTCATCACATATTCAATCAGCAAGATACGCGGAAAGTCCAGCGTGATTATGATTGTGCTTGGCGGTATGGTTGTTTCTTCGCTGTTTCAGGCGCTTGTTTCGCTTATGAAGTACATGGCAGACCCTGAAGATGAGCTGCCGTCAATTACATATTGGCTTATGGGAAGCCTTGCGAGCGTAACTTACAGAAGCCTGCTGTTCGGTGTGCCGTGCATCATAATCGGGCTTGTAATCATTTATGCGCTGCGCTGGCGCTTGAACATTCTTTCGCTAAACGAAGACGAAGCGCGCTCAATGGGCATGAACATAAAGTTTTTGCGCCTGCTGATAATCATCGCGTCGTCGCTGATTACGGCAAGCTGTGTCAGCATGTGCGGTCAGGTCGGTTGGGTCGGTCTTTTGATTCCGCACATTTCGCGTATGCTTATGGGCAGCAACAACAGAACGGTTGTTCCGTTGAGCATCGGGTTCGGTGCAAGCTTTATGGTGATAATCGATACGTTTGCACGAAGCGCGAGCAGTGCAGAAATTCCGCTTTCGATTTTGACAGCCGTAATCGGTGCGCCGTTCTTTATCGGGCTTCTGCGCAAAAGTGGCGGTCTTTCCGCATAATCAGCATAACGCATTTATAAGGAAGAAAATATGCAATTTGAAGTAAAAAACGGAAGTTTTTCGTACCACAACAGCTCAAGAACGATTCTGAAAAACGTCAATTTTGACATCAGTTCAGGTGAAATTCTTTGCGTTCTCGGCTCTAACGGCGTGGGCAAGACCACGCTCTTAAAGTGCATGATGGGCTTGCAGAAGTGGAACAGCGGCGAAACGCTGCTTGACGGCAAGGATATAGCGGAAATTCCGATTAAGGAGCTTTGGAAGCGCATATCGTATGTTCCGCAAGCTAAGAATTCGGTGTTTTCGTTCAGCGCGCTAGACATGGTAACGATGGGACGGAGCGCGCATCTTGGCATGTTCCGTCAGCCGACAAAAAAAGACGAAGAAGTTGCAATTCAGGCAATGGAAGATTGCGGTATTTTGTGGCTCAAAGACAAGCTCTGCACGCAGATGAGCGGCGGCGAGCTTCAGATGGTGCTTATTGCGCGCTCTCTTGCAACGCACCCCGAAATGCTTGTGCTTGACGAGCCTGAATCAAATCTTGACTTTAAGAATCAGCTGATAATATTGAACCTTATTCAGAAGTTGGCGCAAGAAAAGAACATCTGCGCAATCGTGAACACGCATTTTCCGGCACATGCCATGAAAATTGGAACGAAAGCGCTGATTCTGAACAAACACAGCCAGCCGCTTTTCGGTTTGACGGACGAAATCATCAACGAAGAGAACATGCGCAAAACTTTCAGCGTGCAGGTGCAGATTCACGATTTTGACTACGCAAGCCGCCACTACAGAAGCGTCGAGCCGCTTTACATCGTAGAAGAAGTTTCTTAAAAATTCGCTGAGTTAGTTGCAAATAACCTGAAAATGTATATAATGTTAGCTAGAGCTAATTAGTTCGAGCTAACATTATCACAATAACTAGGAGGGTTATATGACAGACGGTGGAAAAAAATTTCTTTGGGGCGTAGCCGCAGGACTTGCAGCTGCTGCATTGATGAGAACAGACACTTTCAGAAAAGGCTGTTCAAAAATTATTGCAGGCGGACTTCAGCTCAAAGACGATGCAAAAGAGTATTTTGAGACAATCAAGGAAGATGCCGAGGACGTAAAGGCTGAAAACGAAGCCAAAAAGGCAAAAGCATAAAAGAAGGAACTCATGAATTTCACAGTAAAGCATTCTCTGCCGGGGCGAATCCGCATTCGTTATGATAAATCGAAAATCACAAGACAGCAGGCGGCTCTGGCCCAGAGTCTGCTTTCTGTTCAAGAAGGAATGACCGGTGTAAGCGTAAACTACACGACCGGCTCATTCCTTGTCTTTTATGATATTGAAAAACTTTCAGAAAAGCATATCAAAGCATATTTTTCAGCTCTCTCTGAAAAATATCTGAACAATCAGGAAATGCTTGAATCAATTGGCGAGCCGAGGGAGCAGGAAAGCCTTTTGTTTAATCTAGCGGTTATGACCGCAATGCATTACATCAAGCAGATTCTTCCTTTGCCAATCAGAATCTTGCTCCGCGTTTATTCACTTGCGCCACGCATCTTGAAAGGCGCAGAACTTATAACTTCTGGAAAAATTTTCAAGTCTGAAGTGCTTGATGCAGCGGCAATTTCAATGGCGCTGGTGAACAAAGACATAAAGACCGCGGCAAACATCAATTTTTTGCTGAATATCGGTGATATAATAGAAGATTTCACGAAGAAAAAATCATATTCTGACCTTGCAGACAGGCTGCTTTCGCAGAATGACCAAGTTCAGAAAGTCGAAGGAAAAACTGAACGGACTGTGCCGCTTTCAGCTATAAAGAAAGGCGACTTAATCGCCGTGCGCACAGGCAATGTAATTCCGGTTGACGGAACAGTTATGCGCGGTGAAGGGCTTGTGAACCAGGCTTCTATCACGGGCGAACCGCTTGCAGTTGAAAAGCGCAAAGGAACGAGCGTTTTTGCCGGAACAATCGTGCAGGAAGGCGAGCTTTTTGTTGAAGTGCGTGCCGTGGGCAGCCAGACAAAAGTGCAGAACATTCTTACGATGATAGACAAATCTCAGCAGCTCAAAGTTTCGTCGCAGGTGCGCTCGGAACGGCTTGCAGATTCGCTTGTAAAGTACAATTTTCTGCTTTCGCTCGGCGTGCTGCTGTTTACGCGCAACATGAGCAAGGTTATGGCAACTCTCATGGTAGATTATTCGTGCGCCATGAAGCTTGCCTCGCCGATTGCGGTGCTGAGCGCGATGAAAGAAGCCGCTGAAAACGGCATAATCGTGAAGGGCGGCAAATTCCTTGAAGACGCTTCAATTGCTGATACGGTTGTGTTCGATAAGACCGGCACATTGACGGCGGCAACTCCGGCTGTTTCGCGCATTATCACGTTCGGCGGGCGCAAAGAAGACGATGTGCTTGCAACTGCGGCCTGCCTTGAAGAGCATTTTGCGCACCCTGTCGCCGCTGCTGTCGTAAAAGCCGCAAATGAGCGCGGCATTCTTCATCCGGAAAATCATGCAAAAGTTGAATATATCGTGGCGCACGGCATTGCGACCACGCTTAAGGGCAAAAAGCTAGTAATCGGCAGCCGCCATTTCGTTTTTGACGACGAAAAGGTGAATGAACCCGAAGAATTGAAAAAAATTCAGAAGGATGCGCTGAAAAACGGCGAATCGCTTCTGTATCTTGCAGAAGAAAAAGAACTTATCGGCATTTTTGCAGTCAACGACCCTGTGCGGAAGAATGCGCCTGAAATTATACAAAAGCTGCATCAGAGCGGCATCAAAAACTGCGTGATGATTACTGGCGATGACGAAGGTGCTGCCCGGAATGCCGCCAAAATTACGAAGATTGACCATTACATTTCGCGCGCGCTGCCGGAAGATAAGTTCAACTATATAGAAAAGCAGAAAAAGCTCGGCCACAAGGTCATTATGATTGGCGACGGCATAAACGACGCGCCGGCTCTTGCTGCCGCCGACACAGGCATTGCAATGGGCGACTGCGCCGATATAACAGGCGAAACTGCTGACATAATCCTTTCGAGCGAAGACGGTTTGGAAGGGCTTTATAAGACGCGGCTGCTTGGTACTGGGCTTATGCGCAAAATCGATGTGAATAACGGCGGCATTGTTGCGGTGAACACCACGTTCATGTTGCTCGGCCTTTTCGGCTTTATCTCGCCGTCGCTTGCGGCAATTCTGCACAATGCGTCAACAGTTGCTTTCAGCGTGAACGCGATGCGCCCTGTACTTGCCGGAAAAGAAGGGGCTTGAACGGTGCAGTACAACTATTTTCCGGGCAGGCTGCGCTTCCGCGATCCTGTTTTGCGCGATTCAGACATAAGGAAAGCCGCGCTTGAAGCTGTAAAGCTTATCTGCCCTGTTGCTGAAATTACTTACAAAGAAAGCACGGCGAGCATTTTAGCAGTTTATCCGCCTGATTCGGTACAACCTGAAAAGCTCAAACCGCTTATTCCGCTTCTGCTAAAAATCGAGCCGAAAATCAGGTTCTACACGCCAAAAAAGAAGCCTGAAATTCTTGCAGGAATTGATGCAATCAAAAAGGAGATTAAAAAACATGGAAATGAATAAAAACGCTGATTATGGCAACTGGGTTCCGGCTGCCATGATGAAGCTGCTTTGGTGCTTAACGGTTGTTGCTGTTGTTGCAACTGTCTTGATGTTTGTGCTGCTTTCAAGCAAACTGCCCGGCATTATAATGATTGTCGTTACGTTGTGGTCGCTCGGCATGACGCTTTACATGCAGCGCTGCAGATATTTGTTTGACTTTAACGGCGGCGGCTTGATGGGTGAGTTCCATCAGTTTCTTATAGACAATTTTCCGTGGAACGAGAGCCGTAAACAAGCTGGTATTTCAGATGGAAGTGGATCGATTCTTGACATAGGCTGCGGCGCGGCGGCACTTACGAACCGCGTTGCAAAGACGTTTCCGAATGCATCTTTGACAGGCATGGACTTTTGGGGTGCAGAATGGAGCTATGCAAAAGAGCAGTGCGAAAGAAACGCCAAAATCGAAGGCATCGCAAACAGGGTTTTCTTTCAAAAAGGCGACGCCGCAAACCTTGATTTTAAAGACGGTGCATTTGACGGTGTTGTGAGCAATTTCGTGTTTCACGAAGTACGTTCAGCCGCCAACAAACGGGAAGTTGTAAAAGAGGCATTGCGCGTGCTAAAGAAAGGCGGCGCATTCGCTTTTCAAGATATGTTCGGGCAAAAAGCTGTTTACGGCAACATGCACGAATTTGTTGATGAACTTAAAAATAGCGGAACAGTAAGGGAGATTCATTACATTCCGAATATCGAAAACCAGAAATTTGTTCCAAAATTCATAACGGCGCCGTGGATGATTAAAAACGCCGGCCTGGTTTATGGAATAAAGTAGAAACCGCTATGAGAAATTTTGTAAGAGAAGAGCAGAAGCTTCCGTTGTTCGGCATCGGGCCGTATCTTGTTTATGGAATGGTTGCACTTACGGCAGCCGGAATTGTCGTGTTCAGCTATATTCTGAAAACTGGCATCTTGAGCTCGCCGTGGGTTTTGATTTTCCGTCTTGCCGGTTTGCTGCTGATGGCTAGCGGTGCTGTTATTTGGTTTATCGGTGCTTTGCGTTCAGAAATGGACGAAAGCATAATTGCGAACAGGCTGAAAACAGACGGAATCTATGCCCATGTGCGGAACCCGATGTACAGCGGAATTTGGATTTTTAGTGCCGGAATAAGCTTGATGTGGCATAACGTGTGGCTGCTTGTAACGCCTGTTATCAACTGGGCGATTATGACAATAGTGCTGAAAAACACCGAAGAAAAATGGCTGCTCAATTTGTACGGCGAAGAATACGCAAATTATAAAAAGCGCGTAAACCGCTGCATTCCGTGGAAAAGCCGCAAATGAAAAGCGAACAAAGGGGAAAATGAACTATGCAATTTGAAGAAACAGGCTTGTTGACAGGAAAAACTCTAATGCTGCTGCCGGGCACATGCTGCGACTGGCAGACGAATTTCTGCAACGTCATTCAGCGGCTTGCTAACAAGTACCGTCTTATATGCGTCAACTATGACGGCTTTGACGGTAGCGGTACGGTTTTTCCTGACATGATTACGGTTACTGAAAAAATCGAAAAATACATTATAGACAATCACGGCGGGCGGCTTGACGGCGCTTTAGGCTCGTCGCTCGGCTCAAGCTTTGTCGGGCAGCTGATACAGCGGCGCAATGTTCACATTGACCACGGCATTTTCGGCAGCCCAGACCTTGACCAGAGCGGCAAGCTTAGCGCGAAGCTTCAGTCTATGCTTGTTGTGCCGCTGCTCACAAGCTTTACAAAGAGCGAAAAAAAGCAGGAAAAGACGAAAGAAAAGCTCAAAAGCATTTTCCTTATGAGCGACGAGGTTGCGGATAAATTCATGGCTTGTTTTGCCAAGTTCAGCCCTGAATCAATCAAAAACGAATATTACACAGACTTGCTCACGCATCTTGAGGATGATATTCAGGTTGAGCACACAATTGCGCATTTTATCTATGCAAACAAGATGGGCGAAAAATACTTGCGCCGCTACAAAAAATACTTCCACAACCCCGACATCCGTGAATTCAATATGCAGCATGAACAGTGGCTTTTCGGCGGCGAAGAATACGCTGTGCCGGTGCTTCAAGTAATTGACGAATTCATGGAAATGAAAATTTGACAAAAAGGTGTTTATGCGCTTGTTGTCTTGCTTTCAAGACTTGCAGGCGAATCTGGCTTGACAGGCGGTCTTGAAAGCTTGTTTGAAACTAACTTCTTTTTGCCTGCTTTTTTCGCATGGAAAAAACAATAAATGACCAAGCTTCTCGCTTATACTTATGATCATCTTTCGTGCATTGCTGATTATGGCACGCCGGACAAGCACAGCCATCTTGCTTTGCACTTTATCTTTTCGCCGGAGTGCAGTTTTTCTGGCACGGCTGATGGTGCGGTTTTTGAAGGGCGTGCCGTGTTTATCGCTTCAGACGTGCCGCATACAGTCAATCTTGACGGCTGCATTGCAACAGTTTGTCTGTTTGAGCCGGTGAGCGCGTTAGGGCGTTATGTCAAAGAAGCTTTCCTACAAGAAAAAAGCTTTTATCTGCCTGATGAACAGTTTCTCGATAAGATAACTGCCGTTTCAGCGCGGTACGCGAATCTCTTTCATGCTGAAAATTTCTGCATACCGAAAACTGATGATTGCCTTGAGCTTGATGCGCAAATTCTTGAGAGCATCGGCTGGAAAAGCAGAAGCCAGCCTGATTCTGCAATTGACAGGCGGATAACCGCTGTAAAAGCAATGCTTTCAGAACTTGAAACGATTCCGCACGATGTTATGAAGCTTCTGTGTGATACGGCGAATCTTTCGCAAAGCAGGCTTTCGCATTTGTTTACAGAGCAAGCCGGAATTCCGCTGCACCGTTATCTTGCGTTTATCAAAATTCAAAAAGCATTTGCGCATGTGCGTAACGGAAACAATCTTACGCAGGCGGCGCTTGATGCAGGTTTTGATTCATCTTCTCATCTTGCCGCCACATTCAAGCGCATGTTCGGTATCTCTTTTTCACAGTTTTTGAAAAGCAAAAATAGCATCTAATTGAAAGTTCTAAAAAATCATTTGTGCTACATTCAATTCAAGGAGCCAAATGATGGAAAAATACGATTCAAATATGCCTGTTTCTTTTAAAACAGGAACACACAAAATTGTTTCAGATGCGAATTTCAATTTTCAGCTTAACCGCGTTATTTTTTGGGACGGCGGCGATGAAGCCGAAGTCTGCCGCGAATGTACGAACATCAAGACAAGCGAAGACTGGACGCGCACGCTGACCGCGCTTGAAGCAAAAGCGCATAAAGAAGGGCGCACGCAAAACGAAATAGCTTATGCCCGCATGGCCGAATTCTTTATGTATGATTCTGACCCGCAAAAACAGGCGCAGTATCAAAAAGCAGCCGCGCTTTTTTATGAATATTACGCTGATTATTTTGAGAGTGGCAAAGTGAGCCGCCATTTTGTGCCGTATCAAGGCGGAAAACTGCCTGTTATGGTTGCAAAATCTGCTGACAACGGCGGCGGTGCTTCCCGCGGCACAATCCTTTTTCATGGCGGCAACGACAGCTATTTTGAAGAGCTGTTCTTTCCAATGCTTTATCTTGCACAGGGCGGCTACGATGTTTATCTTTTTGAAGGGCCGGGGCAGGGCGGCGTGCTTCGTGTGCAGAACATGAAATTTACACACGAATGGGAAAAGCCTGTTTCAGCAATTCTTGACTATTTCAAGCTTGAAAATGTCGCAATAATAGGTGCTTCTCTTGGCGGCTATCTTGCCCCGCGCGCGGCTGCGTTTGAAAAGCGCATAAACAAGGTAATTGCCTGGTCGATTTTCCCGGATTTTTTCCATGTTGTTCTTTCAGACCACCCTGGAAATGTAGCCTCGTTTATCGAAAAAATCTTGTCTTCGCCGGTGCGCAACATAATGAACGGCTTCTATAAAAAGATGATGAAGCAAGATGAGCTTGTGCGCTGGAATCTTCTGCACGGTATGTACGCTTATGATGCAAAGACTCCGATGGAATACATCGCACGGATTAGAAAGTTCACGCTTCATGGCATTGCGGACAAGATTACGCAAGATGTGCTTGTTCTCGGCGCACGCGAAGACCATTTCATCAATCCGCGGCTTTTCCACGAAGAATTCGATTTGCTTACAAACGCGCGGTCGCTCACTTTGCGGCTTTTCAGCGAAAAAGACAATGCCGGCGGCCACTGCAACGTGGGCAACTCCAAGCTTGTTCTTGACGCTATGCTTTCATGGCTGAACGGGCGGTAAGCACAAAAAAAGCGGGCTTGTCTGCAAACCCGCTTTGAAGCATTGTTATGAATTTTATTTCTCGTTTGCTTTTTCGTTAACTTCCACAGAAGTTATGCAAGTGTCCTGATATTTTGTTCCCTTATAAACTTCAAGAATTGTGAGCTTTATATGTTTTACGTCATTGGGAAGAATAATCTGTGTAAACTCAACTTCATCTCTGAACTCAAATTCCTTTTTGATGCCAGTATCAGTTTCAAGAAGAGCTTTTTTGATGCGGTTATTTTCTTTGAAAAGATGTGGTTTCAAAGGATCAACATAGCCGTTAAGTATGCGGATATCCCAAGGCTCTCTGGCAGAATAAGTCATGTCAAACTCAAATGTTTCACCGATGCCGTTGCCTTTCTTTCCTTCGACCCAAGGTGTTATCTGATTGCTCCATAGATTTACTTGCTTATAATTTGCCACCAATGCATAAATTTTGGCGGTATTTTCAGGCATATAAGATGTTTTTCCTTCTTTCAGATATGACGAAGCTTTGTAGTTTTTAATCTTATCACCATTGTTGTGTCTTATTGATGGTTCTGAAAAGTATTTTTCAACTGCTGCTTTATCATCTTTAAGGAATTCAGAACTATGTTCAAAAAACGAATATCGGAACAAATTCGGTTCATACACCCAGTAATACTCGCTTTCAACCACTTTTGCTGTATATGTATCAATAATGGTAAAGTGATGTTCAAGTTTCTTATTCTCATCAAAAAGCTTCAGATGTTTGTATCCGTATTCGTCAATATACATATCCGCATTCTGAGAATCATATTTATTTGAGCCAAGAGAAAACGTAAGGGTTGTATAGCGGCTGTCAGAATCTTCAGAAGTGCTCATTGACCTATAATCATCAATCCAATAGAAATCTTGATTGAAAAGATTTTTCGTCTTTTTCACAGTTTCAGTTTTTTCATAAATTGAAGAATTTTCTAAAGGCTGGGAAACATATTCAAAATATTTTTTGAATAGTGCGGTATCATCAGAATAGGAACATTGGGCTTTGTAATTTTCAAAATTTTTTGTTTCCCAGTCATCATTTGATTTTTCGCGTGTATCTTCAACCATTGCAGAGATGCATGTGTCCTGATATTTTGTTCCCTTATAAACATCAAGAATTGTCAGCTTTATTGATTTTGACGGTTTTGATAGTTCAAGATAATTGAAGTAAATCTTGTCGTCAAAATCCATGATGTATTCCAACTTGTTTTCAAGGTCTTCAACCTTCAGTTTTTTTACACGGCTGTTTTCTTTAAAAAGCTTCATGTTCTGAATGTCAGCATATCCGTTAAGAATTGAAAATCCATAAACTTGATTTTTAAACTCGATGGAAAGAGTTTCGTTAATTCCGTATCCCTTAACACCTTCTACCCACGGAATATGGGAATAGTTCCACCAGTAAGGGTGGCAACGGCAGCCGGTTTCAAATGCCCTGAAAAGATTGATAGGTGCGTAAACAATATCTTGCCCGTATTGAGTTTCTTTTAAACTGGAAGAGGCTGAAATGGACTTTACATTATGGTCATAGAAGGGAGAGTACCCACCTGTTTTGTCTTCTGAATTGGAATATTTGTCATATTCATTTTTTCCGTCTGTTCGAAAGTTTGCAAAAAGCTGCTTCTTATTTTGACCGTCTATAATAAGTGCCTGCCGTCCATTAAAAGTCAGTTTCAAGAAGCCGTCCTTGTCATAGGCAAGAAGCTTTCTGTCCAGCTTCATCATTTTCTTTTCATAAGGCAGCATAAAATAAATTTCGCTGTCGTTAAAGAAAAGAACAGATTCATCTTCTTCTCCAAGAGTTATCTGGTGTATAGAATCTGCAAAAACGGAACTGAATCCAGCTATGCAAACCAAAAGCATAATTAAAACAAATCTTTTTTTCATTTCTTTCTCCTAAAGCACACTCAAGTAGCGGGCGGCTGATAGCGAAGTGTACAACAGTTTCTTAGAATTTCATAGTGCTTGACGCTATGCTTTCATGGCTGAACGGGCGGTAAGCACAAAATAGTGAATCTAATCCCGATGTAAAAGTTTAAAATGGTTTTTCCAGAAATCAATGAGACCGTCTGCTTTCATTTTGCTAAGCTCTGTACTTAAAGCAGAACGGTCTACCTGTAAGTAATCTGCAAGCTGCTGCCTGTCATAAGGAATATCAAATTCTGCATTCGGTGTTTTTGAAGGAACACAAGAAGAAAGATAAGCAAGCAGCCTTCCTCGGATTGTCTTAGAATTAGTATGAAAAATGCGTTGTGACAGATGGAGGTTTTTATTCATCGAGATTTTCAAGATATTCTTAATCAGAATTGAATTGATTTCGTCCGTGCCCACGTTAGATGCAAAAAGCTTTTTGGGATTTAAAAGCATAATCTTAGAATCTTCAACAGCAACCGCATCCACCATTAATGGCTTTCCTGTTAAGGCATAAGTCTCGCCAAAAACTTTACCGCTTCCAAGATTATCAATAATCGTTTTGTTTCCCCAATAATCTGTGCTTTCAATCTGAATACGACCGTCAAGTACAAAGCCCATCACTTCCGTTGTAGTTCCTGAATGAAAAATCATTTCTCCTTTCTTCAAGGTTTTTTCAGCACTACAAAAAAGCTTTAATGCCTCTGGCAGCGTTTGTTCATCAAGATCAATAAAAAGCGGGTGAGTAAGAAACTCTGTAGTATTCATATTTTAAGTGTATTTGATTTTTGTTGTTTTAACAACATTATTTTTGTCTTTCAGCTGATACTGTATAGCCATAAGAAAAGCGAGGTGAATTATGATTAGAAAGATTGTAAAGATTGATGAAGAAAAATGCACAGGTTGCGGACTTTGTGCTTCTGCCTGTCATGAAAATGCAATTGTTATGGAGAACGGAAAGGCACATCTTTTGCGTGATGATTTTTGCGATGGTTTTGGAGACTGTCTCCCTGCTTGCCCTGCAAATGCAATTACGATTGAAGAACGCGAAAGTGCAGAATATAATCCGGCTGCTGTTGAAATGAGAAAACAGATTCTCGCTCAGCAGGCATCGGGTGCTCCCATGGCTCATCCTCACGCAGACGGATGCCCTGGAAGTGCAATGCACACTTTTGAGCGCAACAAAGCAGAGTCTTGCGAGCATGAATGTTCAGACAAAGCAACCGCAAAAAGTGAGCTTATGCAATGGCCGGTACAGATCAAGCTGCTTCCGGTTCAGGCGCCTTTTTATGAAAATGCAAATCTTTTGATTGCCGCAGACTGTACAGCCTATGCTTATGCCGCCTTCCATCGCGACTTCATCAAAAATCATATTACACTCGTGGGCTGTCCAAAACTAGATGAAGGCGACTACACAGAAAAGCTTACAGCAATCATCAGTCAGAACAATATAAAAAGCCTTACGATTGTTCGAATGGAAGTTCCATGTTGCGGAGGCCTCGAACGTGCTGCCACAGAAGCCCTTAAAGCAAGCGGAAAATTCATTCCATGGCGCGTTGTTGTAATCAGCCGTGATGGAGAAATTATCGTAGATTAATTACTTTTCTGCGATTACTTCAATTTCAACCAGTGCGCCTTTTGGCAGGGCTGCAACTTCTACGCAGCTTCGCGCTGGTTTTACTGTGAAGTATTTTTCATATACGGAATTGAAGGTTGCGAAATCCTGGATATGCTGGAGGAAGCAGGTTGTCTTTACTACTTTTTCGAGTGATGAACCTGAAGCTGCAAGCACAGCCTTGAGATTTTTGATAACCTGCTCAGTCTGAGCCGCAATGTCACTTGCTTCAATATTTCCGCTTGCCGGATTGATTGGAATCTGGCCTGAAGTATAAATCAGATTTCCAGAAACAATTGCCTGTGAATATGGCCCGATTGCAGCAGGCGCTTCCTTTGTTGAAATAATTTCCATAGTTTTCCTCTCTTATATTTTATGCAATAGCAGCTCTTGCTCTTGCAGTAGCTTCCTGTGTCAGGTCTTTTATGATTTCACTTGCAATGATTAATCCTGCAACAGAAGGAACAAAAGCATTGCTTCCCGGAATATCACGTCTTTCAGTACATTTATGTTTTGTTCCCGGCGGACAGATACAGTGAAGGCGACAGCTGATTGCCATATCTTCAATCGGACGTAAAACCTTTTCTGTAGAATAGACAACCTTCACATCTTTGATTTTACGTTTTTTGCATTCCTGGCGCATAACGCGGGCAAGCGGACAAACCGAAGTCTCCGAAATATCAGCAACCTTAAATTGAGTTGGATCCATCTTGTTTCCCGCACCCATGCTGGAGATGATTTTTGTTCCAGCTTCCTTCGCCTGCATAATCAGATTAATTTTTGCCGTAACTGTATCGACTGCATCTACAACATAATCATATTTTGTGAAATCAAACTGGTCGCGTGTTTCAGGCAAATAAAAACATTTGAAAACATTAACTTCTGCCTGAGGATTGATATCGAGAATGCGTTCTTTCATCACATCAACCTTGTACTTTCCACCGCTGGACCTTGTTGCAATAATCTGACGGTTAAGATTTGTAAGGCAGACTTTATCATCATCAATAAGATCTATATGCTGAATGCCAGAACGGATTAAGGCTTCAACAGTATATCCGCCTACTCCACCGATTCCAAAAACTGCAACATGTGCGTTATTCAGAATCTCCATGGCTTCTTTTCCG
>JAEEGK010009252.1_pt1 | contig 23050 bp, 17 predicted proteins | sample 8958771 | NCBI WGS metagenome assembly JAEEGK01 (sample SAMN16246547, study PRJNA631951) | gut metagenome | biome: gut microbiome; feature: rumen; material: SC-attached | host: Bos | place: Iran: Karaj | collected 2018-10 | reverse complement strand
CTTTTTCTTTATTCGGGTCGATTTTATTTTTAGTCTAATCTAGATTTAAGGCAGTGAACAAACTAAAGAGGAGAATATATGATGTTTGCAAAATTCATGATGCCTATGGCGTTGGTGTTGGCTGCGGGTTGTTATGCCGCGGATCAGGGAACAAAGGACGATCCGCTGACCATTGGAACGGTGCAGGAACTGTTGCAGTTCCGTAATGCCGTTTCGGATAGTGGCACTTACAAGGGCGTCAAGCTGAAGAACGCGGGCGAGGGCTTGCATTTCAAGCTGACTGCGGACTTGGACTTGAGTTCTGTTTGTGGTCGTGACGTGGGTAACTGGAAGGCAATCGGTCCGTTCGAAGGAAGTTTCGATGGAGATGGCCACAAGATTTCGAACTTGTATATCGATGATTCGCTGGGCTCGGTCAGGGATGCCGGTTTTATCGGTCCCGTGTTCAACAATGGCGACGATACCCTTTATTACAACAATGTGGTTTTCGAAAACGTCTACATCCGCCATTCGGGGCTCATTGGTACTTTTGTAACGCAGGTGGTGACGGGTCAGGCCGTTGTGCGGAACAACTCGGTTGAACTGACTTTCGAAACGGTCGACAACGATCAAGGGGCTCCTCAGTGGGGCGGCTTGATGGGTAACACCGTTGCGGAGTGGGTCGGCTTCTATGACAACAAGGTCAAGGGAACCATGAAGGTGGCGAATCAGCACCAGGCCGCGGTTGGTGGCATTATTGGTATCCTCGTGGATCCGGGTGCTATCGAAGGGAACGTGAACGAAGCGAATATTTCTGTCGAGGGCGACGTATATACTAATGTGGGTGGCATTGTCGGAGAACTTCTTGCTCCGTGTACATTCAAGGGCAATGTGAACAAGGGTAATATGTCGGCGAATGTTCCTACGCAATACGCCTTTGTGGGCGGCCTCGTTGGCGTGAATCCGTCGCTTATTTCCGAGAAGACTGTTGTCGGCAACTTTAATTATGGCAAGGTTGATGTAGCTGCGTCTTATGCGGCGGTGGGTGGACTTTTTGGCTATGTCTCCGGCAATACGAATACGACTCTTGACAGTTGCATTAACTACGGCGATGTCGTTTATCACGGCGTAGATGTGCAGCAGATGGTGCAGGTGGGCGGCGTTGCCGGAATCTGGGAAGTGAAGCAGGCGAGCCGTGTCGAAAACAAGGGCAAGATTGTCGTTGAAAACGCGAAGGGACCTTTCGTGGGCGGTATCGCGGGCTATGTACGTCCGGAAGCCAAGAGCGCCGATCTGTTCAAGGCGGTGAACGAGGGCGATATCGAAATCAAGACTTCTGCGGATTCTGTCAATGGCTGGGTCTCGGGCCTTGTGGGTAGTACCGACCAGATTGAATACCTGCGTTTGGACAGCTGCGTAAACAAGGGCGACGTCTTGTTGCCGGAAGGCGCAAAGCCGAACATCCTTTTCTCGAAACCGTTTGCATCGACTTATAACAGCGATGTGAAGCTCATGGCCTCGACCAGCGTAAACGAAGGAAATGTGCCCGACATTGAACCCCGTATGGCTTTGGTGGCGCCGCGCCGTGCTGCCTTTGCCGTCCGTACATGGAAAAAGGGGACGGGTAGTCTTTTGTTGGAGGTGACGGGGCTTACGCCTATGGAACTGGGCAGGGCCCGCGTCCAGGTGCTTTCGCTGGATGGCCGCCGTTTGCCGGCTTCTGTGAAGCGTTCGGGGAATGTGTTTGAACTGGGCGTCCCTGCGGGGCAAAAGGTGGTTGTCCGCCTGTATTCGCCAAACGGAAACAAGACCCTGATTGTCCGATAACTATTGACTATATTTTAAGGTATGAATAAATCAGAATCCCGCAGCAAGCTTCGTGACGAAGTCTATACCCAGATGATGTGCGCGCAGGCGCGCCTCAGTAAAGATCAGAATACCCAGATGGGTGCCGTGCTTGTGTCGGCCGACGGTCGCGTGATCAGCACCGGCTACAACGGCGCTCCGGCTGGCTTTGATGACGAGACGGTGCCGTACACCCGCGAAAAGCAGTTGCTGGCTTACGATTTGTTGGATGCCGATTCGGGCGAGCTGTTGAGCCACCACGAGTTCGAGGCGAACAAGTACCCGTTCATGGTGCATGCCGAAATCAACGCGCTGCACTATGCCCGCGGCAAGGTGCCTCCGGGATCCAAGCTCTATGTGATCGGTTTCCCCTGCGAACGTTGCGCTTTGGACGTGAGCCTTTCGGGCGTTGCCGAAGTGTTCGTGACCAAGGACGATTACGACCCGAAGTCTATGCTGAACAACAGCCGCGACACAGCCTACTACATGTTTGCGCAGGCGGGAATTGTGGTGACGCTTTGCGGTAAGCGCATTCGCCCCGTGGTTTCGAAGCCGAACAAGTAGTTTTTATCACACGCCTAAAAGTGTGGACATAAATTTTTGCTTAAATGTAGACTTTCGGGCGAAATTTTTGTTATATTGATAACCGGGAGCAATTTGCGCTCGGTTCTTTTTATTGGATCTTTATATGGTGAATCTTTTTGAATATCTGAACTACCGCGAATTTTTGCGGGATAGTTACGAGGAGCGTCACAAGGGTGACTGGCGCTTTAGCCATCGCTATATTGCCGATCGCGCCGGGTTCGATGCGTCGATGTTCAATAAGATTCTGCAGGGCAAGCGCAACTTGACTAGCCGCCTAGTCTCTGTTTTTGCCGATATTTTTTGCAGCGATGCCCGCGAAAAGGCCTACTTTGCCGATATGGTGGCATTCAACCAGGCCAAGAACCATTCCGAAAGCCGTCAGTACCTGGAAAAACTGGTGGCCACCAAGGAATGCAAGGTCGAAAATGTGGCGAAGGACCAGTTCGAATACTTTGACCACTGGTACCATGCGGTAATCCGTGAACTGGTGACTTTTTACCCGTATGTGGGTGACGATGCGGCGCTCGGCCTGATGGTGCGCCCGCCGCTTACGGCTTCGCAGGTCAAGTCCTCGATTGCGCTGCTGGAACGCCTCTCGATGATTAAGAAGAACGAAGCAACGGGTTTTTACGAGCAGACGCAGGGCCTGATTTCGAGCGGTTCGGAATCGTTCAGCACGGCGGTCAACTCTTACATTCAGCAGAACTTGAATGTGGCCCAAGATGCCTTGGACCGTTTTGACCGCAGCGAACGCAACTTGTCGACGCTGGCCTTTGCCTGCGACGAGCCGACTTATAAGGAGCTGGTCGAGATGGTGCGTCGCTTTAGGCGCGAAGTCTTGGCGAAGGTAGGGCAGTGCGAAAAGCCCAATCGCGTGTTCCAGCTCGGCATGCAGCTGTTCCCGCTTTCGGATCCGTATCCGCCTCCGCAACGTCGCGGGCGCAAGCGCCGTATTCGCGGCATGGAAATCGTCGACGAAATGGCTGCCGGTCAAGAGCAACAGATGGATGCGACGATGGTTGGGGGTGAAGATGCGTAAGTGTGTTTTGTGCAGAAAGCTGGGGGTGGGCTTAGCCGCTTTGCTTGGAACGGGGCTGTTAGCAGCATGTTCCAACGACAAGAAGGATGTCGCTGGCGGTACCGAAGCTGAATCCACAATTGCAATCACGTTGCAGATTGAACTGGCAGGAAAGCCTGCTGCTTATGCCCGCGTGCGAGCCCTGCCGGAAGATTACCTTTCCGATGGCAAGCGCTTTGCAGAATGGGAAGAGACGGACGAGAAGGGTTTTGTTGAAATTCCCATGGAACCGGGAGCCTATACGATTGAGGCTCGCCATGTGGATGGTACCCAGGCGACGGGCGCGGTTCATAACCTTACGCTGGATTCGAATGTTTCTGTAATCGATACGGTCAAGTTGGGAGAGCTTTCAACGATCGAAGGCTATGTGCTGTTCGGTGACTCGTCGTTGGTGGTGCGCATTGCTGGGCTTGACCGCTTTGTGGTGCCCGATAGCGCGGGTCATTTTGTGATTGATTCGTTGCCGTCCGGAAACTTCGAAGTTCAATTTGGCAATCCGGTTGAAACGAATTCGACCAAGGTGCCGTCTGCGACAGGTGATACGTTGTACGTAGATTGCTCTGATTCCAGTGTCAATGTGGTGAAGCCGGAAAAGCTGGAAGTGAGCGAGTATCCCAAGGGTGACTGGAGCAAGCATGATGCGCTGCTTGCCGGGATTGATGGGTATGGCACAGGCGTCTTGGGTGCTGCGGGTGTAACCGATAGCCTCGGGAATATTTCTAAGGCCGAAGGTGAAATCTGCATCGTGACGACGACGGAAGACTATGTGATTGTCGAAGATACGACTCATGTGGATTCGGCGGGTGTTGCTGCGACGACAGCCGTGATTGCACCGGGCTCGCTTCGTGAATGTGCATACAAGGATGGCCCGGTGTGGGTACTGTTCGAAAAGAGCGGAACCTACAATTTACAGGCTCCGCTCCGCTTGGGTTCCGACAAGACCTTCGATGGTCGCGGTCGGGATATCCGCATCACGGGCATGGGCATTTTGACGCAGGAATCGAGTAACCTGGTTTTCGAGAACCTGACATTCACGGCTCCTGCTATTACGGCGCAAGATACGAGTTCTCGCCGTGCGCTTTCTCTCCACAATGGGACGCATCATGTCTGGGTAGACCATTGCGTGTTTGAGGAATACCCGTTGGTGGAACTTGATGTCAAGCGCAGTTCCCATAATGTGACGATTTCCTGGTCCCGTTTTGAAAATGCACAGACTGGTGTGCTGTTTGGCCTTGCGGGGGATATTATCATGGATACGGCCCAGAGCCTGACGATGCATCACAATTATTTTGCCGGTCTGGATGATGACGGAATTCTTGCCCATGGGGGAGTACTCCATGCCTATAACAACTTCTTTGATTCGGTCGAAAAGTCGGGTGTAGTTTGCTCGGACTCTGCAACCTGCCTGATCGAAAAGAACATTTTCAATAACGAAATGCCTGTAACCCTTTACCGCTGGTATTATGAAGATGGTTCGCCGGTAGATTCCACGGTGGGCTTTGTACACATGGTCGACAACAAGCTGGTCTCTGGAGATGGTTTTGTGGAAGGCAAAGCCCGCGGTTACAAGCCCGACTACAAGTATACCGCCGATGATGCCGATGTGGGCCTTGCCTTGCAGGTGAAGTCTTGGAGTGGTGTACGGTGAAAGAAAAAATTCCCGCATTCTTGATAATGCTTGCTATCCCCTTGTCCATTGTGCTCTACTTGAAAGTGGAGGCGGCCTCGGGGTCCGAAATCGTTGCGCTACTTTCGGCGGTAGCCTGCTACCTGGTCATCTTTTTCTTGCTGGCCTTGTTCTTCAATTCCCGTGCCAAGGGGGCCGACGGCAAGGCGGTTTCTGCTTTAGACAATTTGTTTGCAGAAAAGAAGACGAAGGCGGAACTTGCCCGTGAAGAAATTTTGCGCAAGCAGAAGGAAATCGAGGCTAAAAAAGCCTCTGAAAATAAGCCCGAATCTTAAATGGCTCTTTGCAGACAAAATTATCTCCTTTAGCTATATTTGGCGCGTAAGGAGATTATATGAAGAAACTTATCCTTTTGATAGCCTGTGCGGTGGCCTTTTCTAGTGCCGCTGAACGTTACAAAGATCGCATGTTCGACGTTTCTGTCCAGAGAGATGTCGTTTATGCTTCGGGCGTAAAACACCTCAAAACAGCCAATACATTGTTGAGCCTGTACAATGCATATGCAAAAAGCGATGGCGGAATGCCGGTCTATCTTTATGAAAACGAGACGGACCTGACCACGGTTGATTTGCACATGGATATTTATCAGCCAAAAAAGGACAAAGAAAAGAAGCGTCCTGCGGTTTTGGTGATGCATGGTGGCGCTTTTGCAGCGGGTTCTAAGAACGACTACGATCAGCATACGGTAACTTATTGCGATTCTTTGGCGGCACGTGGCTATGTGACGGTAGCGGTGCAGTATCGCCTGGGTATTACGGTGGTGGTCAAGAACAAGGCTCTTACCATCGATAGCCTTGACTTCTCGAGAACGGTTTACCGCGGTATTCAGGATGTGCGCGCTGCGGTGCGCTATGTGAGAATGCATGCCGATGAACTGGGCGTGGATCCGGGTCGCATTTATTTGATCGGCAATAGCGCCGGTGCGATCCTCACTCTCGAAAACATTTACATGGACAAGGATTCTGAAATCCCGCCTGCAGCAAAGAACAAGCCGAATCTTGGTGGCCTTGACGCCTATGGTGTCCAGGGAACGAATGCTCAGGCGAATGCCGTGGCTGCCCTCTGGGGAGCTATCCATGACCCGAAAATTATTGAAGATGTCTCAAAGCCGGTGCTCTTGGTGCATGGCAAGGCCGATAGTACGGTGGTCTTTAAGACAGGACGTCCGCTGGGAAACATTGCAAATGTGCTCAAGAACGTGATGCCTGATGCTGCGGCAATTTTGAGCTCCTATGCGTTCCATGTGAACACACCGACTCTTTACGGAAGCTATGTCATTGACTCGGTTTTGACGGCGAAGGGTGTGGAACATGATACCTATTTTGTGGAAGGCCAACCCCATGAATTCTATGACTATGAAGATTACGACGTAAAGGTGCAGAAGAAGGTGTTTGACTTCCTTTATGCCCAGACCCAGAAGCCTGCAGGTCCCGAACGCATTGTGCTTGCTTTGGCCAAGCCTTCTGCACTTAGGATGGGCGAAAACAACTTGAGCTTTACGGTGGCTAAGGGTAACAACCTCGCTTACGCCGTGACGGATTTGCGCGGCCGTATGGTGAAAAACGGCGTGGTTTCTGCTGGCGAAACGGTGGAACTTGTGGACCTCGAACGCGGCGTGTATGTGCTCCGCGTGAAGGGTGAACGCCCCGTCCGTTTCGGCATTTCTCGCTAAAAAACGTCAATTTTCAAACTTTCTAAAGCGCCCTTTCATTTCGAAGGGCGTTTTTCTATATTTGGAGTGGGGTGGCGGATGGCCGCCGGCAGCAATGCTGGAGGAAAGTCCGGGCACCGCAGGGCAGGATGCTGGATAACGTCCAGGCGTGGAAACACGACAGAAAGTGCAACAGAAAGTAAACCGCCGGCCGCAAGGCCGGTAAGGGTGAAATGGCGAGGTAAGAGCTCACCGCGCTCCTGGTGACAGGGGTGGCACGGTAAACCTCATCCGGTGCAAGACCAAGCAGAATTCCGTTCACGCAAGTGAACCTGGGGCGGCCCGCACCAGCTGGAATTCGGGTAGGTTGCTTGAGGCGGTCGGTAACGATTCGTCCAGAGAGATGGTCATCGCCTTCGCAAGAAGGTACAAAACCCGGCTTACAACTGCCCCTTTAATGAAGGCACCCTCTAATAGAGGGTGCCTTCTCCTTATAAGACCGCTCGCGCCCAATTTTTTTAGAAATCCAGGTCGGCACCGATGCCGATGCCACGGCTTGTGCGCTTGTAGGTGTTCTTGCCGTAGGTTTCTTTTTCGGTCCAGTCCTGATAAATGGTGTGGAAATAGCCGACATTGAACTTGACCCAGTCTGTGGCGCGGAAGGCGAAGCCGCCGCCGAGGGTGATGTTGTCCAGCATGATGTTCATGTCGCTCAGGTACTTGTCATCCAGATGGTATCTGGAATACTGCATGCCGCCGCTAACTGTCCAGCGGGAAAGGAAGTCGAATTCTATGCCGGCCAAGTATTCGTCGGTACCGTCGGCGTGATGCTCTTGGTTGCCGGGCAGGTCGGCGTACCAGTCAAACCAGTGGCCGTATCCGGCGCTGACGCGGAAATTATCTAGGACGGCGTAGGTGATGCCCATATAAACCGAGGCGGGAATGTCGCTGTGGGCTTTGACGCCGTCATCGAAGTTGGAAAGGCCGACTTCGTTAACCTTGGTGTCGTTTTCCATTTCGATAGAGGTGTTGTATTCTAGCTTGATACCCGCGGTCAAGCGCTTGTATTTGAACGCAATGCCTGCGATGGGGGTGATTCCCCAGCCTGTTTGATCCACGTCCAGTTCGCGGTCGGAGACTTGTTCTGCCACGCTTTCGAAGGTCTTGGACTTGATAGTGAGTTCTTTTGCCTGGGCTTCGTATTGGGCGGCGGTCTGCATGTCGCCTGCTGCGGCGTATTGCCTGGCGGCGCCTGCCGCCTGTTCTGCTTTTTCTGCCAAACCGTCTGAGATTGCGTTGAATGTGGCGGCGGCCTTGATCATATCGCCCTTCAATCCTAGTTGTGCATTTTTCGGGTTGAGCTGCACGTTCTTGAGTTTGCCTTCGTAATGGTTGGTGGCGTAGCAGAATTTGGCGCCTAAGTAGGCCGAGAACATGTCGTTGATTTGGTAGGCTGCGCCTAGACCGATGCCGTACACATAAGAGGCTCCCTTAAGGGACAGGTCGACATCGTATGCAGAGGTTTCGAGCCCGCTTTGGGACAACAGTCCCGGAATCTGGGCGATTGCTGCTTCGAAAGAGGGAATGCCCTTGGTATAGTTCAGTTTTCCGCCACCGCCGAGAATGCCGAAATAGCCGGAAATGGCCAGCTTGCCACGATGCCATGTGGCGAGTATGCTGGGCATGGCGGGAATCTGTGCTTTGCCCTCAAACTTCTTTTCGCCATCGCCATCAAAAAGCGGGCTTTCTGTAACGGTGCTGCGGCTTTGCCAGAATGCCTGGGAATTCAGGGATAAGTGCCAGCCGTCTTTCATGAATGCGGTCCCTGCCGGGTTGAAATAGGGCGCATCGTTTTCTGTCGTTGCGTAGCGGGCTACGTTTCGCTGGTAGGCGATGGACTGGTTGGTGTTAGTGTTTAAACCGCCGGCCATGACATTGGCTGCGATTGCTCCCGTAATCACGAATATTTTGAGGGCTTTCATAGGGTTTCCTAATTGAGTCGACCCAAAGTTAGAAACACTGTAAAAAAATCGTTATTATGTTTTACTTCCGTTGTTGTTACGGTAGCAAATCGGTATCAACATTGTAATTTATAGCCCGGATTAATTTTTATATTTGCAACTCTACAGCCGAGGAAATACCTTGAATAAAGAAAAACTCAACAAATTGATTCTGCGCATCGGGGCTGCCATTGGCGTAATCGCCATGCTCATGGGAACAATCCTTACGGTTGCCGTATGGAACGAAGGCTATTTCGTGGGCGCCATGATGATGATTGTGACTGGTGCGATTAGCGTGTTTCTCGGATTCAAGGAACTGGTACAGCCTAGCGACCATGTGTTCCACTGGTTGCCGCTGTTCTATAAAATCGTACGCCGTTCCTTTTTCTTCTTGAACGTGGTCCTGATCGGGCTTGTCATTTTGACGGTCGCGCCGATGTTGGAGTAATTAGTGCACGCCGTCTTCGTTGGCGGATTTCTTTTCGCTGTACCAAAGCTGGATTTTTTCGCGGGCGCCTTCATCGAAGGCGTCTTTGTCGTTTAAGATGCTTTCAGCCATCTGCAGGGTTTGGGCGATGAGTTCCTGGTCGGCAATCCAGTCGAACCAGCGGAATACCCAGCTGCCGCTCTGCTCGTTGCCTTCCAGGTTGCCTGCGCCGCGAGTCTGTAGGTCGAGTTCTGCAATTTCAAAGCCGTCGTCGGTGTGGCTGAATTGGGTGAGGCGTTCCAGCGAATTGGCGGCTGCTTCGCCATCGGGTAACATCAAGAAACACCAGGCCTGCTGATCACCACGGCCAACACGTCCGCGCAGCTGGTGCAGTTGCGCAAGCCCGAAACGGTCGGGTTGGTCGATGGCCATGATGTTTGCTTCGGGCACGTTCACGCCGACTTCGATGACTGTAGTCGCTACAAGAATGTGGACTTCTCCGGCGGCGAATCTCTTTAAAATGCCATCGCGTTCTTCTTCGTCCATTTGGCCGTGAATGCCTTCTACGACGACGCTGGAATCAAAAGCGCGCAATTCGTTCACCACATCTTCGACGCTGCGGGAATTGCCTTCGTCGTCGCTACCGACGCGGCTTACGATCCAGTAGCAAAGATTTCCGCCCTTCGCCTCGCTGCAAATGAATTTCTTCATGTCGTTACGCTTGTCGGGGCTGACGAGGCGAGTTTTCACGGGCTTTCTGCCGGCAGGTTTTTCCTTGATCGAAATGACTTGCAAGTCGCCGTACAAGGTCATGGCGAGGCTTCGGGGAATCGGCGTGGCGCTCATCACCAGCATGTCGGGGTATTCGCCCTTCGAAAGCAAGGCTTCGCGCTGGTTCACGCCAAAGCGGTGCTGTTCATCGATAATGACGAAGCCGAGCTTCGCAAAGGTCACGTCTTTCGAGAATAGCGCATGAGTGCCAATCACGGCTTGGCAAAGCCCCATCTGGAGTTCGCCTAGAATTTGGCGTTTCTCGGCGGCGGGGGTTGCCCCAACTAAAAGTTGAATGCGCATTCCTGCTGCCTCAAAGAAGGGTTTCATCTGCTTAAAATGCTGGCGTGCCAAGATATCGGTTGGCACCATCAATGCGCATTGCTCGCCAGCGCCGCACACGGCCAGCATGGCGAGCAGGGCAACCACCGTCTTGCCGCAGCCTACGTCACCTTGCAATAAGGCGTGGAATTGCTTCTTTCCGTTTAGGCCATCAATGATGCGGTTCAGCGCCGCGTCCTGCCCGCCGGTCAAATTGAACGGCAAGCGCGATTTGGCAAGCATCACCTGGCCCAAGTCAATTTGCCTTTCGTGCCCGCGAACCTTCTGGCTCTCGCGCCGCTTCACCATGCGCAGGCAGAAGGGGAGCAGTTCAAGAACCTTAAGTTCACGTTTCGCCTTGCGAATCGAATCGAAGTCGGCGGGCTTGTGTAGCACGCGCAAATTGTTCAGTACTGCATTAAAATGCAAATAGTCCGTCAGTTCTTTGGGGCAAATGCCTGATAGCGTCAGTGCCGGAAAATGAAAGATGACGCTGTACCAGTTGCGAAGCGCCTTCTGCGTAATGCGTGCCTTGACCATGGCTTCAGTCATGGAATACACCGGCAAAATCTGCCCGCTGAACTGTTCGTCTTCGTCCATGGGCTGCATGTCGGGGTGTGTCATCTGGAGCCCGCGGTATTCGCCTACAACTCCCGTTGCAAGCCAGCGTGTGCCCGGTTGCAGGCGTCGGCTCTGGTACGAGGCTCCTTTGAAAAAGGTCAGGGTGATTTCCCCTGTTCCGTCGGCAAGAGTCGCCACAAATCGGCTGCCCCGGCCACGAATGACACCACCGCGTATAATTTTCCCGATAACGACGGCCCGTTCACCTACGTGCAGGTTTCCGATAGAACTGACCTTGGTTTGGTCTAGATAGGTGCGCGGGATATTGTACAGAAAATCCGAAAGCGAAAGGATACCTGCAGACTTGAGAGCCTCAAGGCTTTTCGGTCCCATTTTGGGAAGGTTGCTTAAGTCCATGGTTTACTCGCTCTGGGCGGTTCCGTTCTGGGCTTTTTCGGCGCGTTCGCGGGCTTTTTCTCGGGCTGTCTTTCCGATAAGGTTCAAGTTCTTCCATGCGAAGGGCTTGATCGGGTTGCCGTTTTCATCCAGCATCTTGATTCCCTTGGTGTCGATGGCCCGCACGATTTCGTTGAGCTTGGTGACCAGTTCGTTCACCTTGTCCACCGTTTCAGAAGAATAGAGAATCTTGCTGTAGAAGGGGTCTGCTTCGATGCTGTTGATAATGTCGTTGGTCTTTTCGGCGCCTTCAGAAATTCGCTTCATGGCATTTTCAGCCAGTTCCAACTTTTCGTTGACGGTGTTGGTTACAGTGACGATGGCGGAATCAGCCTGTTCGGTAATCACGAGCAGGTTCTTGCTGGCCATATCAGCTTGGGCAAAGAGGTTGTTCAGGGCGGGTTGTAAAGTCTGGAGGGCTCTCTCGGTGTTGCTGAGGGTAACCTCGACGTTTTGAATGACGTATTCTACGAGGTCGCTGGCGGAACGGTGGGTGGAGTCTCCGTTGGTCACCAGGTAGATAATCTGGCGAATGGTTTCCACCTGGTCATTCACGTTTTCGATGTAACGCAAAACTTCGGCAATGCCCGGTTCAAAATGTCCCTGATGGATGTAGCTGTCGGGGAGAACCTTTCCGGTCTTGGAAGGAATGATTTCCAGTCTGCGCTGGCCCATGATGGCGTAATTGATGTTGTTGAACTGGGTGCCTTCACGAATGACGATGGGCTGGTTGAATTTGATTTCAACGCGGGCTCGGTCACCAAGCCACTGGACTTTGCCGATGGTTCCGACGGTGTATCCGCGAATCACCACCTGGTCTTCGGGCTGCAGGGAGCCGAGTTCGTCGAAGTCGACTTGGATAATGGTGGTGGCTTCGTGATGGGCATCCCACATGCCGTAGGCGATAATGGCGAAAAGCCCAAATAGCGCTACGAGTGAAATGTAACCCAATGCCCTGTCGGAAATCTTCATGGCCGAGAATATAGTAAAAAATGTGCTAAACGATACTTGGTGCTTTAGCACCTTAGTAGAGTTATCCTCTATGAGGAAATGAGAAATGTGTAATGTGAAATGAACTATCTTACATCATACATCACTCATCTCACATCCCACATTGCCAAAAACTCGTTCTATTTCGGCTATGTCGGTGATTCCATCGTTGACCAACTTTAGGGCGTTTTCCCGGAGTGTTCCGTCAACATAGTTTCCGTCGGGCGTTAGAATCTCGACTACCGCTTGGCGGCCTGAATAGGGGAGTGTTTGGGCCGGGCGGCACCGCACCAGGCGCTGCGCCATAATGCCCAGGAGCGAATCCTGCAGGGCCGTGCGTGAAATGCCCAAGTCTTCGAGGCGGGTGAAACCGGCCTTGGCTGAATTCGTGTGAAGCGTAGAGACGACTAGGTGCCCGGTTTGGGCGGCGCGGAGGGCGATTTGCGCCGTTTCCCTGTCGCGGATTTCGCCCACCATAATCACGTCGGGGTCCTGGCGCAAAATGGCCCGGAGTGCTACGGCAAAGGTGAATCCGTATTTTTCGTTCACCTGTACCTGAGCAGCCCCTTCCAGTGGGTATTCCACCGGGTCTTCAATCGTTGTCACGTTTACCTGCTTATGCAGGATTTCTTCTAGTCCGGCGTGGAGTGTGGTGGTTTTCCCGGAACCGGTAGGTCCTGTAACAAGGAACAAACCCTGCGGGCTGTTGAATACGTTCTTTAGGAATACTTCGTTGGCCGAACCCAAGCGTAACGCTGAAAGCTTGGAAACTTGATGGCTTGTAGTCGGTAGAATTCGGAGAACGCATTTTTCTCCTCCTTGTACGGGAAGGGTGCTGACGCGTATGTTGGCGCAATGTCTGAATCCGTTAAAAATGAATGCCCCGTCATGAGGTATTCTTTTGTCTGTAATGTCAATTTCGGAAAGGATTTTCAGCCGTACCAGAATGGGTTCCTGGATCCACAAGGGCAAACTTTTGTGGTCGTTCAGCAAGCCATCTTGCCTTAGGCGAATGCGTAAAGATTTTCCGGAGGGCTCCAGATGAATGTCGGTTGCCTTAGAATCGATAGCCTGCTCTATCAAGCTGTCGACCAGATTCACGATAGGCTCTGATTCCCAAGAAGTATTTTGCCCGTTCTCGGACTTTAGAAGTTCTTCTTCTATGCTGTCCGAATTTTGGCTTAGAATCTGATGAATCTCGGCCTTATTTTTCATGTAGGCTTGTACAGGCCCGCCAAGCTCCGCTCGCACCTTCTGCAACAAGAAATCATCGCTATCGTTCGTGACGGCGATAGGGTAGGGCTGCTTTACATCGTTCAAGTTGCCGAGTAGTGCGACATCGTGCTCACGGCACCATTTTGCAGAAAGTAAAGGTTCCATGCCGCGAAAATAAAAAACATTCCCGCTTAAGCGTGCAAACACGTGATTGCACACAAAAAGTCCCGGAGCAAAGCTCCGGGACTACTTCTCTCTCTATTGTCTAAAAGTTTTATGCACTCTTGTGTCTATTTCTCTTGATGTTGTTGACCTTTTTCTTCACCTTGCCGGTAATGGCGTTCGGGAGCCAGAAGAAGGTTGGCACCAAGTACATGGTAAGAATTGCGGACACAATCAAACCACCCACAGATGCAATACCCATCGGCTGGGTCATGGCAGCCACGTTACCACCCAGGGCGAATGCCAGCGGAAGCTGAGCCACCACAGAAGCGAACGTTGCAAGCACAATGGGCTGGAACTTGGTCTTGCCTGCGGTCATAATGGCTGAACGTCGTCCCATCGCTCCGCTTCGTAGCAATCGGTTTGCTTCGTCAAGCAATAGAATAGCGTTGTTCACCACCACACCGATAAGCATCACGATAGCCATGAGGGCAATCATCGAAAGTGCCTTGCCGGTAAAGATAAGAGAAAGGACCACGCCAATGGCACCCATCGGAATCGTCGTCATGATAATGAACGGCTGGGCAAAGCTTTCGAGCAAGGCAATCAGCAAGATGTAGGTAAGGATGATGGCCATGAGAATTGCGGTCTTGAATTCGTCCACCATGTCATTCTGCATGTCTGCGTTACCGCCAAAGCCAAACGAAATTCCATCGGGAACTTGATCCTTCATTTCTGCTGCGAGTGCTCCGACCTTGCCCATGATTTCACCAGTCGTGTGTCCAGGCAACAAGTTCATCGAAACGTCAACACGTCTCATCTTGCGCTTGCGGTCAATACGGGTCGGGCCTGCGCCGTCTTCGATGTAGAAGAGTTCACTTGCGTTTACGTAGCCCTTCGGAGTCATGATCGGCAAAGCTTCGATGTCGCCGTGGCTTTGACGGTCCTTTTCCTGCATACGCACATAGACATCGTATTCTTCGCCGTCATCGGTGAACTGGCCCGCTTCGTAGCCGCTCACTGCAATATAGTTGTAGGTAGCGACTGTCTTGAGGGTCACGCCGTAGTCGGCTAGTGCCTGACGATTCGGAATAAGGCGAATTTCGGGCTTACCCGCTTCGTAACTCATCTTCACATCAACAATACCGTCGATGGATTCCTTGATCTTGTCCATCACGATTTCGGATGCCTTTACCACGGAGTCGGCGTGCAAACCGCTCACTTCGAGCACCACGTCACCGGCGGAGTTGTTCTGCATTTCAGAAGCAGAAGTAGACTTAATTGAAATGAATGCGTCAGGAATGTCAGCGAGGTAGGGGCGGAGCGAGTCCACGATCTGGTCGGTACTACGAGTACGACCTTCCCAGTCCTTTAGGAGTTTTACGCGCATGGTAGCCTGGTTTACGGTCGTAAAACCGTTAGAACCACCCACGTTCATGCTGTAGTGCACAATTTCGGGAACACCCTTGACTCTCTCTTCGATAATACGTGCTACGCTGTCGGTGGTTTCGATGTTGGTGCCCACAGGCATTTCGAGCTTCACCGAGATCATGCCCTGGTCCTGTTTCGGCATCACTTCGACGGTCAAGAAGTTCTTCGCGAGAACACCCACAAAGAAAATTCCTGCGCCAAGTGCAACGACTTGGAATATAACACCCGGAACAGAAAGGCAGAACGAAAGGGTCTTGAGGTATACAAAGCGAATCCCATTCAAGGCCTTGGGGAAGAGCCCCAGAATGCGCGAAATGATGCCCGGCTTTTCTTCGATGATGTTGCCGTTTTCGTCCTTCTTTTTGCCCTTGAACAGGTAGGCCGCCATAAGCGGTGTCAAGGTGAAGGTCACCAGAAGCGACACGAAGGTTGCAAACACCATGGTCAGACCGAATGTTCTAAAGAAGATACCCGCAATGGATTTCATGAAGGCAATCGGCACGAATACGCAGACGTTTGTGAGCGTTGAAGCCATGATGGCGACCATGATTTCGGAGGTGCCCCTGTAGGCAGCTTCTTTCGGGTCCAGCCCGAGCTTCAGCTTTTCGTTGATGTTTTCAAGCACCACGATGGAGTTCGTCACCAATAGACCCACGGAACTTGACAGTGCCATGAGGGACATCATGTTGATACCGAATCCTGCAAAGTACATCAGGGTGAATGCACCAATCACGGAAATCGGCATCGTGATGGCGGCGATAATCATCGTCGAGAACTTGCCCAGGAACAGGAGCAGCAAGATAGAAGTAAGACCGATAGCGATGATGATGTTCTGGATCACGTTATCGATAGCTTCGTTCACCGCTTCGGACTTGTCGTACACCAGATGGAGCTCGAATCCTTCGGGGAGAGTCTTCTGGATTTCGTTCATGCGCTTGATAACGCCCTTGGAAACTTCCACCACGTTAGCGTCGGAACGCTTCTTAATGTCGAGCGATACGGAGTTTGTTCCGTTGAAGCGGGAAGCGGATGTAATCGTTTCGACGGTGTCCTTGACATCGGCGATTTCAGAAAGCTTGATGACACCCTTTGCGGTCGGGATATCCATGTCGCGCATTTCGTCGAGGCTCGTGAATTTACCGGCGGTACGAACGGTCGTATTCTTGTGTTTGCCGATGACTTCACCCACGGGGTTGTTCACGTTTGCTTGTCCGAAAATTCCCATGATGGTCGCAATATCCACATTGCGGTCAATCATCTTGTCCTTGTCGAGTTCAATCGAAATCTGGCGCGTGGTACCACCGAAAAGGTCTACGCTTGCCACGCCGGGAACAGAGGTGAATAGCGGTTCGATTTCGTCTTCGACTTTCTGGCGGAGTTCCGTAGAGTTGAGCGGTCCGGTAAAGGAAATAGCCATGATGGCGGCTCCGTTGATGTCCACCTTCGAGATAATCGGGGCTTCAACGGCATCGGGGAAATCGGCTGCCGCAAGTTCAATCTTGGAACGCACATCGTTTGCTGCCACGTCCACGTTGATACCCATGTTGAACATGGCGATCACGATACCGTAGTTTTCAAGGCAGATGGACTGCACGTAGTCGATGCCGTCCACCAATTCCACCTGTTCTTCGATGGGCTTGATGATGGTTGTTTCGATTTCTTCGGGGTTTGCGCCCGGATACACGATTGTACCGGTGACCACGGGGACGTCGAATTTCGGCATCAGGTCGACCACCATCATGCTGTAGGTATAGAGACCGAAAACCACCACGGTCAAGATGACCATGAGCATGGTAATCGGTTTATAGATACTGGCCTTAATCATTCAGCAAAACTCCTATTCGACGATCAGCACTTTGTCGCCGTCATTCATCTTGGACTGACCTTCGACAATGATTGTTTCGTCTCCTTCGAGACCTTCAATAATCTGCACGTCGTCCTTGGTCTGTACACCCAGCTTCACGATCTTGCGGAGTGCCTTGCCTTCGGCATCGACAGTCCAGATGACGTTAATGCCGTTGCGGTAAACGATTGCTTCTGCAGGCACCACGATGCCTTCAACCTGGCGAGCATCGAGTTCGGCGGAAACAAACATGCCGGGCAGGAGCTTTTTACCCTTGTTGTCGAAGGTCACTTCTACAGGGAAGAAACGGGTGACAGGGTCTGCGGCAAGAGGAATGAGCGAGACTTTTCCCTTGAGTGTTTCTCCGGCGACGGTCACGGTCGCGGAAGCACCCTTCTTGAAGTAGCCGATATCCTGGCTTGTGACGTTCAGCTTGAGGATAACCTTGTTCAGCTTGGCGATCGTTGCGAACCTGGCGCCGACTCCGGGGGTTTGACCGACCTGGAACTTGAGCTCGGTCACCACACCTGCTTCGGGGGCGAGAATTAAGGTGGCGCGGCGGGCTGCTTCGAGGTTCATCTTGGCGACCTTGAGCTGCATTTCCTGGGCGTCCATATCCTGCTGGCTGATTCCGCCCTTCTGGTAGACTTCGCGCATGCGTTCCGTTGCCTTTTCAAGCACCGCGATTTGTTCCTGGGCCTGCTGGTACTGGGTGTTGTCGCCGGTGTAGAGGTATTCGGCGAGAACCTGGTCCTTTTGTACGGAGGAACCGACCTGGACGTTAATCTTTGCGATGGGGTCGCCCATCTTGCAAATGGCACTGTTCTGGTTCATCCCTTCGATGGTGCCGCTGTATTTGCGCACATCGGTAAGCTTTGCTTTAGCGGCCTTTACCACGCGGGCCGGCTTGCCTTTTTCCTTCTGGATTTCTTCGATGGTAGAGGCTTTCTTGGGTTCGTTGTTCTTGGCCTCGTCCTTTTGGTTACAGGCAACGAGGAGCATAGATGCTGTGGCGAGGGTCAGGAGGGTTTTGAGTGTCTTATTCATTCTTTCCTCTTCTTATTAATATTCACCGGTGGCCTGGAGAAGCGCGTTGTAGGCCTTGTTCCATTCGACGATAGCCGACATATAGTCGAGCTTTGCTGTGCGGAGGCTGTTCTCTGCAGTAAGAAGGTTCAGCTGCGTTTCGCGTCCAATTTTGTAGGCCGCATTCGTCAGGTCATAATTCTTTTGTGCAAGATCGATTTGGCGCTTTGCAATTTCGATTTGCGAGTTAGCGTCTTCGAGCGTGTTGGCGCAGGATTCAATCTGCATGCGGAAGCCGCGTTCGGCGGTTTCCTTCTTGATTTGGGTACTGCGCAGGTTCGACTTCGCCTGGACCACGGCTTCCTTGGTCTTCATGCCGTTGAAAAGGTTCAAGGTCAGGTTCAAAGCCACGTACTTGTTGATGTTTTCATCCCAGTCCGGTGCGTCCCACTGGTAAAAGTGATTTTTGTTGTTGGTGTACTTGAGACCGCCAAGGAGTACGATGGTGGGCTTGTAGCCACCTTGTTCAATCGAGACGTTCTTGTTGAGCATTTCTTCGGTGGATTCGAGCATCACCAGCTCCTTGCGGCGCTTTTTCACGTTCGACATGGAGGTGTCGGGGTAGGTGAAGCCTTCTGCCGGGTCACGGAGGTCTCCCTTGAACTGGACTTCGGAATCCCATTCGAGGCCCATCGTATTCAAAAGGGCGTTACGGGCGAGGACACGGCTCTTTTCGGTGCTGTTAATCTTGGAGTTCAACTGGTCCATGGAAAGCTGGACGCGGATCAGGTCGAGTTCGGTGGCAAGGCCGCTCTTGAGCGACTGTTCCACGAAGTTCAGGTTTTCCTGGAGCAAGTCCTTGGATTCGTGGAGAATGGTAATGGCCGAATCAAGGTAAATGAGCTGGTCGAAGGCGTTTTCGACATCGTAACGGATGGTTGCCTTGGTGTTTTCCAGGTTGACTTCCTTGACGTGCTTGTAGGCCTTGGCGATTTCGATACCCGTGCCGACCTTGCCCTGGGCGTAAAGGATCTGGGTGGCGGTAAGGCCGACAGAAGACTGCCAGCGGTATCCCTGTTTTGCCATTTGGTTTGCAAAGCCATCAAGCGCTCCTGCGAGTGTGTAGTCGTAGGGACTAGGCTCGCTACCTTCGTCTTGTTGGCTTTGGGTATATTTCAAAGCATCTGTTGCTGGGGAAATCTTCTTGACATCGTCCAGACCGAAAATACGGGTGATGGTAGCGTCAAGGTCGATTGACGGGAGGGCGTTGCCGTAACCGGCATCTACTTGGGAATTTGCCGAAATGACTTCTTCTTCGGCAGTTTTGACGTCCGAGGACTTTTCAAGGGCTATTTTGACGGCTTCGTCGCGCGTGTAGGTTGTAGCACCCGCCCATTGCGGGGCTGCGAGGCTCAATGCCATAGCCGATAATGCTGCTAAATGCCTGGGCATTCTTACTCCTATATACACTTTTTTGCGCTGCAAATGTAAAAAAATGTTGCGCTATATAAAAGGGCGACAGGGGCTTTTAGGTGATGAATTGCATTTATTTGGGGACGAAAAACAGTCTGCCGGAGGGACAGACTGTTGCGGTGAACATTTGTGTAATTTTGGCTACATCAGACCGGGGATTTTCATGCCGCCGGTAATGCCGCTGATGCTTTCCTGGGTGGCTTCGTCTTTCTTCTTGACGGCAGCGTTGATGGCGGCCATGAGCAGGTCTTCGAGAGCTTCCACGTCGTCCTTGTCGACGGCATCGGGGTTAATCTTGATCATGGTGACAACACCCTTACCGTTCATGGCGACCTTCACCATTCCGCCGCCGGCTTCGGCTTCGAAACTTTGTGCCTTGAGGTCGCTCTGGGCCTTCATCATCTTGCTCTGCATTTTCTGAAGGTCACGCAACATTTTGCTCATATCCATAGTATTTTCCTCGTTGTTTTTGCGGTAATATAGTAAAAAGGGGCTAGTTTTCGTCGCTGTCCACGTCACAGCCTTCGGCTTGCTGCGGGGCCATGGAGCGGTTGCTCTTGTGGCTGTAAATCAGTTCGGCCTGGAAAAGTTCCTTGAGCTTCTGAAGGCCGGGTTCCTTTTCAAGGTCCAGCTGGTAAGGCGACATTTGGGCCTGTTTGCGGATCTTGAGCTCCGATTCGTTGAAGGCGCGGGTTTTAAGGGTCAAGAATACCGGGGTCTGGAGCATATCTTCGAGCATCTGCTTGATGCGCTCCATGTACTCGGGGTGATCTTCCATCTGCTTTACGCCCCAGGCATCGCTCGCGTTGTCGCCCAGATAGGTAAGTGCGATGGGGAAGGGAGTGACCTTCAAGTCGCCGGTTTCGAGTACGGTGTCGTTCAGGGCCACCGAGAAGGCGAAATCGCCGGAATCTGCAATTTTGGACTTGATGGAGCCCCAGGCGGCAGAAATCTCGTAGCGGCTGTAGGCGTCGCCGTTGCTCGGGCCTGCAATGGAACTCTGCAAAGCCGCGAAGGGGTTTTCTTCGCGCTGCTGTAACGCCTTGGCTTCTTCCTCGGCGTCAATATAATTCTGGACTTCAGTTACTTTTTTTTTTAACGCCTCTTCGGAGGCGCTTTTCGGGTCGTTGATGGCGGCAAGCGCTCGCCTTAAGTCGGTAAGCCTGTCGAGCCAAGCCATGCGGGCAAACGTCGTTTCTACCAGCAAGCGCGGGTTCGTGCTGTAGCGCAGCGTTGCTTGCAGGTCAATCAAAAGCTTGCTGATGCGCAGGATGTCGCCATTCTTGAGCTCGGGAACCACACTCTTGTACTTGGTGTAAAGTTCTTCCGAAATGTTCAGGGCATCGGGCGTAAAGGCGTCGAGACGGGCGTAAAGTAGGTTGCGCAGGAACTTGCCGAATCCGTCCAGGAGTGGAGTGAATTCGATGCCGCGTTTGCAGGCTTCGTCCACCATCTTGAAACAACCCTTGAGGTCGTGGCCTTCGATAGCCGAAATCAGCGTAAAGAACAGTTCCACCGGGGGAATGCCGAGGACGCTACGGACCGCGTCGGCGCTCATTTCGTTGCCGGTAAAGGCGTATGCCTGGTCAAAGTAGGTGAGGCCGTCGCGCATGGAACCGTCGGCTTTTTCGGCGAAAATGTCGAGGGCTTCGTCAGAGGCGTTGATGCCTTCCTGTTCGCAAATAAAGCGGAGACGGCTACGAATCTGTTCGATGGTCAAACGCTTGAAGTCAAAACGCTGCACGCGGCTCAAAATGGTCTGCGGTACCTTGTTGACTTCGGTGGTTGCGAAGATGAAAATCACATGTTCAGGCGGTTCTTCGAGCGTCTTGAGGAGCGCGTTGAAGGCGCCCGTCGAAAGCATGTGGACTTCGTCGATAATGAAAATCTTGTATTTGCCGATGACAGGCGGGTACTGCACGCGTTCAATCACGTCGCGTATATTGTCGACGCCGGTATTGGAGGCTGCGTCGATTTCAAAGACGTCCATCGGGTTGCCGCCCGAAATGTCCTTGCAGCTTTCGCACTGTCCGCAGGGGTGCAGCGGGTCTCCGCCGGTGCAGTTCAGCGTGCGGGCGAGGATACGGGCACTGGTGGTCTTACCGACGCCGCGGGTTCCGGTGAACAGGAATGCGTGGTGCAGACGACCGCCTTCAATTGCGTTTTGAAGGGTCTTTGCGATATGTTCCTGACCGACCATGTCGGAAAAAGATTGCGGACGCCACTTTCGGGCCATTGCTACGTATGCCATGTGCGGGAATATAGTAAAAGGCGAGAGCAGCGGCAAAATAACTTGTTATTTTGACATTGCCGAGCCGTACTATATGCGTTCTGAAAGAACGCCATATAGTAAAAAAGTGTGAGATGTGTAATGACTGATGTGAATTGGCCAATTCCACATTCCTCATTTCACATTTCACATTCAACATTTTTTGTATTATTTGTCCAAGATAACTAGCGAGGTTTACGATGAATCCTGATTTGGCTCTTTTGATTCTTTCTTGGCAGGTGGCTTGTCTTTTCCACGAAAACGAGACCGATAAACTCCTAGAGGGTTCGACGTCGGCGACCGAAGCCGAAAGCGATACGCTGGATGCGATTCATGACGAACTGACCCCGGACGTTTCTTGGGACGATTTCAACAATACCTACGCCAAGTTTAAGTCGGCCAAAGACCGCGCAGCCGCTTGCATTGAGGCTCTCAAGAACGAGTCTGGCGAATTCAAGAGCAAGGTGCTGGAATCTATGCTCCGCGTGGCGAACGCTTCTAAAGAAGACGACAACCAGAGCAATGTCTCCCCTGAAGAAATGGATTTCATCCAGCAAATCCGCGAAGCTTTGGAATAAAAACCGATTTGAAATCTTGAAAAAAGAAACCGCCGAGGTGATTGCCTCAGCGGTTTAATTTTTTGATAGCGAATGCGACTTAGCGGAGCACGATGTCGCCGTTTGCGACGAGCTTGTCACGCAGCTTGTTGTGTGCCTTGTTGACTTCGTCGTCAGTAAGGGTGCGGTCCATGGCCTGGTAGGTGAGGCTGTAGACCATGTTCTTCTTGCCGGCTTCGATCTTGTCGCCTTCGTAGATGCTCTTGAGCGTGATCTTCGCGAGGTTCTTCGGGTTCAGACCCTTGATACGTGCGAGAATCTGTTCGTGAGTCATGGTCTTGTCGACTTCGATAGAAATGTCGCGGCTAGACGGTACCTGGCGGCTGAACGGTTCGAACACGATCTTCTTGTGGGTGGCGTGTTCCATCTTGTCCATATCGAGTTCCATCACGTAGGTGGTGTAGCCGATTTCAAATGCGGCCATGGCGGTCGGGTGGAGTTCACCCATGGTGCCAAGCACCACGCCGTCGGCGAGGATTTCGACTTGCTTGCCCGGGTGCAGGTAAATTTCGGCCTTAGCCGGTACGCGGAATTCCACCACGAGGCCCACGCGCTTGAGGAAGCTCTGCACAAAGCCCTTGAAGGCGGCAAAGTCAATCTGGGCGGGCTTGTCATTCAGCGGGTTCACGTCGAATGCGCCTGCAATGGTGAGGGCAACCAAGT
>JAEEGK010009250.1_pt1 | contig 23053 bp, 15 predicted proteins | sample 8958771 | NCBI WGS metagenome assembly JAEEGK01 (sample SAMN16246547, study PRJNA631951) | gut metagenome | biome: gut microbiome; feature: rumen; material: SC-attached | host: Bos | place: Iran: Karaj | collected 2018-10 | reverse complement strand
CTCACCACTCAGAGCTTTTTCCATTTGCTTGCCAACATCGTTCAGCTGTGCATTCACATTGTTAACCATTTTGCCAATCCCATTCATCTTCTGAATCAGCGGTGCATACTCGGGAATCTTGCCAGCCTCCTGGTTCGACATGTCAACCAGACTGGCAAACTGCTCAGAGCGTAACTGCATCAAAGCATAAGACATCACCATCGCTTCCTGGTAAGCCGAATCGGTCCTCAGCAACTCTTCCACATTAGATAACTCCTCAACCTTATCTGCGCGAGAGAAACGATCAACCTTACCAATGTCGCCCTCGGTCTTACTTACGTCAATGGGCCAATGAATGAAATTCGACGATACTAATCCTGCAACAACTACTGCTGCAACAACACTTAGAATAATTAACGATTTCTTCTTCATAACAATATTGCTTTAGGTTATACGGCTGCAAATTTAAGCAAAAAATTTAAATGACGCAAGCTTTTTTATAAAAATTACACCTATTATATATATGATATGGATACGTATGCATTTATTCATGCATACAATTTGCATAAAGCCAACAGGCACAGTAAGAGTTCAAGCCGATAAAAACAGAAAATGAAAGCAAATATTGCGTTTTGCTTACAAAGTGTAATTAAAAAGCATTTGTACACTTTTATATTGACATAAATCAAGCCACCAAGAATAAAAATGCAAAATTTTGCCCGAAAGTGTGATTTTTTTATAATTTTATTTGTTTTTTAGACTTATATACCATAATTTTGCACCTTATCAGAGTTAATATTACAAACGTATAATTAAACAAGAGAGTGAATTTATGAAAAAAAGTCTAACAATGTTGATGGTCAGCCTTTTCCTGTTTGTAGGAACAGCGCTGGCACAGACTAAGATTACTGGTACGGTGCTCTCACAAGAGGACGGTCAGCCCATCATCGGTGCTGCCGTTAAAGTTGTTGGCACAAGTACTGGTATGTTGACAGATGTAAACGGTAAGTTCTCACTGACACTGCCAGAGGGTAAGAAGTCACTGACGATTTCTTATCTTGGCTTTGAGAGCAAGACTGTAAACGCCAAGAACGGTATGCGCGTTTTCCTGAAGGCCGACGCACAGGTTGTTGACGAGGTTATCGTAGTAGCCTTCGGTCAGCAGAAGAAGTCAGCGTTCACAGGTTCAGCTGCAGTAGTAAACTCAGAAGACCTGAAGAAGCACACCGTATCTAACGTAACCAACGCACTTGCCGGTTCGGTAGCTGGTTTGCAGTTGCGTGGTGGTTCTGGTGCTCCAGGTGCCGGCAATGCCAGCATCAGCATCCGTGGTATCAGCTCGCTTTATAGCGACACTACCCCACTTGTTATCGTTGATGGTGCACCTTATCCCGCATCACTGAGCAATATTCCTGCCGAGGATATCGAGTCGGTATCAGTTCTGAAGGATGCTGCCAGTGCAGCTCTGTATGGTGCCCGTGGTTCGAGTGGTGTAATCATCATCACCACCAAGAAGGGTCAGAAGGATCAGACTAAGATTAGCGTTGACGCAAAATGGGGTGCTAACACTCGTGCCGTTCAGGAGTACGATAAGATTACCGATCCTGCTCAGTTCTACGAGGCTTACTACTCTCAGCTCTACAACTATGGCTACTATGGCCAGGGAATGAGCAATGCCGCTGCTAACCAGTGGGCCAACAGCACTATGCTGAACCACCTGGGTTACAACGTCTATACTGTACCCGATGGACAGCAGCTTATCGGTCTGGATGGTAAGATTAACCCATCAGCCACCTTGGGCCGCAGCTATACCGATGCCAACACCGGCGAAACATACTACATGACTGCCGACGACTGGGCCGACGCAGCTTACAAGACAGCCCTGCGCCAGGAGTACAACGTAAGCATCTCGTCTGGTAACGAGAAGGCTAGCTTCTACGCCAGTCTGGGTCACCTTGACGAGGATGGTATCATCGAGTACTCAAGCTACAAGCGTACCACAGCCCGTATCAAGGCCGACTATCAGGTTAAGCCTTGGATGAAGCTGGCTGCCAACGTTGGTTATGTACACTCTAAGCAGTACAGTAACCCTAACATGAGTACTGACTGGGGTTCTACTAACTTGATGTACTACACATCTTACATTGCACCTATCTATCCTATCTACGTACGCGTGATCGACCCAGCAACAGGTCAGCCAGTGATCCGTACCGACGAGAACGGCAATCCACACTACGACTATGGTGTGCCAGGTACTAACTATCATGGTGCCAGCCGTGGATTCCTGCAGACAGGTAACCCTCTTGGTTCAAACCGCTATAACGAGACCTATAACATTGGTAACCAGCTGAATGGTAACTTCGCATTGGACATCAATATCCTGAAGAACCTGAAGTTCAACGCCACCAGCACCATCATTCTGGGTCAGACCTCATACTCTTGGTACGACAACGCCCTTTACGGACCAAAGGTTGTAGCTAACGGTGAGTTGAAGAAGGAGCAGATCAACACCCTTCGCCAGAACCACGTTCAGACACTGACTTATGCTCAGGACTTCGGTCTGCACAGCGTTACATTGATGGCAGGTCACGAGTACTGGAATCAGACTTCACGCGACCTCACTGGTCTTGCTCAGGGTGGATTCAGCGCAGATATTAAGGAACTGAATGCTTTTGCCGGTAAGAACCAGGCACAGGTAACCAGCTACACCAACGAGTACAACGTTGAAGGTTACTTTGCTAACGCTCAGTACAACTACGACGACAAGTACTTCGCCAGCGCTTCATTCCGTCGTGATGCTTCTTCACGCTTTGCCAAGGATCATCGTTGGGGTTCATTCTGGTCAGTAGGTGGTGCATGGATCATCTCTAAGGAGAAGTTTATGCAGAGCACTAAGGGCTGGTTGGATATGCTGAAGATCAAGGCTTCTATCGGACAGCAGGGTAACGATAATACTCAGAACTTTGCTTATGTAGATACTTACACTTTGACTCCAGCTTCTTCTACACAGATGTCGCCTTCATTCCGTCAGATTGGTAACCCCGAAATCACATGGGAGACCCTGACCAATACCAACATCGGTCTTGAGTTCGGTTTGTTCAAGAACCGCATCCAGGGTAGCATCGACTTCTACTACAAGAAGACTACCAACCTGCTGTTCTGGCTGTCAATTCCTGAGTCTGCAGGTACACGTGGTTACTATGGTAACGTAGGTGACATCCGCAACCAGGGTATCGAGTTCAGCGTAACAGCCAACATCATCCGCTCTAAGCTGGTTGACTGGAGTGTATCAGCCAACATTTCTCACAACGCAACTAAGATTCTGAGTCTGCCTGATTCAAAGATTGGTGAGAACGGTGGTTTCTACGAGAGCAACTACTGGTACACAGTAGGTGGCCCATTGAACAACTATATGAACTATGCTTATGCAGGTGTTAACGATAAGGGTGAGGCCCTGTACTACTACGATGAGGATCTGAGCCCTGCCGGCGGTAAGGTTTCAACCAACGTTATCAGCAAGCCTGGTACCAAGAAGAGCGGCACTACAACCCTGATTGGTGAGGCTTCGCGTTACACCGACAACGGCTCTACCCTGCCAAAGGCATTCGGTGGATTCAGCTCTAACCTGCGTGTAGGCGACTTCGATGCTTCGGTATCATTCGACTATCAGATTGGTGGTAAGGTTTACGATTCAAACTATGCTAAGCTGATGACTCCTGCCAGCTCTTCATCTGATGCCGGTTACAACTACCACAAGGACATCCTGAAGGCTTGGTCGCCCACCAACACCAACAGCGACATTCCTCGTTTCCAGTATGGCGACCAGTACTCTGCTTACAGCTCTGACCGTTGGCTCACCAACGCCAGCTACCTGAACTTCCAGTCGTTCACTGTTGGCTACACAGTACCTAAGAAGCTCGTTACCCCACTTGGCATCAGCAACATCCGCGTTTATGCTGCGGGCGAGAACCTCTGCTTCTGGTCTGTTCGCAAGGGCTTCGACCCACGCTACTCTTACAAGAGCACAGCTTCTACCAACGTTTATTCACCTGTACGCACAATCTCAGGTGGTGTTCAGCTGACATTCTAAATTATAAAGGAGAGAAGAATATGAAAAATAAGATATTATCAATCATAGCAGCTGGCGCTCTGATGACAGGCGCAACAAGCTGTATCAAGGAGATTGACCCACAGACAAGTTATGCCACAAAAGAGCAGGTGGCTAACGCTCCAGGTGCTTTCGACAACGCCGTTAGCGCCATCACATCAACACTCGCCGGACAGTTTGTTTACGACAGTGGCGACACTCGTGCTAACGACTTCGGACTGCCTGCATTCTTCCTGATGCGCGACGTTTCTGGTCAGGACATTGCTTATCCATACATCAACTGGTTTGGTGCTTGGTATGGTGCCGACCACCTGGGTCCAAGCTGGGCTAACTCACAGTACCCCTGGACTTACTACTTTAAGTGGATTAAGAGCTGTAACGAGGTTATCTCGCTGGCTGGCGAGGAACCCGATGCCGATAAGAAGGCTGGCGCAGGTCGCGCTTACTTCTATCGCGCATACTTCTATCTCGATCTGGCCCGTATGTTCGCTCAGAAGCCTTACGGTGTTGACAAGAACTCTGAGACAGTGCCCATCGTGACCGAGAAGACAGCTGTTGCCGACCTGGCAAACAACCCACGTGCCACTAACGAGGAGATGTATCAGTTCATCCTGAGCGACCTCGACAAGGCCGAGGAATATCTGGCTGGTTACAAACGCGAGAACAAGTATGTACCCGATCAGAGCGTCGTTTACGGTATGAAGGCCCGTGTATATCTTGACATGCAGGATTGGGCTAACGCTGAGAAGTATGCCAAGCAGGCACAAACGGGCTATACCCTTATGAGTGCCGACGAGTACACCGATCAGGAAACTGGTTTCAACACACCTAACGGTGCCTGGATGCTGGGACTTACCTATAAGAGCGACGATCCTAACATCACTAAGAACGACGGTGACTCAAGCTGGGGTTCAATGATGTGTATCGAGATCGACCCTGTAGCTTCTGGTTGCGGTTACGCAGCTAACTACGGTCAGCCATTCTGCATCGACTACCACTTGTATCAGACAATCCCTGCAACCGACTGCCGCAAGAAGTGCTACGTTGACTTTGCTATCGACGATATGGCCACTCGTGCCGAGAAGTTAGAGGCCCTCTCTGCTTACAGTGCACACCCCGACTGGCTGCTCGATGGTTCAGGTACAGCCGCTCATGGTAGAGGTTACATCTATACCGTTGGTGGTCTGCCTCTGAAGTTCCGTGTTGCCGGTGGCGAGGCTGGTCGTGCTAACCAGTACATCGGTTGGGTAGTAGCAGTACCTATGATGCGCGTAGAGGAGATGTACCTGATTGAGGCCGAGGCTGCTGGTATGCAGAACGAGGCTCGTGGTATCGAGTTGCTGACCAAGTTTGCTAAGACTCGCGACGCCAACTACGAGTATGGCACTCACAACGAGGCTTACTACAACACCACTACCTCTAAGTTCCAGAACGAGTGCTGGTGGCAGCGTCGTGTTGAGTTCTGGGGCGAGGGCTTGGCTACATTCGACATCAAGCGCCTCCAGAAGGGTATCATCCGTAGCTATGCAGGTACAAACCACGCCGACCAGTACCAGTGGAACGTAGAGACCACTCCAGAATGGATGAATCTGTGTATCGTACAGACAGAGACCAACTACAACAATGCTTGCACCAACAACCCAGAGCCTATCGCTCCTTCGGGCAACTCTGCTCCATACGCTTGGTAATTCATGTTATAACCACTTAAAAGATGAACAAAATGAAAAAGTATTTATATAACATCATGTTCGCCTTCGTTGGAATACTTGCCCTCACGGCTTGTAAAGAAGAGAAGGGAACAGAGCCCGGAACCGACAGCAATCCTGTTGTAACCATCTATCAGTATGATGCTCAGCTGCCTTTGAGCGCCGACAACGATTGCGTTGTACGCGTGGCAGCCAACAGTTCTGTTGAGTCGGCCTACTATCTGGCCGAGAAAGCCGACGACAAAGCCGCTCGCAATCTTGCACCCGATGCTTATGCCGACTATGTAGTAAGCAATGGTACAAAGATCGACAACCTGTCGGCAGGTAACCCTGTAGATCTGACCCTTACCGGTATGATGGGCGACTACGTTATCACCGTTGTAGGTGTTAAAGGTAGCACCAAGTACGCTACCGAGACTTCGTTCAAGGGTCTCGACTGGCGCGATATCGCAACTGGTACCTACACCTTCGCTAAGCCAGCCGCAACAGGCATGTCGTCAAACAAAGCCACCCTGCAGTACTGTGCTAACGTAGATGGCTTGTACCGTATCAAAGACGTATTTGGCGCTGGCTACTCACTGAAGTTCACCGGTACAGGCAAGAAGGTTCCCTACGCCACTGGCTACTTCGAGATTGTACGCGTAGCGGCTCAGCCTATTGGTTACAGCTATCGTACCTATGGTGAGGTAAGCGTTCGCGACGTTGCTACCTGGCAGAATTCAGACGACTATCTGGACAACGCCATGTACGACAATGGCTATTGCTCCTTCTGGGTACAGTACTTCGTATCTGCCGGTAGCCTTGGCTACGGTTACGATGAGTTTGTTCCTGAGTGATCTGCAGGACGTATGAAAGAGTAACAATCTCTCTTTTTAATAATTGTCCCCCCGCAAAACCATGTGAATGGCCCGCGGGGGGATTTCTTTTTTTCTAACTGTAGCACTGTAGCGGTGTAGCAGTTTCGGTTTCTACATGCCCATGCAGCTGGTCGTGCCCAGGGCGGTTACTATCGCCGTTGCGATACTTGCAATCATCTGTACGATGAACTTCAGGGTTTCTTTCTTACTCATAATGGTCAATGTTCAATGGTCAATGTTCAATGGTCAATGTTCAATGATGAATGGTGGGGCTTGCGCCCCAACCATCAATCTCCGATTGGCTCGTGGCTGCCGCCACCCTGGTTGCCGCCGGTGTTCTGACCGTTGCCACCGGTGTTACCGTTGTCGGTGGTGTTGCCGCTCTCAGGGTCCTCGATGTCGCCGCTGTCGCCACTGGTTACGCGCTTCAGTACGGTGCCGTCCTCGTCAAGGCAGGTAATCTGGATGCTGGTGTTCTTCAGCTCGTCCTTCACATCCACCGATGGGGTGAACACAATGCGACGGGTGGTAATCAGTCCGGTCTTCACGTCATCGAGCTTCTCAACGGCCTTGGCGCGCACGCCGAATCGCATGGTTCCCAGTCCGGGCACGGGTACCGAATGGCCCTCGGTGGCCCAGGTACGGATAACGGCGCCTGCTGCCTCCCATGCAGCCTTGATAACACCTGCGCTAATGCCCGAGTGGGTGGCTGCCTCGGTAAACACCTTCTTCTCGGCGATGGCGCTGTACAGGTCGGGGCGCATCACGAAACGCTTGGCCCCAGGGTTCTTGCCGATCTTAAGCTCTCGGCGCTGTGCAATAATTTTAATACTCATAGGCTTAGTAAAATTAAAAAATTAAAGAATTAAAGAATTAAAAAATTAAAGAATTAAAAAATGTAATAATTATAGGATTGTAAATAATTTTTAAATTTTATCATTTTTACATTTTTACATTGTTCTGAGTTCGGGTTCGGGCGGGTATTAACCCTGCAGGGTGCTACGATTAAAAGTAACAATTGCTACTATTAATCTTCGCCGCTCGAGCTTCGCTCGCTTGGCTTGTCCAAGAAATCTGGGGATTAATGTCGCCCTCAAGCCTCCCTCATTTTAACGCTACAAAGGTACGATATTTTGATTGCGGTTCACGAATAGCCGACCTACTTTTTTGCGAAAAATCACTGCGCGCGCCGCCACCATCCACGGGCCCGCTACGCGCTACAGCGCTACAGTTAGTTTTAGCCCCATCGCACACCATTATTTACTTCTATATTTATATATATAAATATAGGTACTAAAGTTAGCATGCACTACCCCACCATTTCTAACTGTAGCACTGCAACGCGTAGCACACAATAGGCATATATTTACATCAAATATAAAGTAGAATTATTATAAAGTAGAATTATATTCTTAATTTTACCTAAAATATTTGGTTGGAAAGCCTAAACTGCGTATCTTTGCGACACAATATAAATTACTAGAGATATGGAGTTTGTTGACAGACAGAAGGAATTTTCACGCTTGCAGGCTGCTCTAGAGAGAGAGAAGCCTCAGTTTATAGTGGTTTATGGACGTAGACGAATTGGAAAGTCGACACTGATAAAAAAGGTGTTGGACTTTGAACGTGGCGACATTTATTTCTTGGCTGATAAAACCACAGAGCCAAGTCAACGCCAGCTTTTTTCGTCACTTATCGACATGAGTATCGAAGGCTTCAGCATGGCTAACTATCCCAACTGGGAATCGCTGTTGCTAAGTTTAAACAGGTCTGTCAGTCACCGCATAACCGTTTGCCTGGATGAATTTCCATATCTTGTAAAAAGTTGTCCTGCCTTGCCATCAATACTACAGAGACTAATTGACGACAAAAAATTGAAATATGATCTGATAATCTGTGGATCATCGCAACAGATGATGCAAGGTTTTGTACTAGATAGCACAGAGCCTTTATATGGTCGCGCTGACGAAATAATGAAAATGAAACCTATCGCCCCTACTTTTATTGGTCAGGCGCTTGGATGTGATGCGGAACAGGCTGTTAGAGAGTATGCTGTTTGGGGCGGTGTTCCAAGATACTGGGAACTGCGCGAAAACTACGGAAGCTTGCATGAGGCAATAGAAAACCTGATGCTTACATCCGAAGGAACACTTTATGATGAGCCATCACGCCTACTGCAGGATGAAATGCGCGATACAGTACAAGCCTCATCTATATTATCGTATATAGGCAATGGCGCAAACAAACTCTCTGAAATTGCTGCTCGTGCCGAGAAACAGGCAACAGATATCACTCCCCAGTTGTCGCGACTGCGCGAGCTTGGCTTTATTATTAAAGAGGTACCATTTGGCGAAAGCGAAAAGAAAAGCAAAAAGGGGGTGTATCACATATCCGATCCTTTGTTGTGTTTCCATTATCGATATGTACTACCTTATCGCTCGCTCATTGAGTTGGGTAATAGTGCTGCAGTATTGGATGTTTTTAAGAAAACAGAGAACGAATATGTTAGCATGGTTTGGGAAGAACTATGCCGAAACCATATCAGTTCACAGGGTGTTGATGGCATATTATATAAATTAGCATCTCGCTGGTGGGGCAGTTATTATAACGAAGACAAGGGAGAATATATACCTGTAGAACTTGATGTTGTAGCCGAATCGTTTGATGGTAAGCACCTGTTCATAGGCGAGTGTAAATGGCAAGAGCATATAGATGCAAGCGAGGAACTATCACGATTACAGACAATAGCAAAGGGGCTACCTTTTGCCAAAGGACACGAAATACACTATGGTCTATTCTTAAAAGAAATGCCCAAAAACGCTGAAGCTGCAAGGATTTACTATCCTGCTGATGTAATGGAGAAATAAGCAGTAAAACGTCCCTTTATTAGGTTTTATTCGAAAAAAAAATTTTTTTATCCCTTAAATTTTCTGCATTTTGTGCCGGAAATTGAAGGATTCTTATTATCTTTGCAGCCGTTTGGTGACCCGTGGAACGGCACCGACTATGGAATTAATTGATTTAAAACTTTAAAAAAGAAAGACATGAGAAATTACGGAAGCATCGGTCAGTGGCCGATGGGATTGGTGTGCGACACACCCGTGCCCTACTACGAGGTAGGAGTAAGTTGCGGTTTGCCTAACGAGATGGGCCAACTGCCACCCGAGATGATTCTTTTGCCCAGCGAGATTACGCGCGGGCGCAGTGTGTTTATCGTAGATGCCGATGGCGATTCGATGACCGGCGTGGGTATTTACAGCGGCGACCAGATACTGATTGAGAGCACGCAACGGATAAACAGCGGCGAGGTGATAATGGCGAGCATCGACGGCGAGGAGCTGTTGAAAGTGTATTACGTTGACGACACGGGCCGCCACTGGCTGTTGCCCGCCAACGATAAGTACCAGCCATGCGAACTAACGGCCGATATGAATGTGCGCATCTGCGGGCGCATGGTGTGCAACCTGAGTGCGCCGCACGTATCGGTGAAGCACTGTGGCGAGGTGGTACGCCAGTTTAAAGCCAAGCAGAAGCAGCACCAGCCCGACGTATATGAGCGCCTGACCGAAGCCGTTACCCAGTGCAGCCATCTGTTCTGGGCAGCGTCGGCCTGGGCAGTGGTGTATTGCGTGATGCGCGATAAATACAGTTATGACAAGCCAGTTGCCGAGTTTGAGCGTATGGCCCAGGCCTTAAAGCTACCCGCTACGTTTAGGTTTGTATGTGGCGAAGGCAGTGTGCAGCGCACCATCAGTAATCATGAGTACATGCGAAAGAGTATCGACAAGTGGGAGGAGCAGGGTGCTGCCGACCGCGAACTGAAGCTGATGACGGTTTTAATTAAAGAATTGGCTTAGTTTTACCGAACCTGTTACCGAACTTCGGTAAGTATTAGTACTAAAGTTACCGAAACCTACAACACTTACCGAAAACTGTTACCGAATGCGTTCCAAGAAATTGGAGCGCATTATTTTTTGCCATACTTTTGCCACCGCAAACAAGTTGCGATGGCGAGCGTGATTCAGTTCACGAGTGTTCTTTGACTTACTGCCACACCAACCCGACTCGGAACGGCCGAGCGGATTTTATGCCCCCAAAAATATTATTTACAATTTAAAATACACACACAATTATGGAAACAATGATTATTAAAACAGTAAACGACAACCAACACATGATGACTTCGCTGGAAATAGCTGAAGTAACTGGTAAGAACCACAAAGATGTACTCAAGGCCATCCGAAAAATGGAACAAGCTTGGGTGGATGTATGTGGGCGCAAATTTGCGCTGACATCGAGAACCGTGGTTCAGCCCAACGGCGGAACGCGCGAGGTACCCTGCTACCAGCTTACCAAAACCGAGTGCCTCTACATCGCCACCAAGTTTAACGACGAGGCCCGCGCCCGTCTCGTTCTCCGCTGGGAGGAACTGGAACGCGAGCGGATTATTTTTGGCACGGATGACACGTGCCTAAAAAGATTACCAGCATTGGCGGTTCAGAAACAGATACTGGCGATGGCGGATGAGATTGTGGGTACGGGACTGCGCATGCTGAACCAGCCCGCCGAGGACACCCTCACCGCCACGCAGGTGGCCAAGACGTTTAACATGAACACCCGCGACTTTAACGCCGTGCTGGAAGACTTGAAGATACAGTACCGCGCCAACGGTCGCTGGAACCTGGCCGAACACCTGCAAGGCCGCGGCTACACCGCCGAACGTACACACGTCGACTACTCGCTGAAAGGCAAGCGCAAAGTTAAGGTGTACATGACGTGGACCATGGCCGGACTGAAGTACCTTAACAGCCAACTTGGATACCCTAACCTTTGATATACAAACATTAATACTATGCAGATTACAGACACACTTTTACAGAAACTGATGGAGATGGAGGGATGCCGACTGAGCGCTTATCGCGATGAGGGCGGCGTGCCCACCATCGGCTACGGACACACACGCGGCGTGCGCATGGGCGACCGCATCAGCCCCCAACAGGCTCGCGACTGGCTGCTACAGGATGCCACCGAGGTAATGCGTCAGGTCCGCCGTCTGCACGTGGCGCGCACCGAGGCACAGCTCGAGGCACTCACATCGTTTGCCTTTAACGTGGGCATCGGTCGGTTGCAGCAATCATCGCTGCTACGAGCCATCCGCCAAGGCGCCAGCAAGGCAGCCATCCAGCGCCAGTTTAAACGCTGGGTGTATGCCGGCGGCCGCAAGCAAAAGGGACTGGAAGTCCGCCGCCAATGGGAGGCCGAACGTTTCTTCGCCCCCAGCTACCCCACGGATGACGAGATAATAGATAGAGTATAACTATGAGCACACACATTATTTATTTAAAGGACGGGGTGAAAATGATGCGCCCCGTAACCACCCGCGCAGAGTATATGGCTCTGCGCGGCAGTAACGAACAACAGCAACTGATGGCCGCCATCCGCAGCGGCAACGAGACGTTGAAGCACCGGCTGGTGCAGATGAACTACAGTTGCCTGCCCAATGCCGACGGCACACTGCGCGGCAGCACCCGTATGAGCAATACCGTGGGCATGGATATCGACCACCTTAAGGCCGAAGAGATGCCCGCCGTTCGCGATCGCATCCTGGCCAAGAAGGATGAGCTGGGCTTAGGGATGCTTGAGGAGAGTGCCCGCGGCTGCGGCTACCACCTGGTGTTTACCCGACGGCCGCACATGTCGCAGGTAGAGAATCTGCAGTGGGCCGCCCAGCTGCTAGGCGTGGACTACGATGCCCAGGCCAAGGACATCACCCGCGTGTTCTTTACCACCGGCACCCAGCAGCTGATTTATCTGGATGATGCCATCTTTGAACTCGAAAAAGTTTTAGGCACGGATGACACGGCCTTTTTAAAAAAGGACACGGCTGTTATCAATGAAAAAGAGCAGTGTCTCTCTAAAAGAGAGCCGTGTCATCCGTGCCAAGATAAAGATTACAACGGCATGGCGTATAGCGATATCATTGCCAAGTACTGGGAGCTGTTTAACGGTGGCAAGCTGCCGGTGGTGGGCGACAGGAACGCACTCACCTTCGAGCTGGCCGTTACCCTGCGCTGCATCTGCGGCTACAGTCTGGAGGGCCTGCAAGCCATCGTGCCCAACTACTGGGCCGCCCCCGACGGCACCTGCACCGATGCCGACCACACCGAATACCTGCACACCCTGGAAAACGCACTCAAGGAGCCCCGTCGCGGCATGCCCCTGCGCCTAAAGCAGGTGTTGCAAGCACTCAAGGAGCAGCAAGGTGTAAAGGCCTGTGGGGGTACCGTAAGCACGCCTCCACCCCTGCCCAAGCGTTTGCCGCCACTGATAAAACTGCTAACCCGCAACGTGCCGTGGTACTACAAGCCCGCCGTGGCCAGCGCCGTGTTTCCCGCACTGGGCGCCCACCTGCACGGCGTGCAGTTCCGCTACTGGGACAACGTAGATCACGAGGCCACGTTTATGAACCTGCTGGTAGGCCGACAGAGCGTGGGTAAGGGCTCGATCAAAAAGCCCATCGAGTTTATTATGGAGGACATACGCCAGCGCGACCTGTACAGTCGCCAGCGCGAGGCCGAGTGGAAGCAGAAGAACCCCACAGGCAAGCAGAAGAAGGATCCGCGCCCCGCCGACATCTGCATTCAGATGCTCATCGACAACCTGACCGACGCCGTGTTTAACCAGCGCGTGGTTGATGCCCACAACAACGGTCAGCGCTACATCTACACCATTGTAGATGAGGTAGAGGCACTGAAGAAGGTTACATCGAGCCACAAGGCCGACGAGGTGGGACTGCTGATACGCAAGGCGTTCGACAACTCGATGGCCGGTCAGGAGCGCGTAGGTGCCGACTCGGTATCGGGCATAGCGCCGCTGCGCTGGAACTTCAACGCCAGCACCACCCCGCCCAACGCGCGCAAGTTCTTTTATAAGATGGTGAACGATGGCACGGTGAGCCGACTGGACGTGGCCACCATCATCCGCCCTACCGACGATGACGACGAGGCACCCGTCTTAGGCATTTACGACGACCAGTTTGCCGCCGAACTGAAGCCCTACATCGACCGTCTGGATGCCGCCAACGGACTCATCGAATGCCCACAAGCCCGACGGCTGGCCCTTGACCTGAAACAGGAGAATGCCGACACCGCTCGCCTGTACGAGAGCGAGGCCTACCGCGTGCTCTCGTATCGCGCCAACGTGATAGCCTGGCTAAAGGGCATGGTGCTGTACGTGGCCCATGGCTACCGGTGGGACAAGACCATAGCCGACTTTGTGCGCTGGAGCGAGCAGTACAACCTGTGGTGCAAGATGCTGTACTTTGGCACCCAGCTTGAGAAGGAGCTGAGCGACGAGCAGGAAATGCAGCGCCACTCCGGTCCGCAGAACCTGCTGGAGCTGCTGCCCGATGAGTTTACCCGCGAGCAGTACCTGCAGATGCGCCAGCAAGCCGGCCGCCCCGGTCCTGGCGACAGCACCCTGCGCACCTGGCAAACCCGCGGCCACATCGCCTACGACGAAACCTCAGCCCACTACGTTAAAATCAACAAGTAATTTATTTAGGCACGGATTACACGGCTTTATAAATAAAGACACGGCTTTTATCAATGAAAAAAAAAGCAGCGTTTCTCTAAAAGAGAGCCGTGTCATCCGTGCCAAAAAAACTCTAAAACGATTATGGAACACATTGATAACACACAAGAAACCTTTGTGGCACTGTGGCGCCTGCTGCGCCGCACACGCCGTTACTGCCGATTGCACTGCAAGCGCTTTTGCATTCGACGCGTATTGCAACTATGGTTCGAGGGCGAGGCCACCCCCGAGTTTATCTGGCAAGTATGTAACCTTTGCAGTCAGGCAGGATGGGACCAGCTCCCACCGCCTGGCCTCTACCCACGCCCCCATCGCGAGCTGCTGCGAGCCATCGTGGCCGTGCGCACAGGCATCAGTTTTTATCAGATTGACCTACGCGCACTGGATGCCGCCTACACCATTGCCTACACCAAAAGCACACCACTGAACGTGAACAAAAAGAAGAAATCTTAACAAAGTGCATATTTTGTGCATAACAATTTAACATCAAAATCAACCATCCGCATTACAAAGTGTAAGTTAACCACTTATTTGTGCTTTCACATTGATTTTAGTCAAGTAACACTCGTTAACAGTTAAAATATGTTATAGAATAGCCCCTTTTTAATAAAATTATTTGCTTGTTTAGATATTATACATTAAATTTGCAAGCCGAAAGTGGCAAAAACGTGCAAAATTAATAGTTATTGCATAAATAACCAGCTACTACCAGTATTTGAAAGAGAGAATTTAAAAGTTATAAACATTATTAATTAACAAAAAGAGAGAATTTATGAAACAAAGACTAACGTTGTTTTTCGTCAGCTTGTTCCTGTTTGTAGGCACAGCGCTGGCACAGACAAAAGTTACTGGTACAGTACTCTCACAGGAAGACGGACAGCCCATCATCGGTGCTGCCGTTAAGGTGGTTGGTACCAGCACTGGTATGTTGACCGACGTGAATGGTCGATTCACCGTAGCCCTGCCTGCAGGCAAGGATCAGCTGGAGATCAGCTATCTGGGTTTCGAGAGCAAGACCGTTAAGGCAAAGAACGGCATGCGCGTATTCCTGAAGACCGACGCTCAGGTGGTTGACGAGGTTGTAGTTGTAGCTTACGGTACATCTAAGAAATCTTCGTTCACTGGTTCGGCTCAGAACGTAAATAGCGAGAAGCTGGAGCTTCGTCCTATTACAAACGTAACTAAGGGTCTTGAGGGTAACGTATCAGGTGTACAGATGACATCTGCATCTGGTCAGCCTGGTTCTGATCCCAGCATCCGCATCCGTGGTTTCGGTTCAATCAACGCAAGTTCTAGCCCTCTGTACGTAGTGGATGGTATTCCTTACGACGGTGCACTGAGCTCGCTGAACCCCGCCGATATCGAGAGCATGACCGTACTGAAGGATGCATCTGCCGGTGCTCTGTATGGTGCTCGTGGTGCCAACGGTGTTATCATGATTACTACCAAGAAGGGTAAGGAAGGTAAGGCACAGGTAACATGGCGTTCAACCGCTGGTTGGTCGAGCCGTGCACTGCCACGCTACAGCCTGGTAAACCAGAAGGACTTTGTACAGCTCACTTACGAGGGACTGCGAAACGAGGCCATCTTCAGCAACGGTATGAGCTGGGATGATGGTGAGGCTTATGCTCGCAGCCAGATGGGCGCTAACCTTGGTGGTGAGGCTTACAACCCATTCAAGAACTACACATGGGATCAGATCATCGATCCTTCAACAGGTCAGGTTCGTACCGACGCTCAGGCTGCCTGGAACGAGGACTGGCTCGACGCTGTAAAGCGTAACAGCGCTTTCCGTCATGAGCACCAGTTCAACGTTAACGGTGGTACCGAGAAGACCAAGTACATGATGTCGCTCGGTTACCTGAACGAGGAAGGTCTGCTGAAGACTACTGCCTTCCAGCGTTACAACGCTCGTGTAAATGTTGACTCTAAGATTACCGACTGGTTCTCAGCTAACTTGAACACCAGCCTGACTCACTCTATTTCGAACTTCAGCGACTACGATGGTACATCTACTTCTAACGTATGGTACTCTGCACAGTTCGTTTCTCCTCTGTTCCCAATGTATGTTAAGGACCTGAACGGTAACAACGTACTGGATGAGAACGGTAACCCACAGCTCGACTACGGTGACAACGCTACCAAGCGTCCCGGTTCATACAACGACTTCAACCCACTGGGTGGACTGGTTGACGATAAGGCCGAGAACAAGCGCGACGCTGCCGGTGTACGTGCAGGTATCGTTCTGGGTACTGATGATGCTAAGGCCGGTTGGCTGCAGGGCTTGAAGCTCGCTGTTAACTTCGGTCTCGACTACAACAGCCGCTACCGCATGCGCTACATGAACATGCACCACGGTAACCAGGCTACTGCCGGCGGTTTGCTGCAGAAGTATAACTACCGCACTCAGAGCTACACATTCAACCAGCTGCTTACCTGGAACCGCTCGTTCGGCAAGCACAATGTTGACTTGATGGCTGGTCACGAGTTCTACGCTTACAAGATGGAGTACCTCACAGCTGGTAAGACCAACCTGGTTGAGGGTATCTACGAGCTGGCTCCTGCTGCTAACATGTACGAGGCCGACTCTTACACTGACAACTACCGCATTAACTCATTCCTGAGCCGTGCTAACTATAACTACGACGATAAGTACTACTTCTCAGCTTCACTGCGTGCTGATGCTTCATCACGTTTCTACAAGAAGAACTGGACTGGTACATTCTGGTCGTTAGGTGCTAACTGGCGCGTATCTAAGGAGCAGTTCATGAAGGATATCACATGGGTTGACAACCTCTCATTCAAGGTATCTTACGGTGAGCAGGGTAACGACGATATCCTGGATAGCAATGGTTACTCAAGCTACTACCTGTGGCAGAGCCTGTACTCACTGGGTTGGAACAACGGTAACAACATTGGTGCTGTAGTTTCTACTCTGGAGACCAAGGACCTCTCATGGGAGAAGAACAAGAACTTCAACATCGGTTTGGAGGGTGCTCTGTTCGGTAACCTGCTCCGCTTCAGCATTGAGTACTATAACAAGAAGACCACCGACATGCTGCTGGAGTACCCAATGGCTCTGTCAACCGGTTTCTCTGGTTACAATGCTAACGTTGGTGACATGCGCAACACTGGTCTGGAGGCTGAACTGACTGTTTCTCCATTCCGTCGTGGCGACTTCCGTTGGGACATCACTCTGATGGGATCAACCGTAAGCAATAAGGTATTGAAGCTTACAGAGGAGAGCCCACAGATTGTAAGTGGTGCACGTGTATACAAGGAGGGTATGCCCATCCGTACCTACTACGTATCAAAGAGCGCTGGTGTTGATCCTGCTACAGGTGCACAGCTGTACTGGGCATACGAGAAGGACGAGAACGGCGACATGAAGCCTGGTACCGAGTACATCACTTCTGACTACAGCGTAGCTAACGCTTGTAAGTACTACCTGGGCAGCCGTATCCCTGATCTGTATGGTAGCCTTTCTACCAACCTGAGCTATAAGGGTATCGACCTGTCAGTACTTACAACCTACTCTATCGGTGGTAAGATTTACGAGAACCTGTACAGCGGAGCCATGAACATTGCTTACGCTACCGACACATGGCACACCAACGCACTGCGCCGCTGGCAGAAGCCCGGCGACATTACCGACGTTCCTCGTATCGAGATCAACGGTAAGCGTGCTTCTTATCTGGATCGTTACCTTGTTGATGCTTCTTACTTTGCTATCAAGAACATCACACTGGGTTACACTCTGCCAAAGGCTTGGATGACAAAGGCTGGTTTGAGCAACGTTCGCGTATTCGCATCGGTTGACAACCTCGCACTCTTCACACACCTGGACGGTATGGATCCTCAGTACAACTTCTCTGGTAGTACCGACTATTCTTACGTTCCTAACAAGACTTGGACAGTAGGTTTCGAAGTTAAATTCTAATCAAACATCGATTACGAACAAATATATAAATGATTGAAGATATGAAAAAGATATTCAAATATACATTCGCTGGACTGCTGGCAAGCGGTATGCTCCTGACAACCTCTTGCTCAGAAGAGCGCATCGAGACAGCCCCTACACGTTCAATGTCGGGTCAGGGCCTGCTGGCTAACGGTAACGCAGCTCTCGTGGCCCTGAACGGTATCTACCGTGAGATGTACACTGCCGGTTGGTCAACCGGCGGTAACACTCACCAGTGCTTTGGTATCACAGCCTACAACCTGGGTGCCGAGGTAATGGGTGAAGACCACATCATGGGTGCTTCGGGTTCAGGTTGGTTCTGGTACGACGCACTCTACAACGTAAAGCAGCGTTATGCATCAAACTCATGGCGTAGCTACGACCTGTGGTACGCTTACTACAACTGGATTGCAAACGCCAACTATATCATCGCTGCCGAGGAGACCATGGGCGGTACATCTGCCGAGGTTAACTACGCTATCGGTCAGGCTTATGCCATCCGTGCTTACAGCTACTTCATGCTGTCGCAGTGGTTCGCTCGCACCCTGAAGGGTCACGAGAGCGAGAAGTGTGTACCTATCTACACTGAGCCAACTACTCCTGAGACAACTGGTCAGCCACGTGCTACCAACGCCGAGGTTTATGCTCAGATTGATAGCGATATCAAGAAGGCTCTCGACCTGCTGAAGGGCACCGAGCAGCAGAATAAATCTCACATCGGCTATGCTGTAGCTCTGGGTATCCAGGCTCGTATCGCACTGGTTGAGAACGACTGGCAGACAGCTTACACCGCTGCCGAGGCTGCTATTTCAGCCAGCGGTTGCAAAATTCTGGATGCTAAGAGCGTTGCAGGTATGAACGATTCAGGTGCAGCCGACGTTATGTGGGGTGCTGGCATCATCGCCGACCAGGTTGGTATGTACGCCAGCTTCTTCTCACACATGGACTTCGAGGCTGGTAAGTACGGTCAGTCTGCTCCTAAGTGCATTAACAAGGAGCTCTATGCTAAAATGAATCCTACCGATGGCCGCCGCGACTGGTGGGTAAGCGGTAAGACCAGCGCCGGACTGCTGCAGGAGAAGTTCAAGTTCACCGATGTTGCAACATGGATGGGCGACTATATCTTCATGCGTGTTGAGGAGATGTATCTCACTGCTGCCGAGGCTGCTTGCCGTTTGGGGCAGGAGGATCAGGCACGTACTATCCTTACAAACTTCATGAAGTATCGCGATACCGACTACACTTGTACCAAGACCGGTACCGCTCTGGGTAAGACTTCGGCTACTGCCGACGAGACAGGCTCACTGCTCGAGGAGATCCTGATTCAGCGCCGTATTGAGCTCTGGGGTGAGGATGGCCGTATGTTCACACTGAAGCGCCTGAAGCAGGGCTTCCGCCGTACTGCCGCTCAGGGCTGGCCTTCAGCTGCTCTGCTGGCTACACGTCCTACCGACGATCCTGAGGCATTCATGAACGTGCTCACTATCCCACAGGCCGAGTTCGATGGAAATGTAAACATGACTCTCGAGGCCGATCAGAACCCAGAAGACGACTATAAGAAGTAAGTAACCCTCTAAAAAGTAATAATTATGAGAATTAGCAAGAAAATATTCGGAATGGCAATTGTAGCCGCCGCCCTGTTCACTTCTTGTAACAAGGACGTAGAGGGTGCTATCTACAACGGTCAGAATAACGCAGGCGTATCATTCACTGCTGCTACACTCGCAGCTGTTGAAGTGCCTGCATCAAATCCCGTATTCGAAGTAGAAATCGTACGTGGCAATACAGCTGCCGCTGCCACTGGTAGCGTAACAGCCAGTCTGAAGGCAGGTAGCACCGTTGTTGGTGGTGTAACCGTATCAGACTTCAACTTTGCCGCTGGTGAGAACGCAACTACCGTTAAGGTTAACATCTCTCCTCTGGAGGTTGGTGTTCAGGGTACTCTCACGCTGGCACTTAGCGATGCCGACGCATCAATCGGTGCTGTAAAGGCTGCTACCATGAAGGTATCAAAGGCCTACGAGTGGGAGTCACTCGGTAAGGGAACCTATACCGACACATGGACCACAGCATCTGATAACTATCCTGATGGTGTTACCGCTAGCGTTGAGATCATGAAGGCCAAGGGCTTCGACCGCTATCGCATCATGGCTCCTTACAAGGAGTACCTGGCAAGCAGCGAGGGTGCGAACAACTGGGGTAACTGGATTGCATCTTCAAGCCCAGCTTACGTAGAGTTCTACACCGAGGACAACATCATCTACTACGATGACTTCTTCATCGGTTTGAACTACCAGGGCGATAAGGCACAGCCTATCTACGCTTGTCACCCAAGCGGCTGGTCAAGCCTGAGCCCTGCTCACAACAAGTGGCTTGATGCTAAGACAGCCCAGTTTGCACCATACTACTACATCACAGATCTGGGAGGTTGGAACAACACTCAGTACGATGGTGTGATTATCATTACGCTGCCCTAACAGCATGAGATAATACCTTAGGATACCGGGCACGGACTACACACCATGTCCGGTATCTTTTTGTTTACTTATTATAATTAATCGCATAAATGAAACATATTTACCTATTAGTATTATTGCTTTTGCAGGTGGCTGCAGCCTACAGTATACCAGCCCGCCCCGGACAGTGGAAACAGCTGACACTGGCCAACGGCACACAAGTTAATGCCGAACTGAAAGGCGACGAATATGCACACTACTGGATGAGCGAAAACGGCGACTGCTACACCGAAACACAACAGCCAGGCATTTACCAGCTTACCACCCGCGAGGCTATCAAAAACCAGGCACTTAAGAAACGTAACATCAAGAAAGCTGCCACAGCACGCACCCGTTCAGTTATCGGCGGCAAGCACGAGCCCTACACAGGCAAAAAGAAAGGACTGATTCTGCTGGTAGATTTCCAGAACAAGAAATTCCAGGACGACCATACACCCGAACTTTACAAAGACATCATGAACAAGGTGGGCTTTACCAGCGAGCTGGGTTTCAAGGGTAGCGTAAAAGACTACTTCCTGGCACAGAGCTACGGTCAGTTCGAGCTCGACTTCGACGTGATCGGCCCCCTTACCATGCCCAAGACCTACGGTTACTACGGCGCCAACACGCAGGGCAACGACACCAACCCGGGACTGATGATTGCCACCGCCTGCCAGATGGCCGACGAGTACGTGAACTTTAAGGATTACGACTGGGACGGCGACGGCGAGGTGGATCAGGTGTTTGTAATCTATGCAGGACTTGGCGAGGCTGCCGGTGGCGACGAGAACACTATCTGGCCACACGAGTGGCACCTGCAGTACAACGATTACGGACAGAAGCTTACACTCGACGAGACCATTGTAGATACCTACGCCTGCGGACCTGAGTTGATCAAGCGCGGTCGCAGCGAGAGCACCATCGGTATCGAGGGTATCGGCACCATCTGCCACGAGTTTACCCACTGTCTGGGAATACCCGACATGTACGATACCGGTTACAACAACTTTGGTATGTACCAGTGGGACCTGATGAGCAGCGGCAGCTACAACGGTAACAGTTTCTCGCCTGCCAACTACACCAGCTACGAGCGCATGTACTGCGGCTGGAAACAGCCCATTGTACTGAAGAACGACACCGTGGTAACCGACATGAAAGCCATCGGCGACGGTGGCGACTTCTACATCATCTACAACGATGCGCACCCCGACGAGTACTACCTGCTGGAGAACCGACAGAAGACTGGCTGGGACGAGGCACTGCCCGGTAGCGGACTGCTGGTGCTGCATGTAGACTACGATGAGGAGCTGTGGCATTACAATCTGGTAAACAACACCACAGCGTACGATGGTTATAACACCCACCAGCGCTGCACCATCATCCCTGCCGACAACAGTTTGATAAGCAGCGTAGAGGATGCCGCCAACGACCCGTTCCCCTATGCCGGCAACGACAGCTTAACCAACAAGTCGCTGCCCCGCGCCGAGCTTTACAATCTGAATCCCGATGGTATCCACTACACCAGCAAGCCCGTAACCAACATCAAGCTTACCGATGGCGTGATATCATTCAACTTCCAGAATCTGCTGGGCAACCTCACCTCGGGCATCCAGTCGGCCATCAAGCCAGCTGCCACCGAACCCACCACCATCTACACCCTGGATGGTCGCAACATGGGCACCAACCCATCGGCCCTGCCCAAGGGCATCTACATCATAGGAGGCCGCAAGGTTATCAGGTAATTATTGCATATTTTGTGCATAACAATTTAATATCAAAATTCGCGTTTAACGATACAAAATGTAAGTTAAGCGCGAATTTTGGCTTTCATATTGATTTCTTGAATACCAATTGCATTAAAATGGTTAAATTTTGTTATAAAACTACCCCATTTTGATAAAATTATTTGCCTATTATAATAATATACAGTAATTTTGCAGGCCCGAAATGGGACCTTACGTCCAACAAAAAGGAAGAGATTGAGACTACAGGTATAACATATAATTATTAAAAAAGAGAGATTTTTATGAAACAACGACTAACGATGTTCATCGTCAGTCTGTTCCTTTTTGTGGGAACAGCGCTGGCACAGACAAAAGTTACAGGTACAGTGATCTCACAGGAAGACGGTGAGCCCATCATCGGTGCTACCATCAAAATTGTGGGTGCAGGTACCGGTGCCATCACTGATTACGACGGACAGTTTACTGTAACCATGCCCGAAGGCAAGGACATGATTGAGATTACCTACCTGGGCTGCAAGACCGAGACCTTGAAGGCCGTTAACGGTATGCGCGTAATGATGAAGCCCGACACCGAGACACTCGAAGAGGTGGTAGTTGTGGCTTACGGTA
>JAEEGK010009248.1_pt1 | contig 23058 bp, 11 predicted proteins | sample 8958771 | NCBI WGS metagenome assembly JAEEGK01 (sample SAMN16246547, study PRJNA631951) | gut metagenome | biome: gut microbiome; feature: rumen; material: SC-attached | host: Bos | place: Iran: Karaj | collected 2018-10 | reverse complement strand
CGCCAAGGACGGCAAACTGTACTTTGGCGGTTCCTTCGGCGATATGCCCAACGACAACGACTTCTGCTGCAACGGCATCGTGACGGCCGACCGCCGCGTTACCGCCAAGCTCCTGCAGGTGAAGAAAGTCTACCAATACGTAAAGATCAGAAAGGCCGCTTCGGTGAGCCCGGATGGCCTGTGCCTGGAACTGGAAAACCGCTATACGGCCTATAACCTCAGTGAACTGCAACTCCGTTATGCCTATCTGGCCGAAGGGGTAGTGGTGGCCGAAGGCAGCGGAGACCTGCCGGCGGCCGCTCCCTGGGAGCGCTGCACGGTGCAGCTGCCGGCCCCTCCGGAGGCAGCCGGAGACCTTACCTTGCAGGTGGAACTCTCCCTGAAGGAAGGCACCCGCTGGTGCCCCAAGGGACACGTGGTGGCTTCCGCCGAGTTCGTACTCCAGGAGACGAAAGACCGCCTGGCTTCGGCCCCGGAGAATACCTTCGGCCCGCTGAAAGTCTATCTGGAAGAAGGACGCTTCCTGTGTGCCCGTAACGAGGCCGTTTCCGTGCGCTTTGACCGTGCCCGGGGAACGCTGCTGAGCCTGTGCCTGGACGGAATGGAGGTCCTTCACGGCTTGGGAGGCCCTGCTTTCAACGGTTACCGTTACATCAGCAACGACGCCTCCCGTTTCGTAATTGACGGGAAAGATGAACTGACTACCGTTCAGCCGCGACTCACCGGATTCAGGTTCTCGGCCACTGACGACCACCTGAAAGTGGAGGTGAAGACGGAAATGGGCACCCTGGTGTACGATGTTCATGCCGCCGGTTATGTGGATGTGGATGCCCGCTTCCGGCCCGGAAAGGATTACACCCTTCCCCGGGTGGGCCTCCGGATGCTGCTGAATCCCGCTTATGAGTATCTGTCCTGGTATGGCCGCGGCCCTATGGAAAATTACCGGGACCGCAAGGACTGCGCCTTCCTGGGCATTTACGAGAACACCGTGGATGGAATGACGGAACCCTACGTGCGCACCCAGAGTATGGGCGAACGTACGGATACCCGCTGGCTTACGTTTAGGACGCAGGAGGGGCAGACCGTTACGTTTACGGCCAACGGGACTTTCGATTTCAGCGCGCTGCATTATACCGATGAAGATTTGTATCTGGTCAAATATGCCAACGACCTGGACAAGATTCGCCGGAGCGAGGTAGTCCTGAATCTGGACTGCTTCCAGACGGGTTTGGGCAACGGCAGCTGCGGCCCCGGCCCGCTGCCCGTCTACACCCTGGTTCCCGGTCAGGAGTACACATACAGATTTAGAATATCCAAATAGAATATGAAAAGATTACTAGTCCTATCCACCCTCGCACTCCTGTTTGTCGGATGTGCCAAGATAACTCCGCAGGAGGATTCCCGTGATTTTGTCCACATTACCGATGTGGTTCCGGATGTGATAATGGAAATCCGGTACTATGGTACTTATAACTTTGTGGGTACGCGCATTGACGGCTATCTGGCCCCCACGGCCATGCTCACCAAGGAGGCGGCCGACAGCCTCAAGGCCGTGAGCGACGACGTGAAGGCTCAGGGCTTCCGGCTCAAGATTTACGATGCCTACCGTCCGCAGTGCGCCGTGGACCATTTTGTCCGTTGGGCGGCCGACATTTCCGACGTGGCTATGAAACCGTATTTCTATCCTTTCGTGGACAAGAGCCTGCTGTTTGAGCGGGAGTACATTATGGAAAAATCCGGCCATACCCGCGGCTCTACCGTGGACCTGACCCTGTTTGATATGAACACGGAAAAGGAACTGGATATGGGCGGCACCTTTGACTGGTTTGGCGAGGAAAGTCATCCGGACTTCTGCGGCAACCCCGATACCGGAGAATACGATCCCACCGTGGAGCATCCCCGCAAGATTACCGAGCAGCAGTTTGCCAACCGGATGATCCTGCGCCGGGCCATGCTGCGCCACGGCTTCAAGCCCCTGTCCTCCGAGTGGTGGCATTTCACCCTTAAGGATGAGCCTTATCCGGAGACCTATTTTACCTTCCCTCTCAAGTAATGCGAACCCGGACTGTTATACTGACGATGGGACTTCTTCTGCTCGGCGGCTTGGCTGCCAGGGCCGGGGAGCCCTATTTCTGCACTTTCGGAAACCGGACCCTCTATTATGAGCGTTACAAGGCCGGTACTGATAAAATAATCCAGACTACAACCTTGGACATTGGTTCCGTCTTGCCGGACGGCCCCGGAAAGATTGTCTATTACGGAATGACGCTCCGCAAACCGAACGGAAGGGCCCTGTACGGCGGTACGGCCAACCTGACGGCCCGCATCGAAGGAAACGGAGATGTGGGGATGGATTTTGGAGCTACGGTAAAAGCCGTTCTTCAGAACCTGTTTTCCAGAGCCAAGATTACGTATTCGGGAGATGCCGCCATCATGCCTTCCCAAATGGAGGTTGGAGATGTCCTTCCCGATTCCCATTGCGAGGTAAAGGTGAGTGCTTTCACCTACCAGATAGACATTACGGGACGTGTGGTGCTCAGGAAAGAGCGGCTGACCACTCCGGCCGGCACCTATGACTGCGTAGTGGTGCGGGAGCGCAAGGTGGAGGATGGCCCCCTGCACCACGGAGACGTTTGGTCCGACACCTGGTACGCGCCCGGAATAGGCTTTGTCCGTCACGATACTTTTGACAAGAAAATGCGGCTGGAATCCTCGGAGATTCTGATAGAGGACCGTCGCTATCCAACCCAATAGCTTATGGATAAAAGATTCAGCTTCCTATGTGCTTTGGCCCTGCTGGCAGCAGCGGCCTGCACGCCCAAGAGCCATTTACCCCTGGCCGCCAACAAGGCCGAGGCCGTAGTGGCCGCTTTGCACGACCCCCAGAGCCAGTATGTAGTAGTGGTTTCCCACCGCGGAGACTGGCGCAATTACCCCGAGAACTCCCTCCCCGCCATTGAGTCTGTTATCAAGATGGGGGTGGATATGATGGAACTGGACCTCAAGATGACCAAAGACAGCGTGCTGGTCCTGATGCACGACGGCACCCTGGACCGTACCACTACGGGACACGGTCGGGTGGCCGATTACACCTATGAAGAGTTGCAGGCTTTCAACCTGAAACGGGGCCACGGCATAGACATCCCCGGCCTGAAGATTCCCACCCTTAAGGAGGCCCTGGAACTCTGCAAGGACCGCATTACGGTGAATGTAGACCAGGGTTACGAGTATTATGACCAGGTGCTGGCCATTACCGAGGAACTGGGCGTAACGGACCAGATTCTCATCAAGGGCGGCCGGCTTTGGGAGGAAGTGCAGGATAAGCTGGCCGAGCATCCCCGCAATATGATGTTTATGCCGGTGATCAGCAACCTCCAGGACGGCGGCGCACACCTGTTTGAGAGTTATATCTGCCAGGAAGAGCCCCAACTGGCCTATGAACTCTGCTTCAACGAGCTCAACGACAACGTGAAGGATGCCGCCCGGCGGGTGCTGGATTCCGGCTCCAAGGTATGGGTCAATACCATCTGGGCCTCCCTCTGCGGCGGGCACGACGACGACAAGGCCTTTGAGAGCGAAGACCCCGATACGGTCTACGGTCCCGTGATGGCCCTGGGTACTTCCATCATCCAGACCGACCGTCCGGAATTTCTGATTCACTATTTGGAAAGCAAAGGAAGAAGATAAACCTATGAAAAGACTGATCCTTATTGGCTGGGCCCTCCTGCTGGCGGGAGGCCTTGCATCGGCCCAGGAAGTTATTATGGAAAGCGGCCGTTTCCAGAAGGGCGACAATCCGGCCTGGCAGGCTCCGGATTTTGCCGATGCCGCGTGGCCTGTGCTGGTCCTGGACAAGGACTGGAACCAGCAGGGTGTACAGAATACCAATGGAATTGGGTGGTACCGTATCCACGTGGCGGTGCCTTCTTCGCTCAGAAAAGGCGTGGTGGAAGCCATTATGCTGGACCTGGGCCCCATTGACGACAGCGATGAGACGTGGTTCAACGGCCACTTGGTAGGCAAGACCGGCCGTTTTCCCTCCGACAAAGGCGGTTATTCCGGCGAATGGCAGCAGCCCCGCCGTTACATTGTAGATCCCAAGTGGGTCAACTGGGATGGGGAGAATGTCATTGCCGTTCGGGTATTCAACGGCGGAGACCCCGGTGGCTTCTATCAGAGGAGCGCCCGGATTGTGAAACCGGGTCTGACCGACTGCGTGAGCCTGAATCTGGAAAAGGAAAAAGACGGCTATACGGTTGTCCTTTCCACGGCCGTCAAAACGGCTGGCACCCTCAAGATAGAGGTGGCCGATGCCCTGACCGGCCAGGTGGAGTCTTCCAAGACCCAGAAAGTGAGCCTGGGTTCCTGGAAGGAAAAGAGGCTGTTTGTCCCCTTGGACCATCATAAGCGGCTTACGGTAGTGTACACGGATCCCCGCTTCGAGGAGGAAGAGGTGGCCCAGCAGATAACCACCCCGTATATCCTTACTCCCAAGGCGCCGGCCACGCCCCGTTACAACGGACCCCTCGTGTTTGGCGTACGGCCCGGTTCCCCGGTCATCTTCCGCCTGGCTTTCTCGGGTGAGAAGCCTATGAAATACGCCGTGGAAGGCCTTCCGGAAGGCGTTGTGCTGGATCCGGACAAGGGCGTCCTGAGCGGCACCTGCACCCAGGCCGGAGACTATCCGCTGGTGTTTACGGCTACCAATTCCAAGGGCTCGGCCAAGGCTGCCTTTACCCTCAAGGTGGGGGCTCAGATTGCCCTTACGCCTCCTATGGGCTGGAACTCCTGGAACTGCTGGGGCCTGAGCGTATCGCAGGAAAAGGTAATGGCTTCGGCCGCCGCCTTCATCAATGCCGGCCTGGCCGATTACGGCTATTCCTATATCAACATCGACGATGCCTGGGAGGCCGAAGAACGCAATCCCGACGGCACCATCTCGCCCAATGAGAAATTCCCGGATATGAAGGCGCTGGGAGACTGGCTGCACGGCAACGGTCTCAAACTGGGCATCTATTCCAGTCCCGGAGACCGCACTTGTGGCGGCTATCTGGGCACGTTGGACCACGAACTGCAGGACGCCCAGACCTGGGCCTCCTGGGGCGTGGATTACCTCAAGTACGACTGGTGCGGATATTCCAAGGTGTTCAACGCCAGCGCGGACCATTCCGTGGCCGCTAATATCCGGCCTTATATGAAGATGCAGCAGTACCTGCGGGAACAGCCCCGGGACATCTTCTATTCCCTGTGCCAGTATGGCAATGCCCGGGTATGGGAATGGGGCGCCTTCATCGACGCCAATTCCTGGCGTACTACCGGAGACATCACTGATACCTGGGAGTCGCTTTACACCATCGGCTTTAAACAGCAGGTGGGCCTGCATCCCTATGCGGGACCGGGCCATTGGAACGACCCTGATATGCTGGTGGTGGGCAAGGTGGGCTGGAGCAACAACCTCCGCGACAGCCGCCTGACCCCCGACGAGCAGTACACCCACATCAGCCTGTGGTCGCTGCTGGCGGCCAATATGCTCATAGGCTGCGATCTCTCCCAGATGGATGACTTTACCTTCAACCTCCTGTGCAACAATGAGGTCAATGCCGTGAACCAGGATATCCTGGGCCGGCAGGCCCACAAGGATGTGGAGGAAGACGGAATGCAGATCTGGAGCCGCGATCTGGCCGACGGAGGCAAGGCCGTGGGCATCTTCAACCTCAATGGCCAGTCGGTTCCCACCCTTCTTTCCGGTGCCCTGGCCAAGATTGGCCTGGAGGCCGAAACGGTGCGGGACCTGTGGCGCCAGAAGGACATTCCTACAGAGGCTCAGTATATGATCCCTTCTCACGGGGTCCTGTATGTTAAAGTGAAATAGTTATGCGTAGAATCTCCTGTTGGCTGCTGCTGGGCCTGCTTCTGGCGGCCTGTCAGCCGGCCGTGCAACTTTACGACCTCCGCTGTGAAGGCCTGGTGGAGCCGCTGGGCATTGACAATACCCAGCCCCATTTCAGTTGGAAGATCGCTTCCGACAAGCCCGTTGTACAGAAGGCTTATGAGATAGAAGTGGGTCCCGGCCTGTGGCGCTCCGGCAGGGTGGACAGTGACGACCAGGTGATGGTCCCTTACGGGGGAACGGCCCTGGTTTCCAAGCAGCAGACCTGCTGGCGTGTCCGTATCTGGACCAACCGGGGAAAATCGGCCTGGAGCCCCTGGCAGCGCTTGGGTATAGGTGCCCTGGAGGGCTTGAAGGGAGATTATATAGGCGCGGTTCCGGGAAAGGGGAGAGCCCCGCTTCTGAAGAAGGATTTCGCTCTTCAGGAGACCGGAGAGGCCCTTCTCTATGTCAACTCCCTGGGCTATCACGAGGTTTATCTGAACGGGGAACGCGTGTCGGAGGCTGTGCTGCAGCCGGCCGTTTCGCAGCTGGACAAGCGGTCGCTCATTGTGGTATACGATGTGAGCGACCTCATCCAGGAAGGTTCCAACCAGCTGGTCCTGGCCATAGGCTCGGGCTGGTACAAGAAGACCACTTTCAACGCCCAGTTTGATGGCCCGCTGGTGAAGGCGGAACTGGATTTGAACGGAGAGCCCGTGATTTGGACTGAAGCCTCTTGGGAAGGAGCCTGGAACGGCTATTCCGACCTGGGAAACTGGCTTCCGCACGGCTTTGTGGGAGAACGCCTGGACAACCGGGTGGAACCCGAATGGGGCCCGGTGGAAGTGGTTCCCGTGGAGGGTATGGTGGCCAGTATGCAGATGTGCGAGCCCTGTATCATTCAGGAAATCCTGTCTCCTGTATCCGTTGAATCCCTGGGAAAGGGTAAATGGCTGGCCGATTTCGGCCAGGTGGTCAACGCCCTTTTGGATGTGGAATTCCCCGGTCTCAAGGCCGGAGACCAGGTTCGCATCTCCTACAGCGATGCTTCGCCCGAGGTCTTCGATCCCAGCATCTGCGGCTACGATGAGTTCATAGCCGCCGGCGAGGGAGACCACTTCCAGAACATCTTCAATCACCACGTGTTCCGCTATGTGCTGTTTGAAGGATTGAAGGAAGCGCCCAAGGAGCCATCGGCCTACCGAATGCGCACCAACTTCAGCATGCCGGCTTCTTTTGAAAGCTCGGACCCCGAACTCAACGCCATCCACGATATGGTTTTCCGTACCATGGAGAACCTGGCCTTCGACGGCTATATGGTGGACTGCGCCAGCATCGAGCGGCTGGGCTATGGCGGAGACGGCAATGCATCGGCCCAGTCCCTCCAGATTATGGCCGAGGTCGGCCCGCTCTTCTTGAACTGGCTGCAGGCGTGGGCCGATGCCCAGCGTCCCGACGGCGGCCTGCCCCATACCGCCCCCAATCCCTACCAGGCAGGCGGCGGCCCCTATTGGTGCAGTTTCCTGGTGCAGGCACCCTGGCGTACGTATATGAACAATGCCGATCCTCGGCCCATGGAACGTTACTACGGGAATATGAAGCTCTGGCTGGAGTATGTGGACCGGTATTCCATGGACGGCCTTCTCAAGGAATGGCCCACGCCGCCCTACCGCTGGTGGTACCTGGGAGACTGGGCCGCCCCCGACGGCGTGAACGTGCAGGATCCGGCCTCCGTGGACCTGGTGAACAACTGCGTGATGGTGCAGAGCTTTCTGGCTTTGGAAAAGATGGCGCAGGCCATGGACTTACAGGCCGATGCCGCCGACTACAGAAGGCGCCTGGAGGCCCTCCGGACCAAGATTCACGAGACCTTCTACCACGACGGTATCTATGCTTCCGGCAGCCAGATCGACCTGGTGTATCCGCTGCTGGTAGGGGTGGTGCCTGAAGAACTGGTACCGCAGGTGGTGGATACCCTGAAAGAACGTACGGCCACTTTGTATAAAGGCCATCTGGCTACCGGTCTGGTAGGGATTCCCGTCCTTACGGAATGGGCCACCCGGGCCGGGGAGTGCGACTGGATTTACGGGATGCTCAAGCAGCACGGATACCCCGGCTATCTTTATATGCTGGACAACGGTGCCACCGGTGTATGGGAACATTGGAACGGCGAGCGCAGCCGCCTCCACAACTGCTTCAATGGCATCGGAAGCTGGTTCTATGAGGCCCTGGGCGGCATTGTGGCCCTGGAGCCCGGCTTCCGCCGCGTCCGTATTGTTCCGCAGATGCCCGCTGGTCTGGACTGGGTCAAGGTTACCCAGCCCACCCCTTACGGTCCCATAACCGTAGAACGTCACGACACCGAGGTCCAATACTCCGTTCCGCCGGGCGTTACCGTAGAAAGCGATGAGTAACTAATATTCTGAGTATGAAAAGATTGTATCCGGGTATATTGTTGTTGCTATGGCTGGCCGGTTGTGCACAATACCAAGACCCTGCCAGGCAAGTGAATGTGTTCAACGGAACGGCTGGATCCGGAAACACATATCCGGGTGCAACGGTTCCATACGGGGCTGTCCAGCTGAGTCCGGATACCAACCCGGATCTCTGTGGCGGGTACCATTACAGCGATCAGACTCTTCTAGGGTTCAGCCATACCCACCTTTCCGGTACCGGATGCCCGGACTTGGGAGATTTCCTTGTAACCCCGGGCTTGAACGAGGTCCGGCCCCTGGCTTTTTCCCATGACAACGAGGAGGCAGAGCCGGGCTATTACAAGGTGCAGCTGGAAAGTGTAGTGGCCGAGCTTACCGTCTGGGAGCATACCGGTTATCACCGTTATACCTTCAAGGTGCCGGGCAAGCGGGTTGTCCTGTTGGATGCCCGTCATAGCCAGGGAGGCTGGTGCGTGCCAGAGGAGGTTTCCCTGCGGGTGGAAAGGCAGGAGATCCTGGGCCACCGCCGGGTTAACGGCTGGGCCAAGGGGAGGGATATCTATCTTTCGGCCCAATTCTCCGTTCCCTTTGTGAGTGCCCTGGAAGTGGGGCCCGGCAAGATGCTGTTCACCTTCCCGGACGAAGTGAAGGAAATCTGCCTGGTGGCGGGCCTTTCGGGAACCGGTGAGGAAGGAGCCCGGAAAAACCGGCTGGCGGAAACCACGGATTTTGACGAGGCCCTGGCCCGGGCAAAAGCCTGTTGGGCGCAGGCCCTGGGTACCATCCAGGTCAAAGGCGGTCCCACGGATGTGTTTTATACCTACTTCTACCACACTTTCCAGACACCCAACCGGATAGAGGACGTGGACGGCCTGTACCGGGACCAGAGCGGCCGAAACGTGCCGCTGAAAGGAGGGAAGCACTTTTATTCCACCCTTTCCATCTGGGATACGTTCCGTACCTGGCATCCGCTGCAGACCCTTATCAACCCCGAACTTGCGGGAGACATAGTGAATTCCCTCCTGGACGACTACGATTGCCTGGGTGAGCTGCCTATATGGCCGCTCGCCAGTGACGAAACCGCTTGTATGATTGGCTACCATCCCGTGTCGGTCATTGCCGATGCCTGGCTCCGCGGAATCCGCTCTTTTGACGGGGAACGTGCCCTCCGGGCCATGATGGTCACTTCCAACAAGCACAATGTGAACGCATCGCAGCTCTACAACCTGTATGGCTGGATTCCGGCCGACCTCAAGATAGAGACGGTGTCGCAGACCCTGGAATTTGCCTACGACGACTGGTGCATAGCCCGCATGGCGGAGAGCCTGGGGCATGGGGACATAGCCCGGGAATACGATGCCCGCTCCCTGAGGTACCGTGAGCTGTTTGAGCCGGGAACCGGTTTCATGCGGGGCCGGAACGCCGACGGTTCGTGGGTCAAGGACTTTGATCCGCTGAAAGGTTCGAGGGACTATACAGAGGCTTCCCCCTGGCAGTACCGTTTCTTCGTGCCCCACGATATGGGGGGACTGGCCGCCCTTATGGGGGGAGAGAAATACCTGCAGGATGCGCTGGATTCATTGTTTACCTATTCTCCGGAAGGGTATACCACCGTGGATCCGGTAGGAATTGGCGGGGTAGTGGGGCAGTATGCCCAGGGCAATGAACCCGACCACCATTTTCCCTGGCTTTTCTACTGGACCGGAGCGCCCTACCGCTCCCAGCAGGTGGTACGTCAGATTCTTACGGAAACCTATTCCACCGACCCCGACGGCATCTGCGGCAACGAAGATTGCGGCCAGATGGGCGCGTGGTATGTGATGGCTTCCCTGGGGCTGTATCCCGTCTGTCCCGGCAGCGGCGAGTATCTGCTGACCGCCCCTCTCTTCAAGGAGTCGGTCCTTCATCTGGGCAATGGGAAAACCCTCACCATCAAGGCCGACCGTCCCAGGCGACCCTATATTTCCAAGGTTTTCCTGAACGGGAAGCCGGTGGATGCTCACTATTTGACTTACGGACAAATCATGGAGGGCGGCGTTCTCAGTTTCAAGCTCTCGCGCAAGCCCAATCCGGAGAGGAATGACCTGCCCCGTCCTTATTCACTGACCCGGAAACCGCCGATCTGTCCTCCGGCCATCCACGGGCAGTTGTCCTTGTTTGAAGACGAGACCGAAGTGAGCCTCAGCTGCAAGACACCGGGTGCCGCCATCCACTACACGCTGGACGGCAGCGAGCCCACGGAAGAGAGTCCGGTGTATACGGAACCGTTTACGCTCAGGGAGTCCGGCCCCATCCGTGCCCGGGCTTTCAAAAAGGGCATGACGCCTTCTCCCATGGTTTTCCAGACGGCCCACAAACTGTATTTCCACCCCTCGGTCCAGCGGGAAGACCTCAAATCCGGTTGCCGCTACACGTATCACGAAGCCAACTTTACGCTTCTCTCCCAGATTGAGGGAGACCCGGCCGAAGGCACCGGCGTTACCCTGGAACCCACCATCGAGGGCACGCACCGCGAGGACCATTTTGCCTATACTTTCTTTGGATACATTGACATTCCCATCACGGGGGTGTGGACTTTTGAAACGCGCAGCGATGACGGCAGCGCCCTGTATATAGACGGGGTGCTGGTGGTCAACAACGACGGGTCGCATTCGGAAGTATCGGCCTTTGGCGAAATCCCGCTGGAGAAGGGGCTGCACGCCTTCAAAATCCTGTATTTCGAGGATTATGAAGGAGAGGCGTTCAGCTGGTTCTGGTGCGCGCCCGGAACCAACGAATTCAAGTCCATTCCGCCGACGTGTTTCTATTATAAATGATTATTCTGTAGGATTCCAGTTCCATCCGCGTGCGGTATAGAGGGCTTCCATTCTCTGCAATCTGGGGAGGAAGCCCTCATAGTTTCTGGCCTGGGGATTCCATTGCAACTCAGAGACGGCCGAAAGGCGGGGGAGAAGCTTCCACAGGATGTCTTCCTCGTTGGGGACGCGCTCGCTCCAGAGGCAGGCCTCCACGCCCAGGATGCCTTCCGGGACCGGGAGGTCGTACACGCGGCGGAAGTAGGCGTCTCCCTTGAGGGCGTTGCCGTCGGCTGCGCTCAGGTACAGGTGGCCTACCGGGCAGAGGATGGCCTCGTAGCCTTCCCTAACGGCGATTTCCGTGGAAACGGGCCGCATCCAGCCGGCGATGACGGCCTTCTTGGAAGGGGCGCCAATGACCTCGTTGCTCCAGTCCACCAGCACGTCGTTCCAGATGATGGCCTGTCGGCCGCTGGCCTCCAGTTGCGCGATGGCCTGGTCCATAAACCACGACTGGAGCAGTTCTTCGGCCGTTTTATGGCCATCGGCCTTCAAGCCCAGTTCCTTGATCTTGGCCTGGCAGTGGGGACAGGCCTCCCAGCGTACCTTGGGGCACTCGTCTCCTCCCAGATGGATGTAGCGGGAAGGGAAGATGTCCATAACTTCTTCCAACACATCGTGGACAAACTCCAGGGTGTGCTCCCGGCCGGCGCAGAGGACATCGTCCAGCACGCCGTATTCGCAGGCAACCTCGTACGGGCCGCCCGTGCAGCCCAGCTCCGGGTAGGAAGCCAGGGCAGCCTTCATGTGGCCGGGAAGGTCAATCTCCGGGATGACCTCTATGCCGCGGGCGGCTGCGTAGGCCACTATGTCACGGGCCTCCTCCTGGGTGTAGAAGCCGCTTACGGGTACGCCGTCGTGGCCCGGCTGCCCGGCAACGGGACTGCCGGCCCGCCAGGAGCCTATCTCAGTGAGTTTGGGGTATTTCTTGATTTCCAGGCGCCAGCCCTGGTCCTCGGTAAGGTGCCAGTGGAACTCGTTAACCTGGTGAAGGGCCAGGATGTCCAGGACCTTCTTGATGGTCTCTACCGGGAAAAAATGTCTTCCGCAGTCCAGCATGAAGGCCCGGTAGGGGAACTCCGGATAATCGTACACGGCGGCTCCGGGAAGAACCGCTGCCTCGCCTTCCTGTAAAGTGGCGGGCAGGGCCTTTTCCAGCGTCTGCATGCCTCTCAGGATGCCTGTCTCCGTTGCGGCTGTAAGGCGAATCCCTTTGGAGGTCACCTCCAGGCGGTAACATTCGGCCTGTTGGAAGGGCTTCAGTTCCTGTCCCAGCGAAGCGTCGATGACGGTGGTGATGCCTTTGGGAAAGGCTTTCTTGAGCATAAAGCTCTCTCCGTTTTCTTCTAGGTTGCGGGGCTGGGGACAGAGGTCCCAGCTGCCGGTAACGGGCGTTTTTGGGGTGCAGGCGACTGTCAGAAGCAGGCAGAGGGCCAGGAGTCGGGTTCTCATACAGATGGTCGTTTTAGTGCTTGACAAAGGTAGGAAAAATTTGGCATTTGCCCGAAAAAGCCCTAACTTTATACACTATACTAATAATCATTGTTTTCGGCCTATGAAAAAGCCTATTTTACTCCTGAGTCTGGCGCTCCTGCTGGGTGCCTGTACAGCCACCGTCGTAGAAGATATTCCGCTTCCGGAACATCCCAGGCCGGATTTTGAACGGGCCCAATGGGTTAACCTCAACGGCTATTGGGACTTTGGCTTCCAGAAAGACAGCCTGAATCAGAAGATCCTGGTTCCCTTCCCGTGGGGCAGTCCGCTCTCGGAGGTGGAGAACAAGGGAGACATTGCCTGGTACAGCCGTACCGTCACCATCCCCAAGTCCTGGAAAGGCAAGCGGGTGTTCCTGGTGGTGGGTGCCAGCGACTGGAAAACCGAGGCCTGGCTGGACGGCAAGGAGCTGGGAAGCCACGAGGGCGGTTATACCCCCTTCGAGTTTGAACTCAAGGACGTCAAGGCCGGCGGAAGCTACCCGCTGGTGCTCAAGGTGGATGACACCTACAGCGATGCCCACCTCTATGGAAAACAAGGCTACGGAAACGCCCGCGGTATCTGGCAGACGGTGTATCTGGAGGCTCGTGGCAGCAATTATATCAAGTCCCTCCACTTCCTTCCCAACATTGATAACTCAAAGGTTGCCGTGGAGGTGAAGCTGGCCCAGCCGGCCGCGGAAGGGGAACAGTTCAAGCTGGCGTTCAAGACCGGAGGCCAGGAAACCTTCACGGCCGATCTGGAAGGAAAGGCCGAAGCCTGTTTTGAACTGCCCATCCAGGACCAGCACCTCTGGGACCTGGAAGATCCTTTCCTGTATGAGGTGACGGCTTCCCTGGAGGGCCGGAAAGGCTGCATCGATGCCGTAGACAGCTACTGGGGCCAGCGCAAAGTGGGCGTGGCCAAGCTTCCCGGTACCGATTATACGTATGTAGCCCTCAACAACAAGCCCATTTACCTGCAGCTCACGCTGGACCAGAGCTACCATCCGGAAGGCTACTACACCTTCCCCAGCGACGAGTTCATGAAGCACGAGATTGAGATTTCCAAGCAGCTGGGCCTCAACGGCAACCGCATCCACATCAAGGTGGAGATGCCCCGCAAGCTCTATTGGGCCGACAAGTTAGGCCTTCTCATTATGGCCGATACGCCCAACTTCTGGGGCGCTCCCACGAAGGAAGCCAAGGCCGACTGGGAACACTGCCTGCTGGGCCAGATAGAAAGGGACTTCAACCACCCTTCCATCTTTGCCTGGGTCAACTTCAACGAGAGCTGGGGCCTGCATACCGACGGTAAGTACCTGCCCGAGACCCAGGATTGGGTACGGGAGATGCACCGCCTGACCAAAGTGCTGGATCCCACCCGTCTGGCCGAAGACAATTCGGCCTGCCTGCGGGACCACGTGGAAACGGACATCAACTCCTGGCACGCCTACAACCGCGGCTGGGTGTGGGAGGCCGAGATTGAGCAGTACGAGAGCAATACCTTCCCCGGCAGCCACTTCAACTTCATCGGAGAGAATGTGCAGGACGGCGCCCCTATGATCAACAGCGAATGCGGAGACGTATGGGGATACGAAGGCAGTGCCGGCGACATAGACTATACCTGGGATTACCACATTATGATGGATGCCTTCCGCCGCCACCCCGGCTGCGCCGGCTGGCTGTACACGGAGCATCACGACGTAATCAATGAGTGGAACGGCTACGTCCAGTACGACCGCAGCCCCAAGATTGACGGACTGGATGAACTGGTTCCCGGAATGACTATGGCCGATTTCCACAGCCCGTACTACATCTCTCCTATGCGTTACCTCTATTCCGAGGTTCGCGGCGGAGACAAACTGGAGGTTCCTTTCTTTGCCTCCTTTATGACGGACGAGAATCCCGGCCAGCTCACCCTGGAAACCGAACTGGTGGGCTGGAATGTCCTGGGAGAGTTCAATACCTACGAGAGCGGCTCCGTCCCCGTGGCGTTTGAGCCTTATCTCAACCGCAAGGCCGGCCGCGTGAGCGTGGCCATCCCGGAGGAGAAGGGCCTGTACCTGCTCCGCCTGGTCTTGAAGAAGGCCGACGGAACCGTGCTCCACCGCAACTTCACCACCTTCCGCGTCAAGAACGGAACGGACCCTGAGGGCGTACGCCTGATCAGCTTCCCTGTGGACTCCTATGTGGCCCAGAAATGGTCCCTGGGCTCTTCTTCCGTGTACGACGGCCTCAAAGTCAACGGCTTTGGCAACGGCTGGTTCGAGTATCAGATAACCCTTCCCAAGGACCTCGACCTGAACAAGGTGGCTTCGGCCCAACTCATCTTTGAAGCCTCTTCCCGCCAGGTGCTGGGCAAGGATGTGGCCGGTAACGACATCCAGGGAGACTTTATGCTGGGTGGCGGCACCTACGACCACTGCAAGTCGCTCAATTCCTTTGCCATGACCGACGAAGAACTCTGGCCTTCGTCCGTGGCCGTGAGCATCAACGGTTACTCCCTGGGCGGCGCCCAACTCACCGACTGCCCCGCCGACCACCGCGGCATCCTTTCCTGGGGTGCCCAGCCCAATGTGGCCCGCATCCGGGAGGCCGGTACCTATGGCCAGTTGGTACGCATTCCCCTTCCCGTGCAGGATGCCGGGGAAGTGGGCCGTACCTTTACCCTGCGAATTTCCGTTCCCGGCGGAAGCGAAGGCGGTCTGTCGCTGTTTGGCAAAGACTTCGGCCGGTATCCGCTGGATCCTACATTTGTAATTAAAATGAAATAGCTATGAAAACCCGTCTGTTTCTTCTGGCGGCCCTGGCCATCGCCCTGACTGCCTGCGGTACCTCCCAGCCTGTCGGCCCGGTAGGTACGCTCACCGATGCCCTGGATAACGGTGCCTGGGATGTTTCCCAGTGGATTTCCGTGGTAGATGCCCCGGTGGCGGCCGGCAACGCTTCCAAGAGCGCTCCCGGTGCCAACTGGTTCCTCTCCACCGTAAAGAATGGAAAGAGAGTGACCAAGGCCGTGTGGATGACCGCCGGCCTGGGTGTCTATGATATCTATCTCAACGGAGAACTGGTGGGTAAGGAAGTGCTCAAGCCCGGTTTTACGCACAACGGCAAGACCAAGCGTTCCTTCACCTATGATGTGACGGACGCCTTCCTCAAGAAGGCAGGGGAGGAGAACGTCCTCTCCGCCCAGGTTACTCCCGGCTGGTGGTCCGACAAGATTGTCAAGGGCGGCGGATCCGGCGCTTACGGCAAGAAATGCGCCTTCCGCTGCGTCCTGGAACTGACCTATGCCGACGGCAGCCAGGAACGCTTCGGCACCGATACCCAGCATTGGACGGCCGGTATCGCCGGCCCCGTGAAGCACTCCGGCATCTTTGACGGTGAGGAGTACGACGCCCGCTGCCCTATGGGTTACGATACGCCCGAACTCCTCAAGACCCCCGAGGTCAACACCGAGTTCCCGGGAGAGATCCTGCCCAACGTGGGAGCCGAGATCTATCAGAGAGAGGACCTCAAGCTGCAGCCCGTAAAGACCTATGTCTGGGAAGGAGTGACCGATGCCGTGGCGTCGGAAGTGAAGGATGAGGTGGAATATGGCAAAGTAGTAATCAAACGCGACTATAAGGCCGGAGAGGTGGTAGAACTCAACCCCGGGGAAACCCTGGTGGTGGACTTCGGCCAGAATGCCGCCGCCGTTCCTTCCTTTGAGTTCAAGGCGGCCGAAGGCACGTATCTCGTATGCCTTCCCTCCGAGATTCTCAACGACGGCAACGGCGCCGAGCGCCGCGGAATGGACGGCCCCGAGGGCAGCACCCACCGCCGCAACCTGCGCGTGGATCCGGACGAGATCTGGCTTACCTATACCTTCGGCCCGTCTGAGGGTTTTGTGACTTATCGGCCCCGTACTTCCTTCTGGGGCTATCGCTACATTGCCGTGACCGCCGACGCTCCCGTGCAGTTCAAGTCCATTGCTTCCGTCCCGGTCACTTCCATTTCCAAGGAGATGGAAATCGGAAAGATAGAAACCGGTGATGCCCTGATTAACAAGCTCATTTCCAATACTTATTGGGGGCAACTGTCCAATTATCTCTCCGTTCCTACGGACTGCCCGCAGCGCAACGAGCGCTTGGGCTGGATGGCGGATACACAGGTGTTTACCGAGACCGGCAGCTTCTTTGCCAACACGGACCGCTTCTTCCATAAGTGGCTCAAGGATGTACGGGACAGCCAGAGTGAGACCGGCGGTTATCCGGGCGTCTCGCCCTATGCCCAGTACGGCAACGAGAAGATGCGCCTGGGTTGGGCCGATGCCGGCATCATCGTGCCCTGGACCGTCTGGAAACAGTATGGAGACGCCTCCATCGTGGACGAGAGCTGGGATTCCATGGAGAAATTCATGGCCCACGTGAACGAGGGCAAGTATTCCCACGAGTTTATGAAGGCGGAAAACGGCAATTACAACTGGGCCGACTGGCTCAGCTACGAAGCCCTGGAAAGCTGCAGTGGCGCTTTTAACAAGGATGCCGCCACCCGTGCCCAGTCCGAGCATTACTGGAGTTACCTGGGTGCCTGCTACTGGGCCCTGGATGCCGGATATATGAAGGATATGGCTGCCCATACCGGCCGTGATGCCGCCAAATACCGGACTATGGAGAACGAGGCCAAGGATTACCTGAAGAAGGAGTTCCTTCTGGCGGACGGCTCTTTCAAGCTGCCCATCCTCAATACTATGCAGACGCCGGCCCTCTTTGCCCTGAAGCTGGGTCTGGTGGACGGTGTGGCCCGCGAGGCTATGATTGCGCGCCTGCGCAAGAACTTCGAGGACCACGGCGATTGCCTGCAAACCGGTTTCCTGGGTACCTCCATCCTTATGCAGACCCTTACGGAGAATGGGATGGTGGATATGGCTTACAAGCTTCTTTTCCAGCGCAAGAACCCCAGCTGGCTCTATTCCATTGACAATGGCGCCACCACCATCTGGGAGCGTTGGAACAGCTATATGGAAGACAAGGGCATGGGCCCCAACGGTATGAACAGCTTCAATCACTACGCTTACGGCGCCGTGTGCGAGTGGATTTGGGAAACCGTGGCCGGCATTGCTTCCGACCCTGCCGATCCCGGCTTCAGGCACATCATTATGAAGCCCGTTCCCAACAAGCGACTGGGCTCCGTAAAGGCCGTTTACAAGAGCGCCGCAGGCGAAATCAAGAGTGCCTGGCACTATGATGGAGATACCTGGGTGTGGGAATTCACCGTTCCCGAAGGAGCCAAGGCCAGTGTAACCCTGCCCGGAGAGACCGAGGCCAAGGAATATGTTTCCGGAACTTATACCATTAAGAAATAAACTATGTACGATCTTGCCATTTTGGGTGGAGGCCCCGGCGGTTATGTAGCCGCCGGAAGGGCCGGAGCCGCGGGTCTTTCCGTTGTGCTCTTTGAAAAGAGGGAACTGGGCGGTGTCTGCCTCAATGAGGGTTGCATCCCCACCAAAACCCTTCTGTACAGCGCCAAAGTATACGATTATACCCGGCACGCAGACCGCTATGGCGTCAATGTGCCCGAGAGTGCCATTGATTTCGGAGCCATCTTCAAACGCAAGGAGAAGGTGGTGAAAAAGCTGGTGGGCGGCGTCAAGGTGCAAATGAGAAACGCCAACGTGGAGGTGGTTAAGGAAGAGGCTGCGATTGCCGGAAAGGAGGCCGATGGCTTTGTCATCACGGCCGGTGAGGCTACCTATTCGGCCCGAAATATCCTTGTATGCACGGGCTCCGAGGCGGCCGTTCCGCCCATTCCGGGCCTTCGCGAAGGACTGGGAGACGTGGTGGTGACCAACCGCGAGATCCTGTCCCTGACCGAGCAGCCGGAGCGCCTGGTGGTCATCGGCGGCGGCGTGATAGGAATGGAATTCGCCAGCTTCTTCAATTCCATAGGCACGCAGGTGACGGTGGTGGAGATGCTGCCCAAGATCCTGGGCCCGCTGGACGACGAAATCAGCGCTATGCTGCAGGCCCAGTATGCCAAGAAGGGCGTGGAGTTCCACCTGAGCTGCAAAGTGGTGGCTGTGGAAGGCAACGAGGTGGTCTACGAAGATCCGGAGGGCAATACCTGCCGGGCGGCCGGAGACAAGATTCTCGTTTCCGTGGGCCGAAGGGCCAACCTCGAAGGCCTGGGCCTGGAGAAGATTGGCGTTGAACTGGCGCTCAATCCTGCCGGACGTCCTTACGGCATCAAGGTGGACGAAAAGATGCGCACCAATGTACCGGGCGTGTACGCCGCCGGAGACGTGACAGGTTTCAGTATGCTGGCCCACACCGCCTCCCGCGAAGGCGAGGTAGCCCTCAATACCATCCTGGGCAAGGAAGACGCCATGAGCTACAAGGCCATTCCGGGCGTGGTGTACACCAATCCCGAGGTAGCCGGCGTGGGCGTCACGGAGGCTGAGGCTGCCAAGCAGGGCCTGGATTACACCGTCCTGAAACTCCCTATGGCGTTCAGCGGACGTTTTGTGGCCGAGAACGAGAGGGGAGAGGGCCTGTGCAAAGTAATTGTGGACGCCAAGACTCAGACGGTCCTGGGCGTGCATATGCTGGGCAATCCCTGCTCTGAGATTATCCAGAGTGCCTGCATTGCCATAGACAAAAAAATAACCGTGGGGCAGCTCAAGGAAGTTGTCTTCCCGCACCCCACGGTTTCAGAGATTCTGAAGGAAACCCTCTTTACTGCTTGAGCAGTACGCGATGAGCGGGTACCTCTGATGCGGCGGCATCGGCTTCAGCCGTGCAGCGGATATCGCGGGAAGAGGCACCGAAGAGGAACTGATAAGTGCCAGCGTCTACCTTCCAGGCGCTGGCTTCTTCGTCGAAGGAAGCGAGCTCGGAGGTGGGGAAGGTAAGGGTCAGGGTCTGGCTCTCGCCGGGGGCAAGCTTCTTGGTCTTGCCGTAGGCCTTGAGTTCCTTGGCGGGTTTGTCCAGTTTGCTTTCGGGAGCGGAAACGTACAGCTGAACGGCTTCCTTGCCGGCCACTTCACCCACGTTCTTGACGGTAACGGTGGCGGTGACGGTCTTTCCGTCGTTCTTGACGGTGGGCTCGGAATACTCGAAGCTGGTGTAGCTAAGTCCGTATCCGAAAGGATAAGAAACAGAGATGTTATACTTGTCAAACCAGCGGTAACCTACATAGATACCCTCTGCATAGTCGGTCTGGTCCACATCCTTCTGGCCCACGTCTTCGCGGCGGTTGGTGAAGTAGACGTCCTTGGTGGCGTCGATGGGGAAGTTCAGGGAAGAAGCGGCATCCATGAGGTTCATGGGGAAGGTCATGGGCAGCTTGCCGGAGGGGCTCTCCACACCGGTAAGGATATCGGTCACGGAGTTGCCACCTTCCTGACCGGCCTGCCAGGCCAGGAGAACGGCGTCGGGCATCCAGCTCCAGGAGTGGGTCTCGATGACGCCACCCACATTGAGCACAACCACCACTTTCTTGCCGGCCGTATGGAAGGCGGCGGTAACGGCGGTGAGGAGGGTTCTCTCGCTCTTGGAGAGCTCGAAGTCGGCTGCGCTGCGGTCGAAGAATTCACCGGAGTTGCGGCCGAAGGTGATGATGGCGATATCGTTGTTCTTCACGAGAGCGGCCATCTCCTTGGGGGAAGGAACCAGTTCGGAAGGACGGGGAACCGGATAGAAGGGAGCCAGGGCGTCGTTGGGATCCAAAGAAGCCTGGAAGGCGGCCTTTTCCTTTTCAATGTGCTTGAGGTAGGCTTCCTTGTTGCTCTCGTCCACGTTGAAACCGGCGTTCTTGAGGCCGTCCAGCAGGGACACGGTGTAGGCGCGGTTCACGTTGCCGGAACCGGTACCACCGGCAATGAAATCAAAGGAAGTGCAGCCAAAGACAGCCACGTTCTTGACATCCTTGAGGGGCAGGACACCGTTGTTCTCCAGCAGAACCATACCTTCCAGGGCGCTCTGACGGGTAACGGTGGCGTGGGCCTTGAGGTCGGGCTTGTTGCTGTAGGCGTAACCCTTGACCTTGGGGCTGCGCTTGACCAGTTCCAGGCAGCGCTTGACGCAGACGTCCAGCTGGGCCTCGGTGAGAGAACCGTCCTTGAGGGCGCCCATGATCTGCTGATACTGCAGGACGGTACCGGGCTGGAGCATATCGTTGCCGGCGGCAATCTGCTCGGCTCCGTTGTCTCCGCCGAACCAGTCGGTCATCACCAGGCCTTTGAAGCCCCACTCGTCACGCAGGACGGTGGTGAGGAGGTCCTTGCTCTGGGAGGTGTAGGTGCCGTTGATCTTGTTGTAGGAGCTCATGATGGTCCAGGGATCGGCCTCCTTGACGGTGATTTCAAAACCCTTGAGGTAGATCTCACGCTGGGCGCGGGGGCTGATGATGGCGTTGTTGCCGGTACGGTTGGTTTCCTGGTTGTTGTAGGCGAAGTGCTTGACGGACGTACCTACATCGTTCTTCTGGACACCGCGCACATAGGCGGCAGCGGTCTTGCCGGCCACCACGGGGTCTTCGGAATAGTACTCGAAGTTGCGGCCGTTGAGGGGATGACGGTGGATGTTGAGGGCGGGAGCCAGGTAAACATCGGCCCCGTATTCGTGAACTTCCTGACCCATGGCTTCACCTACGCTTTCTACCAGTTCCTGGTTCCAGGTGCTGGAAAGGAGGGTGCCGATGGGGAAGTGGGTGCAGTAGTATGTGTTAGGGTCGTTCTCACGGGTGGGGTTGATACGCAGACCGGCAGGGCCGTCGGCGAGGACGATGGAAGGAATGCCCAGGCGGGGGATGGGGTAGGTGGTGCCTGCGGCGCCGGGAACGATGTCCTCGGTGGCGCCCACTACGGCGGAGTTGCCGTCACTTCCGGCCATGCCCATGCCAATGACAAAATGTACTTTCTCTTCCAGGGTCATGGCCTTGAGGACTTTGTCCACGGAAGATTTGCCCAACTGGGGGTCGCCGCTCTGGCATCCGGCAAGGGCCAGGATGGCGGCAGAGATCAGGATGGATTTTTTCATACGGTATTTTTGGTTAATTCTTGTGCTATCAACTTTACAAATATAGGTGTAATTCACGGAAAAAGAAGAAAAAGAAGGACTTTTAGACAGAATAGATAAATTTTTGAACAGAATATGACGTAACTTTGTATTGCTGAAAAACCCACAAACTAAAAACACTTATATGAAACGTATCCTTTTGACAATCGCTGCCCTGGGAATGACCTTTATGGCCTTTGCCCAGCCTCAGCTCAAAGAAAACAACGTTGAAGAGGTGCTCAAAGCCATGACTCTTCAGGAAAAAGCCACCCTGCTGGTGGGCGGTGCCCGCGCCGCCATCGTGAACGGTGTGACCTCCGGTGTATCGGCCAACGTGCCCGGTGCCGCCGGTAACACCCGCAACATTGACCGTCTGGGTATTCCTGTAACCGTTCTGGCCGACGGCCCTGCCGGCCTCCGCATCCAGCCCACCCGCCCCGGCGACCCCAATACCTATTATTGCACCGGTTTCCCCGTGGGTACGCTCCTGGCCAGTTCCTGGGATCTTTCCCTGGTGGAAGAAGTTACCAAAGCCATGGGTAACGAGGTGCTGGAATACGGCGTAGACGTACTCCTGGCCCCCGGTATGAACATCCACAGAAATCCCCTCTGCGGCCGTAACTTCGAGTATTTCTCCGAAGATCCGTTCCTGTCCGGTAAGATGGCCGCCGCCTATGTGAAGGGTATCCAGAGCAATGGCGTAGGTACTTCCATCAAGCACTATGCTGCCAACAACCAGGAGACCAACCGCAACGAGGACGATGCCATCATCTCCCAGCGCGCCCTCCGCGAGATTTACCTCAAGAACTTCGAAATCGCCGTCAAAGAGGCCCAGCCCTGGACGGTGATGAGCTCCTACAACAAGCTCAACGGTGACTATACCCAGCAGAGCGAAGGCCTTCTTACCACGGTTCTCCGTGACGAGTGGGGCTTCAAGGGTATCGTGATGACGGACTGGGGCAACAAGGCCGGTACCGTCAAGAGCGCCAAGGCCGGTAACGACCTTATGGAACCCGGTAACCAGAACGAGATTGACCGCATCATCGCCGGTGTCCAGGATGGCACCATCTCCCAGGAAGAGCTGGACCGCAACGTCCGCAATATGCTCAACTACATTGTGCGTACCCCTCGCTTCAAGGGTTACAAGTTCTCCAACAAGCCGGATCTGAAGGCCCACGCCCAGGTTGCCCGCAAGGCCGCCGGTGAGGCCATCGTCCTCCTCCGCAACGAGAATGCCGCCCTCCCGCTCAAGGGAACGGAGAAGGTGGCCCTCTACGGTGTTTCCTCCGTCGATTTCGTAGCCGGTGGTACCGGTTCCGGTGATGTGAACAAGGCTTATGTGGTCAATATGGTAGACGGTATGCAGAATGCCGGCTTCAC